>JADHEF010000557.1_pt1 | contig 36448 bp, 58 predicted proteins | sample 8952391 | NCBI WGS metagenome assembly JADHEF01 (sample SAMN16124439, study PRJNA663245) | bioreactor sludge metagenome | isolation source: sludge (nitrite) | place: India:Bengaluru | collected 2019-02-28 | reverse complement strand
CGAGATTTTATCTGCTAAAAATTCAACAGATGGCGAAGACAAAAACGATGTTTTGAACAGATACATGAACAAGCAAAGCGAAACCGTATCAGACCTTTACGATCAAATCAGAAAAATAGAAAACGGAATAGGCACAGACAAGGTAAAGCGTGAAAAAGTCAGAGAAATCAGGGCGTTAATTAATGGCGTTCAGCAAACCGCGCTTGATACACTTCCTGAAATCGAAAAGACTACAAAGCAACTGTCAACGAGAATTTCTGATCCAGACGAACTGTACAGAGAAACAAACAAAAAAGTGTTTGGCTCAAAATACGCGTTGCAAGTCTATGACAAAGATGTGTATGAAAAAGCAGTAAGAAGCGGAATCAACATGGATAGTTTCTATGACTCATACTTTGCGCAAAAAGACCAACCGACAAACCTTGGTAAGGCTATGGCACTGATTGACAACGGGCAGAACACTTTTGCAGTGTTTGATATTAGCGACGCAACAGTAGAAGCGGCTCAAATGCTTAAACAGAATAACATCAGCGCAGAAGAATATGAATCAATCAAACAATCTGCAAACATCAACGGCAATGCGAACGTAAGCAAAGCAGAAGCAGAAGACTACTTGAACAACTCGAACTACTCACAATCGCAAAGAGCCGCAATGCTTAAAGCATTAGTACCTAATTTAAAAGATAAGAATAATCCATATTATTAAGGGGCGCAAAGCCCCTTGGAGGTGATCCTTTGGCAAACACAGACCCACAAGTCATGAAACAAAAGAGAATTGGCGGCATCGATATATATCACGCAATGGGGCATAAAGGACAAGGCTATAATGTCATGCATCTTGAATCGGCAACATCGGAACATGGCTTAGGTTGCACCGATGACATTTTAGACATTGCTCCACTTTGCAAAGTATATCGTACAGGCTCGGTTATCGAAACTTCTAACGGAGTTGTAACGAAAGCAGAATGCTATTACGAGGGCAGAATCTATACCATAGAAGAATTTATAAAAGAAAAGAAAATCAAATTCATTACAAAGTCAACTGGTGGAAAAGTTACCGACACGGCAAGAGAAACCTATTGGCAAAATCTGATTGATAAATATAATGTTGTTTTGGTATGCCCAGCAGGGAATCAAGCCTCTAATGGTGTAACGTGTGCATTCCCGGACAAAGTATCTTTTATCATCGGTGCAGTTGGCATATCTGACAGCGGAGTGATTAAATCAAAGACCTATACAGGGCAAGGAGCAGCAGTAGACTTTTCGTATTTTACAGGCGATCAAGAGGGAACAAGCTTCGCTACTCCTAGGATCCTTGCGGTAATGATTTTGCTTTGTAACCGGTTCGGTGATAAAACGTGGAAAGAGCTTTATGAAATGTTAAAGATTCTTGCAAAAGACGTTGAAGTTTCTGGATTCGATATCAAAACTGGTTGGGGTGTTCCGATACTCCATGAAGATGATAACAGGAGGTTAGGGAAATTGGCAGAGCAAACAATAACAGGCACGCTAAGGGAAATTGATATTAAGAAACTTCCTAGCGGAGAAATAAAACGAGTCAAAGCTATTTTGTATAAAGGAGAAAACTATACCCGTTTGCGAGATAACGAAGATATATTGGGTGTAGTAGATGTGGAGTACGATGCGGTTAATAAAATTCCCACCGTAGCAGACTAGAAAGGGATTACAATGGACGAGAAAGAAAAAATTATCCAGACATACGCAGAATCAATAAGGCACAATGACGAAATAAACAAAAGACTCGTTACAGCAGTTGTCGCGTTAAGTATTTCTTTTTGTATTGCGATAACTATTATTTGCTCGCTTGTGCCGTACATTTATTTTACTGCTGATTATTATTATCCTAGCGTTGAAACCACAGATAGCGAAAACACAACTAACACGATTGGGGGTGAATAACGATGGCTAAACGACCAAGAGTGCAGAAACCGCCTAAACCAATTAAGCCGCCAAAACCAGCAAAAAAGTTATACTAAAGGAGAGTTATATGGACAGTGAAACATCATCAAGATTTGAAAGAATCGAAGAGGATATTAAAAAGCTTTTTACTTGTACCGATAACTCTAACGTTTGGCAAGGCAAGTACGGAGAGAAGATAGAAACAATCGAAAAAGGTATTGATAAAATGACAGTATCAATTCAAGAACTACTGAATAAACCGCAGCGCAGATGGGAAATGGTAGTGGCCTCGGCGATCTCGGCAGTAGTAGGAGGCGGTATAGCTGCTATTATTGCAAGACTGTTTTATGTGGGCATGATGTAATGATATCCAAGTTAAGCAATAAATACCCCGTGAAAAACCCTGTAGGCAGATTGACGGGCGATTACATTAACCTTGATCCGGTTTTCGCTGGCAGACTGGCTAACGTCTGCCCGATGATCCTGACTGAATCTTATCGGTCCAGCGAACGGCAACAGGAATTGTACGACCAATACCTCGAATATAAGCGAACGGGTAAAGGCTCAATCAAATCCGCAGCTAAGCCAGGAACTTCTTGGCATGAGTTCAGGCTTGCGGTAGATACTTCTACCCAACCTATCAGAGGCATGACCAACGCACAGTTAAAACCATACGGACTATGCAAACCGATATCAAGCGAGGGCTGGCATATTCAACCGATAGAAACGCTAGGGCAGACAGACCGCAAGAAATGGGAACCAACGGAGGATCCTGACATGACAAAGCAAGAAGTAATTGAAATCATAAACGAAGTTCTGAAAGGCAGCACAGCAGCACCGCAGAAATGGTCGCAGGAGGCTCTAGCGTGGGCTGTGAGCGAGGAAATCATATCAGACGATAAAACGCCCGACCGCAGACTAACAAAGGAAGAAACGGTCACTATTTTATACCGATTCAATAAGTTAATGGAAGGAGTTAAAAAATGAAGATATCAACAGGCACTATTACAAGAACCGTCATACTGGCACTGGCACTAATTAATCAGGTGTTGACCATATCAGGCCATAGCCCGTTGCCGATTGAAGATGAAGCGGTCACGGAACTGATCGCAACATCAGCGACGATAATCACCGCAACAATCGCATGGTGGAAAAACAATTCGTTTACTAAGGCGGCAATCAAGGCAGATGCGGAACTAAAAGCGACAAAATAAAAGACTGGGGAACTTCGGTTCCTCTTTTTTTATAATTACGCTTGACAACTCTGGCTAAGTATGATAAGTTTGATTTATGGAAAATATTTTCTAATATGAGGTGAAGAATGGAAAGAGATATTATTGAGGCTTTGGCAAAAGTTAGAGATTATTGCAAAACTAAACCGAACTGTATTAATTGTGATTTTAAAGTATTTAAGGGATGCCTATTAAAAGATAAACCTTGTAATTGGCGTTTAGAATGGCAGTTGTTAGATTCAAAAAATGTCGCAAAATAATGATTACTAATTAACCACCCCCTGTGCTATCGGGATCGGGCAGAAAGGAAACACATGATTTACACCATAACAGAAGTATCCAAAATACTCGGCATAAGCACAAGCACGCTGCGGAGATACGATGCAAAAAAGCATTTGGTGGCAGATAAAACACTGCCTACCGGACACCGCCGTTACAGTAAAGAGCAGATTGATGAATATATCAAGAACCTGCGGAAATAGTTGGAGGGAAAATCAATGAAAGATGATCTTGTCGGGAAAAAAGTATATTTGTTAAATCCGCATCCGTGGGCCGGAGAAATTGGGACTGTTACAGAACTTAAAACAGCATCAGCCCTCGGAAAAACCGGATACATAGTATCGTTGGACAACGGAACAGACTGCTTTGTGTTTGACCGTATGCAGATGCAGATTCTAAGAAAATAGTTGGAGGTTAGTTATGAAATGCCTTGAATGCAAATGGAGAATCATCAATGAGTCTGGAGCATTCGGATTTATTGGAGAAACAGTAATCAGATGCAAAATGTGTAATGAAATAGACAGCGAAATGGAAGATTGCGAAGATTACGAGCCAGAAAATTAGAGAACTTAGTTTTATCTAGCAGAGCAAAAGATTTCTGCTTACATAGAAAGGTTAAAGAGGGGATAAGATGGACCACAAATATTTAGAAAAGAAAAGGCTTGAAGTTTTAGCAGAAATAAAACCAATCTGTGATGTTTTTAAAATTACAGATTATGATTACGAAATAGACATTGAGCGAGGAACAGAAAAATTAAAAATATACGACACTTATATCGGCTGTGCCTCTAACAGTATTAGCGCAGCTGTCGATGAACTAATTGGCTATATATTTATCCGAAGATGGTGCAGAAATAGATCGCTTGGTGCCTTTTCAACTCAATGCAAAAACCGCATAAGAGAGTACTGGATAAAGAAATAGCCAGCTTCTCTAACTTTTAAAGTAGTTCATAATAAGAACGGAGGAACAAAATGAAGATCGAATACACCGAAGAGAAAAACAAGGCCATAATGGAAACCCTGCTAGTCTCAGGTTTTGATGTTGAGGAAATGATGGCGGTCGGGTACGCGCTGGCGAAGCAGGCGAAGAAAGAACCGGAACCGCGGACCAACTTGAAAATGATGTGGGATATCTGCCCTGTATGCGGCAATATAATTTTTGGAGAGGTTGAGAATTATTGCAACGAGTGCGGACAGCGGATCAGATAATGTTTTTAAAAACTTGTTGACAAATCATGCTGTTAGTGTTAATGTTAGGTAAGGAGGTGAAAAGATGAATTTATACAAAATCAGAAAAGAACTTGGAATTTCTCAGGTCACTATGGCTTCTGAAATTGGAGTATCAGCAAACACCTATATTATGTGGGAACGTAAAGTAATGAACCCGAATGAAGAAAATCAGATCAAACTTGAAGAAGCGATTGCACGGCTGCAACAAAAGGAGGCTTAAATCATGCCTAATAGAATTATAAAAGAGTCAATATGCAGCAGCGAAGATATTGAATCGTTAAAAGCAGAAGAAGAGATATTTTATTATAGGCTTTGGGTAAACTGTGATGATTATGGAAGATTTGATGCAAGACCGCTTATAATTAAATCTAAATTGTATCCATTAAAGGAACACGTGAAATCAGATGATATCAATAGATATCTAAAAACGCTTTTAGGTAAAGGTATGATTGAATTATACAGAGTAAAAGGCGTTGAATACGGTCAAGTTTCAACATGGGAAAAGCATCAGCAGATAAGGGCGAAGCGCAGCAAATACCCTTCAATGTCTGAATCTGATATCACATGCAATCAAGAGATATCAGACGATGACATATGTCACCGTAATCCAATCCAATCCAATCCAATCCAATCCGAATCTGAATCAGGGGATAAACCCCGTAAACAAAAATTTGTTGAGCCTACAGTTGACCAAGTAAAAGATTATTGCTTAGAAAGAAAAAACAATGTAAACGCTCAAAAGTGGCATGATTTTTATACTGGGAAAGGCTGGATGGTCGGAAAAACTAAAATGGTTGACTGGAAAGCGGCGGTAAGAACTTGGGAAGAAGACAAAAACGAAAAGGATAAATCAAAATTAAAAATGGTAGAAATTCCAGAAGAATTTAAGGAGGTATTGTAATGAAAGTATACGAATTAATGAATGAGCTAGCAAATATGAGTGCAGGGCTTGAAGTTGAAGTAACGTTAGATATATCAAAAAAACAGTTTATGTCTACAGAAGATATAAAAACATTTAATTGTAATATTGATGGTATTTATGAAGAGGAGGAATGGACCGTTGGTTATGTAACTCTAAAAGTTGAGAGGGAAGAATAATGCAAGAATGTGAACTACAACTTTTAGCAGCGTGGATAATTGGGTACAACCAAGAACATATAAAAGAGTTTGATTATTTTATTTATTACTCGGATTTATTTGAGGCAATTCGCAAACTTAAAGATATTAACCCATTAACAGTATCAAAAGCAAGCGGAATGAAAACTTCTGATGTGTTAAAAATTACAACTCACTATATTCCGTCATTGTATGATGGATGTTATAAGCAGATGAAAACCGAAAAAATAAAATCTATGTTGTCCGAACTTGTTAAAACGAAAGATAATATAACACAAGAGCAATTTGAGTCAATTACAAAAGAAATAGATATGCTCCAATCTGTTAAAATTAAATTACCAACAGACCTTTGCGAAACGTATAAAAATGAATTGGAGAGGAGGAAGACGGTTGAACCGTTAAAGTATGGACTGCCTACGCTTGATTATTTAACTGGAGGGTTGAGAAACCAAGAACTTACGGTCATATCTGCAAGACCAGGAGTAGGAAAAACAGTGCTAGCTTTACAAATTGCATTTAACTTAGCACTAAAAAAAAATAAAATACTATTCTTTTCACTTGAAATGTCAGGGTTTCAGCTAATGGAAAGACTAGCTTGCAGAGAAACGCAGATAGAACACGAAAAGTTGAAAAACCCTAAAATAATGAACGAAAAAGATAACGAACAACTTGAAACATTTTTTAAAACGTACAAAACCGTAATGAAAAAATATCTAAATGTTATCGAAGGGGTTAGAGATTTATCTGCAATAAAAAGACACATAGATCATTATAACCCATCTGTGATTATTATTGACCAGTTGACGCAGCTTAACGAAAATAAAAGGTTTGCATCTAAACGAGAGCAGTTTTCTTACATGACAAATACACTTAAAGCAATGACTACGGATCTCGATATACCAATCATACTATTGGCGCAGATTAATAGAGACGCACAAGACAGAGAACCTACGCTTGCAGACTTAAAAGAAAGCGGAAGCATCGAAGAAGACGCAGATAATGTTTTGATGCTGCACGAAACATCGGAGCCAATAAATGGTTTTGTACCAGTAATGTTAATAATTAAAAAACAACGTAACGGACAAAAAGATATAAGAATTGACTGTTTAAGACATAGCGGAAAATTTATTTTTAAGGAGTGTACAAAATGAATAAAGCATACAACGATTTTAAAAGAGAACTGGAAAAGCAGAATCTATCGCCTACCGAGTATGAGCGAAGAATAAAAGAATGGTGCAAGAATAATAATTATTAGAGCCGTTAGGCGGATTAGTTGGAGGGAAGGCTCCAGAAAGAGAGAAAAAGAAAATGGAAGGATTAATTAACAAAATAGAAAGTGTGACAAATATAAAACTTGGAAATACAGGTAAGTTAAACGGAAGTAAAGGGAGTAGATTAGGATTTACTGGAATGCTTAATTCTCTGTGTGGTTACGGAGAATATGACGGATATAAAATCGAAACAGACCAACATGACTACCACATTTTAATTGAAAATGGGCAAAGCTGTTGCGAAGATTGGGGTTATTTTGCAAGCGAAGATGACTTCAATAAGTACATCGGCAAGGAATTAAGGGAAGTTAGATGCACCGATACCGCATTGAAGCAGGAAACATTAAAAGAACGTTGCGAGTATGGTTTTGATGAGGGAGGAATCCAATTTGTAGATTTTGTAATGACTGACGGAACGGTATTACAATTCGCTGTCTATAATGCACACAACGGATATTATGGTCATTCGATTTTAGTAGCGAAAGACGAAGAAATAATACTTTCAGACACACTATAACTCACAACTTAGTTTTATTTAGGGAGGGTAACACAATGAACGTATCAGAGTGGCAAGACCGCCACGAATATAAATACAATCTAACCGAAGAGGAACAGAGGCAGGAAGACAACGACAAGCGACTCGCGAAGTACTTTGAGGGAACGCTAAAGCCGAGCAATAAGAAAATAATCAGAAAGCTGAAAGAAGAGGTAAGGATATGAGGACTTGCACAGAGCCATGCTCAAGAGGATTCAATCGCTGCTGCAAAGATTGCCAGATTGAGGAGTTCTGCACAGTGAAATGCAGTTACCAGGTATGCGACCACGAAGAGAAAAAGCCAAGAGCGAAGAAGAACCGGATAGCGCAGAAATTCCGAACCGTGTATATCTTACTGGCAATGCTGCTAGCCCTGACGATTACCGCAAGCATAATCATAATTTCGCAGCTTGATAAAATCGCCGTTTTGAGCGTGGATATACTCAATACGGAACAACTAGCCAACCAAGAGCAAAAAGACGTTGTGAGCAAAGATTTTACACTTCCTAGGCATACAGAAACATTTACAATCACGTACTACTGCCCGTGTTCTAGGTGTTGCGGAAAGTCTGACGGAATAACGGCAAGCAGAACCATAGCCACAGAGGGCAGAACCATAGCGGTTGATCCCGATGTAATACCGCTAGGCACAACCGTAACAATCGGAGGTCATGACTACATAGCAGAGGACACAGGTGGAGCGATAAAAGGGTTGCACATCGACATATTTGTAAACGACCACCAAGAGGCATTAAATTTTGGAAAGCACGAAGCAGAAGTTATTTATTAGTTAGTCCTAAGAGTGGAGGGGAAAATGAGACAGATAAGTTTCTTTGACGGTTCAAAAAAGTTTACTTTTAACAAGCCGATTCGACTCATAGAGTTGTTCGCTGGGATAGGCGCACAAGCAAAAGCATTAGAAAATCTTGGCATAGAGTTTGAACATCATCGTATTTGTGAGTTTGATAAATATGCCGTATGTTCATACAACGCAATCCACGGCACAGACTTTGAGCCGTCAGACATAACGAAGATTCACGCCACCGATCTCGAAATCACAGATACAGATAAATACTGTTACATAATGACATACTCATTTCCATGCACCGACTTATCAAAAGCTGGTAAACAAAAGGGAATGTCAAGGGAAAGCGGTACACGGTCCGGGCTACTTTGGGAAGTTGAACGATTGCTTGATGAATGCGAGGAACTGCCACAAGTTCTCTTGATGGAAAACGTACCTGATGTGATTGGCACGGCGAACATATCAGACTTTGCAGAGTGGTTACGAAAGCTTGAAAGCCTAGGATATTACAATAAACATGAAATATTGAACGCAAAAGAATATGGCATACCACAGAACCGTGAACGGTGTTTTATGGTATCGCTCCAGGGTGATTATTATTATGAGTTTCCACAAACAAAACCACTAAAACTAAGATTAAAAGATATGCTAGAGGATAATGTTGATGAGAGTTATTATATCAATAATGCTCAGATAGAAAAAATATTAACCAGCTCATTCCAAACAACTGCAAACCGAATATATGATGGGGGGGGGGGGGTACTAGGAACATTATGTGCAAGAGATTACAAAGACCCGAAGTGTGTAAGACTGTCAGAACCTCCGGGCGAGGAAGCCTTGACAGACACTCATGGGATATGGTGATTGAAAATGAATAAAATTGTTGCTGAAATAAGAACCGATGAAGGGATTCGATTTTTTAGGGGGGGGGTGTTGTGGAACATTGAGAACGACTGATGGATGTGGAGATAAAGTAGTTATTGAACTAGAACAAGTAGGGCAGCTTGAAGGAACCTTTGAAAGTACAGGCAGAGTATATTCGGCAGAAGGACTAGCTCCAACACTTAACACAATGGGCGGAGGAAACAGGGAACCGAAGATTCTAATACCACAAGCAACAGAACAAGGCTATACAGAGTGTGAGGTTGGCGGTGTTGCAGACTTATCTTATCCAAACAGCAAGACACGCAGAGGAATGGTCCAAGAGGGCGGAACAATATGCCCGACAATCACGGCAGAAAGTAACGGACTTTGTAGAATCGAACCTTGCATTGCGGCGATGCGTGGCAGAAACCCTGACAATCCAACAAGCCGAGAAAGCGGTTTACCAACACAGCAAATGCTTGAAATAAAGGATGATGGAACGAGCAACACACTAACAACGGTGCAAAAAGATAATCTTGTACTAGAACCACATTTTAGAGTCAGAAAGCTGACACCAAAAGAGTGTTGGAGACTGATGGGATTCACCGATTCAGATTTTGACAAAGCAAAAGCGGCACTAAACGAAAAGTTTTACAAAGGCGCAGACCGGTCAAACTCGCAGATGTATAAACAAGCCGGGAACTCAATAGTTGTTGATGTATTACATGACATTTTTAAAATGATGATTGAATAGTTAAGGAGGGGGAACCAATGACCGCATCAACCTATCTCCTTGAATTGCTCAAAGAAACCCGAACCCGTGCCGAACTGTGCTGGCTCACAAACCTAAGTGATCGGCAGGTCCGGAAAGCTATCGAGCAGTTAAGGAAAGACGGACACATGATTATCAGCCTAGAAAAGGGATACCGACTGGCAAAAGATATGGCAGAACTAGAAACCTACTTGAATAAGATACACAGCTACCAGCGGAGCCTGTACCTGAATAACCATACGTTAGAACTAATATTGGCGCAATCCAAAGGGCAGAGAGTTGTGACCGTCCGGCAGCACACGCGGAGAATCGGGGCAGATAGCAACGAAGGGCAGATGGGGATTGATTTGAGCCATTAAAATAAAAACATAAAAATACAAACCGACATATTGACACGCATTAAAATATATGGTATCATAAGGCATAATTAAAAAAAAGGAGGATAAAACATGGACGAATATTACACAGTAAAAGAGTTGAGCCAACTGGTAAAAATCTCGGACATCACAATCAGACAGTGGATTCACGATGGAAAGCTTAAATCCGTGAAAATCGGTGGAGCGAGAAGAATCCCGAAAAGCGAAGTTGAAAGATTAATCAAGGGGGAATAAAGCAATGAAATCACCTTGCATGGACTGTAACAACAGGCATGAGAAATGCCATGTGACTTGCACAATTTATCTGCACTATCAGAAAAAAGTTGCAGAAGTAAAAGCCGAGAGCCAGCGAGAAACGGCATACCTAAAAGACCTAGAAGAGAACATAAAAAGCGGTGTGAAGCTGCACCAAACGGCCTGCACACGATACGACTATATGGGATAACCCAAGGGAGGGGATAACATGTACCAATGCGAAAATTGCAAATCAACATTTGAAAAGCCACATAAAATCATAACAGAAATCGGGAAGTATGACATTTGCCCGTGTTGCGGATTTGACGAAGTAGAGGAAATATCAATCTGTCAGAAATGCGGAGAGCCGTCAATGCTGCACGAAATGTATTGCGAAAGCTGCAAGAACCACATCAGAGACACAATGAGCCAGTCAGTTAACTTCTTGACCGAAGGAAATGGATTTGACAGATACGAAGTATGGCGAATAATCACCGATCTGGTTGAAAGAGAGGGATAGCATGGACGTTTTGGAAATGACAATAAAAGAAGTCATTGAAGAATGCGAAAAGCATTACTGTTGTGGGGATTGCCCGATAAGTAAGTTTTGCAATAAAAACTTTGACTTCCTGAAAAAACCGCATAAATGGAGACCAGAAGGTGACATAAAATGTTAAGCGAAGAGAGAGTACGCGACAAGCTAGAGAACGCGGAAAGCCAAGCCGAGTACTGGCGAAAGAAAAACCACCTTGTATATGCAAATCACTACGACACAATGGCTCAAGCATTAAAGGAAGTGCTGGAAGAAGCGAAGCCACTGACCGCACCGAGATATAACTACACCGAGTGGAAAGATTAGGGAGGGGATAAAATGTACGAATGTTTAGATTGCAAGCGTATCTGCATAGAGCCTGATAAGCTAGAGGAAGACGAAGAGATATTAATTTGTCCGTATTGCGGATCAGACAAAATTGTTTCTAGGGAGGAATAAAATGTTAAAGGGATATGACGAACTAAGAAAACTTGATGTAACAGCACACACGGAAAAAAGAGACGAAATGGATTATCTGAATTGGGCGAAGTGCATTGACTTACTGCACGAAAACGGAGCAGAGAAAGTTTATTTCGAGCCTCTTGTAAATGAAAAAGGATCGAGCCTGTTTATGACGGAGAAAGTTTTCAAAGACAAAAATGGAGTTGAAAACCAATGCTATGAAGTGGGCGTGAAAGTTGTTATTGATGATAATGAGTGGATATTCCGTGGGCCGTTGATGAACGCAGCCAATCCGGTAAAAGATAACTCAATGTCACAACAGAGAATATGGAACTGCCAAACAAGGCTTTTTGTAAAGTGCGTTGCAATTCATACAGGGTTAGGATTCCAGCTTTGGGTAAAGGAAGAAGAGAACGACGAGAAAGAAAACTTCACTGACGATTTATACAAACACAACATCATGGCAATCAAAGAGAGAGTTGAAAGACTTATCACGGTAAAGCTTGACGGTGGATTGTCGAAATCAGATATCTGCAAAGGCTTGAAAGTCAGAGAAGACCAGTTCGACATTTACATGAAACAGTATGCAATTTTGGACTACATCGAAAAAGAATTGCAAAAGCTATGATAAGCAATCACGACAGATCTGGGTGGTTCGGGGCAAGTGATACCGCAACCATAATGGGGAATTATAACACCGCAACATTTAAAAAGTGGTGGCTTGAAAAAATGGGAATAAGACAAAGCACGTTTTCAAATAAGGCAATGAAAGCTGGAACCCATTACGAGCATAAGATACTTGATACAATTCCGGGCATAACAAAAGACAGGCAGATTATAATTCCAGAATTGCACTTGAGGGTAAATCTTGACGGAGAAACCGAAACCGTAATACACGAAGTAAAGACATACAAAGCAGATAAATTTAAGCTGTCAAAAGCATATAAACAGCAAGTTTTAGTGCAGATGTTCGCAAGTGGCAAGAAACTCGCTCAAATCGACGCGTATAGGCTCACAGATGCCGATTATCTGAACTACTTCAACGAGATAGACAAAGAAAGATTGTCGGAGCATCCGATCGAGTACGACGAAGAATTTATTGAGCAGTATTTGATCAAACTAAAATACCTATGTGAATGCTTAGAAAAAGGAGTGATGCCAAAATGATAGCCAAGCCGAAGCCTACCAAGAAACGCCACAAGCACAAAGCATCGATATTGCAAGAGAACAAAGAGTGCTTTCAGACTGGCAGAACAGACAATTTACACATTCATCACATCTATATGGGCGCGAACCGAAAAATATCTGACGAAAACGGTTTTTGGGTTTGGCTCACTGGCGCATGGCATAATCAGGATCCAAGAATCGACGTCCACCACAATATTGAGTTTGACCGATATTTAAAAAGAACGTGCCAAGCAAAGTTTGAAGAAACGCATAGCCGTGATGAATTTATGGCGTTAATTGGTGAAAACTATATTTGGTAACATAATTTCTATTAATTAAGAAAGGAAAAGATAAAATATGAGCGTATTGGACGAACAAATAAACACAGGTTTATATGATTGGTGTGAAGAAGAAGCAGATGGTATGTATGATGAATATTAAGAATTAGTGATTATTAATTAGTTAAGCCGTTACACGGCGGAGGGGTGAAGATGACTTATAGAGAAAAACTTGAAGAACGACAATTCGGAGAAGTAAAAGCAGAAGATGATTGTATAATGGATGTGTTTCAACTGTCTAGCTATCCATCTTGGTGTGGAGAAAATGCCGACTGTGAAAAATGTTGGGATAGTGAAATAGAATGAGCCTTGAATTTACAACCAAAGTTTTCCGCTGGTTAATTGATGATAAGTGCGGTAAAGACCAAGCGTGGCTAAGTTTCATTGCAGACGATAAAAAAGCCGTTCAGGAGTTTATTTTGAGCCTCACAGACAAGGTTTATGATGTTACGGTCAAGCAGCACAGAGAGAAACGAAGCCTTGACGCAAACGCAGCATTGTGGAAAATGCTATCAATGATGGCTGAAATATTGCACACAACAAAAGATGAACTATATCTTGAAATGCTTGACCGATACGGAATATTTACGCATATAGTAGTTAAGCCGAACGTAGTCGAGAGAGTAAAGCAAGAATGGAAAACTGTTAGGGAAATTGGAGAAGTCACAATTAACGGCAAAACAGGGATCCAACTACAATGCTATTTTGGAAGTTCGAGTTATGACTCCAAAGAGTTTTCAACATTGCTTGATGGAGTAATCCAAGAAGGAAAAGAAATTGGAGTTGAGTTTATATCAAAGCAAGATCAAATAAGAATGATTGAAGAATGGGGAAAGAAATGAAAAGTGAATTTACAGGCAAGACCAAAATATTCCGAAACGACTATAACGGGAAAACATTTTACGCTGCAACGATATCAAAGAAGCTGCAAGACGGAGAATGGGAGAACACCACAATAAATATCCAGTTTCCGAAGAGTGTTGACCTTGAAAACGGAACTAAAATTGACATTACAAAAGCATGGCTAACGTTCTATCTAAAGGAAAAGAAACCTGTATTTTATATCATGTGTACGGAGTTTGAGATTGAGGACGGAGCAGAGCCGAAACCGTCAATCCCAGAGGGTTTCCAAGCCTTAGATTCGGACGATATACCATTCTAAAAACATAGTTGGAGTTATTTTGTGAAAGGAGAAAGCCATGAGATTAATAATTTCATGTAGTTGGTATGACTATGACGAAACAAGAACTCATAGAAAAAATCGCAGAAATGCCAGACGATATACAAGTATTTTGTAGCGAAGGTAGATTTGACGATATTGACATCAGAGTATTTACCAAGCCAAAAGAAAAGGAATTTTTGGAATGGTATTTCGGACCATAGTTTTATATAAGGAGGCACACCATGAAATTTATTATCCCGATGATACCGCCAAGCGATAACCACTTTAAAGGCCGTAAAAACGCATGGGAGTACCGAGAATTAAAAAAAGAATGGATCAATACTGTTATGGCAATGTGCAGACCGCGCCCGAAGATACCGATAGCAAAAGCCGTAGTAACGATAACGTATTACTTTAAGACCAAAGCACGGCACGATCCCGACAACTATAACGGTAAATTCATCATGGACGGATTGGTTCAAGGCGGCATCATAGCAGACGACAGTTTTGATTGTATCGAGTTGAGATTGCGTGGAGGGTACGACAAAGCCAACCCACGCACAGAGATAGAGATAACGGAGGGGATAAAATGAAAGGCAAAAAGATTTACATAGCCGGAGGAATAACCGGAGTACCTGACTACAAAGAGCATTTTGCAAAAGCAGAGGAATATTTGATCTCAAAGGGAGCAATCCCGATGAACCCAGCACGAATGAGCGAAGGGTTTGAATGGAAAGACTATCTGCATATCTGCCTGACGATGATTGACGTATGCGATGCGGTGTTTCTGCTTAACGGGTGGTACGATTCCGCAGGAGCGAGAGCAGAATCGTTTTATTCGGATCTGTACGGAAAAGATAAATATTACGAGGATTTGGAGGCAGCACGATGACAGCGAAAGAAATAGATGTTAACCGAGCCGAGCAGCTAAAGGCAAGCGGAGCAACCTACCAAGCCATAGCTGCTGAATTCGGGGTACACCCTGAAACGCTGAAGAAACGAATGAGAGGCGAAACATACACAGGTAGACCGCAAAAAGCATCTAATATGGTTAACGGGTACATGAAGCCACAAAGACCGCCCAAGACCGTTGTTTTCGACCTCAAAGTGGGAGATATGATAACGGCAACAGAACCCGAAGTGTCAACAAGCCGTAGGAAGTACGAAGTAATCTATATCGGGAAAGAAACCTACACTTGCAAGAGAGCAAGTGGATACCCGTACAAGGTAACATTCCAGATTAAGGAGTACGGCTTGCCTTGCGACAGTGGACACGTTAAAAAAGTAGTTAATTAGTCTAAGTTATGTTTTGAAAGGGAAGTAACAAAATGGAGAGATTGACAGAGAGAGATTGCGAAGGGAAAGCGTATTTTCCGAAGTCATATAATAATCCGTCATGCCTGGGTGATGCAATAGAAAAACTCGCCAGATATGAGGATTTGGAAGAGAAAGGCTTACTCAAAATAAAAAATGATCGTTCTCATTGCGAGATATGCGGAAAGCCGACCGGAACAAAGAGATTCTGCTCAGATGCCTGTAAGCAAGCAGCGTACCGCAAGAGAAAAGCAGGAAAATAATTCTAACTAAGGGAGGTAAAACAATGTGCAATCATAAAGACTGTCAGCACCACTCAAAATTCAGCCACAACGATTCATCCGGGTATTGCGATTATTTATGCCATACCGGAAAACCGAGAGGTTGCCCGAGCGATAATTGCGATAAGTATTTACCCAAGCACAAAAGTAACCAAAAATGCAATCTGATGATAAGCCAGGACGCTGATAAAATCAACGCTTCGAATATTGTCAGAAGATTGAAAAATACCATTGACAGTACGGATAAAGCAGAATATAATTAAATTGCATAATAATTATGTGTGTTTTATACCCCTCCCAATAAAAGCCCGATGTGCTGATCGGGTGCAAAGGGCTTTTAATAATACGATCTGCCGATGTCGCAAAAGCGTTTCCGGGTGATAACAAAGGGGGTTTGCATTGAGTAAAAACAGATTAAGACAGAGACAGCATAAGTTGGAGCAGATACAATTTTACGAAAAGCCGATTATTAAGCGAGAAATAATATTGCAAACAGAGGAAAGCCATGCAACGCGCAAGAACGAGCATGGAATGACCGATTTAACGCCATACAACGCCTTTACAGGCAAGATGGTATATAAATGACAACCCGCCGCGAGTGCGGTGAGTACCCCTTGAGGGTTTATGCGCTTAGTGCCGATAATACAATGCCGAATACATTTAACGCTTAGTGATTAACTGCTACAGCGAGGGGCATTAAAGGCTAAGTGATTACAGCTAAGCGCGACTAATTATAATTTCAAGGAGGCGGAGAAAGCCAGAAAGGAATTATAAAAACTAATCAATAATGCGGATATCATAATCACTTAAACGCCTAAGAAAAACAGTTGGTGAAAATCCACAGCCGCATAATATAACCCATATAAGTTAAGCAAGCAGTATATTTACTAAGAGGTATGCCGCTTGCTTAATACTTTCTAAAACTTTTTTAAATTATTTTCATTTTGGGGGTTGACAATCAAAACCAATCGTGATAAAGTAAAGCCAAGATAAAACATTGGAGGGCGAAAGCCGAACACGGGAGGTTTAAAATGAACACGAACTATTTTGAAAATGTAAATTGCGTTGAAGAATTAAAAAAACAATATTTTGCACTAGCTAAGAAATACCACAGCGACATTACAGGTGGCAGCGACGACAAGATGAAGGAACTGAACAGCGAATACGCCGACCTTTACAAAATCTATAAAGACATTCACGCAAGCATCAAAGAAGAAAGCACAGAACCTTATTACACAGCAAAGACACCAACCAACGAAGCGCCAGAAGATTTCATCAAAATTATAGCATTCTTATTAAGCCTTAAAGGTTTAGAAGTTGAACTCTGCGGTAGATGGATATGGATAAGCGGCGACACCAAGACGCACAAAGACCTTTTAAAAGAAATGGGTTGCAGATGGGCGGCAGAAAAAAAGATGTGGAGCTGGCACTATAATGGAGACGCAACAGGATATAGAAAAAAGGGTACGGACATAGGAAAAATCAGAAATATGTACGGCTCAATGAGTTACCAGACAAGTGACACCCTCTTGCTAGCGTAGGAGGGTAAAACAATGAGAGACGATTACACATTATATATACACTTGCACCCATATGAAAACGAGGCAAGAATAGTTGATTTAAAGAATATGGATCAATGGGCAGCAAGAGATATACAACGGCTAGAAAAAACGGTACAGGTTTTAAAAGAATACCGCAAAGAACTATACGAGCATACTCAACGGTTACAAGAACTTGAAAGCCGTCTACAGTTAAAACTTAAAAGAGAGAAACGATATGACCACAAAGTACACTATTGTTTAACTGTCAAAAGAATTTACCCAGCAAACGAAAGAATGTATAACGACATCATAAACGAACACTATGAAGGATCTGATAGGCACGCAGCTTTGAAACGATACGATCAATTAAAGAAAGAATATCCAGGAATAGATGCCATAAAAGATATTGAGAAAGGACGCTGGGAGAAATGATAAACGACAACAGAGGCGGCAAGCGAGAAGGAGCCGGACGCAAACCAAGCGGCAAACGAAAGCGGAACTACTACATAACAGACCAGGAGCATGAAGAGATCAAGAAGCTGATAGAACAAATAAGGGGGGGAAACCAATATGGGAGAGAACACGGCATATAATGAAAAGATTAAAGCAAGAACAAGCAGAATGAAAACGCTTATGGATTTAAGCCGAGGAGACCCAGAAGAAGCACACGGAGAAGCAGACGATATATTATTGGAAATAGCCAAAGAAAATGGATACGAAGAATTAGCAGAGTACTTTGGAATAATGGAAAAATGGTACGCATAAGACAAACATTACAAGCCATCTTAACGGGTGGCTTTTTAGTTGGTACTGAGATACCAAAACATTGTAAAACACGCTTAAATCTAACCACACAGCCCTACAGGGGAAGAAAGAAGGTGGCGTTATATGGCAAGTAAAAACGCCATGCTCACAGATAAGCAAGAGAAGTTCGTTCAAGAACTCATTAAGGGGAAAAGCCAAAGAGAAGCGTACCGGGCGGCATACCCAACAAGCACCAAATGGCTAGACACAGCGGTAGACTGCAACGCAAGCAAAGTATTTTCAGATGCAAAGGTGTTGCAAAGGTACGAAGCACTAAAGAACAGGCTTATAAAAGAGGCTGAGGACGACTGTATTATAACTGCAAAACAAGTGCTTCAAGAACTGGCCAACATAGCATTGGCAAACGGCACAGACTATGCGGAGATACTTGACAAAGAATATCCTGTCAAAGATAAAGATGGCAACGAGACAGGGGAGTATAAAACATATACAAGCGTTGATATGATACCAACAGAATGCCTGACCAAAGCGCAACGATCTGCCATAGCAGGAATAGAACAGACACAATCAGGAATAAAAGTAAAGCAACATGACAAGGTGAAGGCACTTGAACTACTTGGAAAGCACTTGAAACTGTTCACCGAAAAGCAAGAAATCGAAATGTCCGGCACAGTTTCGGTTGAATCCTACCTGAAAAAGTACGAAGGCGACGAGTTTTAACGTATTATGTAAACCAAAAACTCAAAGCAAAAAGAGCAAAGGCAAAATATTCGTGAGGCTTTAACAAAAATAACTAGAAACTATGTTAAAATATGTAATCTCGCAAGCCAAAGAATTCAGTGGTTAGAACGCATGAAGAGGAATATACATTATGTAAACCAAAATGGGGTATGGATATGGCAATCAACACAAGACAGTTTATAGAGGACAACCTCAAAATCAAAAGCAAGTCAGGAAAAACAGTTCCGCTTGTGCTGAACAAACCACAGGAGAAATTATATCAGACAATTCAGCACCAGGCGAAAAAGAGAAAACCAATCAGGGTTATAATCCTGAAAGCAAGACAACAAGGATTTTCGACACTGACCGAAGCGATCATATATAAGAAGACCTCGACAGGAATGAATGTAGGATCTGGCATAGTCACGCATAAGGACGAGGCAACAACCAACCTATTCCGTATGAGTAAAATGTACTATGACAAATCACCCGACATTATAAAGCCACAAATCAAAGCATCGAACGCTAAAGAGTTACTGTTCGATACTCAAGATGGAAAAGGGCTTAAATCGTCTATAAAGTGCTATACAGCCGGAGGAACTGGCATTGGTAGATCAGACACGTTCCAGAACCTGCACATATCAGAGTACGCCTTTTGGGTAGGCGACAAGGCTGACACACTGCAAGGGCTTCAACAAGCAGTTCCCAATCTACCGAATACACTGATTATAATAGAGTCAACCGCTAATGGGTATGACCACTTCAAAGAATTGTGGGATCGTGCCGTAGCTGGGGAGAGCGATTATATACCAGTGTTTTCTGCATGGTTCGAGACTGACGAATATCAGATGCCTTACAACGGCTTTAAATTGACCGTTGAAGAGGAAGAACTTAAACGGCTATACAATCTATCCAACGAGCAATTAACATGGCGCAGATGGTGCATAGCGAACAACTGTAACGGGGATATTAACAAATTCAGACAAGAGTACCCATCAAACCCAGACGAAGCGTTTATTATGTCCGGTAGTCCAGTATTTGACACAGAAAGAATCGCAGCACGGATCGCATATCTTGAAACTGTTTATAAGGAGAAACCTTACAAGCAAGGCCATTTTACTTTTGAATGGAACAACCCAGACACACAAGACAAAATCAAAGACAAGACGATCAAGTTTGTTGAAGCCTTAACCGGACCGGTCAGAATATACGAAGACCGCAAGGATAAATACCCATATGTAATAGGCGGAGACACGAAAGGCGAGGGCAAGGACTTTTATACCGGAACTGTGCTGAACAACACAACTGGCAATAGAACCGCATCAATCCGTATGCAGATTATGGAGAGCAGACCGTACACGCATCAAATGTACTGCTTAGGCAAGTATTATAACGATGCGCTGATCGGCATTGAAGTGAACTTTAACACCGCACCGATTGAAGAACTGCAAAGATTGAATTATCCGAAGCAGTATGTACGCCAGAAATATGATGATGCTGCAAAGGGATACCAATTAAAGTTTGGTTGGAAGACAGACGGAAACACAAGACCGCTAATCATCGACAAGGAAGTGGGGTTGATACACGACCATATCGAACTATTCAACGATGTAACCATGCTGAGAGAGTGCATGACGTTTGTCTATGATAAGAACGGCAGACCAGACGCAATAGTGGGAAAGCATGACGACCAACTGTTTAGCGATATGATAGCAAACGAAATTAGAGGACAGCAGGCGTTCATAGTTGAACAGGATCCGGTAAATGCAATCTATAATTTTGAGTTTGAAAAACCAAGAAAAAGTCCGTCAGGATACGGAGATACTGTTAGGGTGATATAGGGAGGTAACACATGATTGAGAACATAACCGATATACTGAACGCGGTAACGCTGATACTTATAATCTTATGGCTTATACGAATAGATAAACGGGTTGATACAAATACCCAACCTACACAGAAAAGCCCGTCTAAGCCACTGTTTAAGCCCAAGGAAACGCCCGAAACGGCAGAAGAGAAGCGACAGCGCATTTTAAGCGAGAATATAGACAACTATAACGGAACGAAGGAAGGTCAAACGAGAATATGAAAGATATGAATGATGCAACTCAGATTTGGAAATGGTATGATAAAGGCGTTGACCATCATAACAAGATGCGGCTGTACTCCGAGACTGAAAGGCTTTACAGTATGGTGGAGGGTGATCAGTGGGAGTTTATCGAAAAGGGCGACGCTGATTACTTGTCAAGCCATGACTTTATTACCGGAATAGTTGAGTACAAAGTGGCAATGGTAGCCATGAACGCCGTAACAATCAATTATAGCCCGATGAACACAGGAGACAACCAGGCAGTATATCAACAGGCTTGCGAAAAGTTGAACGCCTATGCCTCTTCAAAATGGGAACTGACCAAGATGGACATTGCAGACTGGGAGGCAGTAAACGCCGCTTGTGTTACAGGCGATTCCTATTTGTATTTCTACGACAAGGACCTGAACCATCAAATGATAGATCGGACGAACATCTATTTTGCAGACGAGCAGGAACAGGATATCCAAAAGCAGAAGAGAGTCATTATCTATGAGAGACGGTTTGTCGAAGATGTAAAGGAAGACGCGAGAAACAACGGAATAGACGAGCAAGAAATTGAATCAATCGTGTCTGACGAAGACACAGACACGCTTCCAACAATAGCAAAACAGGAAGTAGAGAACGACAAGAAATGCTCTTGCTTGCTTTGCATCGAAAAGAAACCACTCCCACCACCAAACGCACAGCCTGAGGGGATATTCATTTCACGGTCAACAAAGACAGTGGTATATCAGCCAGCAGAGCAAGTTGTGGGTAAAGATGAAGATGGAAACCCTGTAGGAATCGGCACAACCTTAATCCCTATCGCTAAAATGATGTGGTATCCAAAGCGAGGATCTTCCAGAGGCGTTGGAGAAGTCAAGAGACTGATAGCAAATCAGATCAACTCAAATAAGCTATTGTATCGACGAGAAGAATCAATCAAGATTTCAGCATTCCCGAAACCAGTTGTCAATACTGACATGATAACCAACCCAGAAGACGGTAAAAAAGTCGGTGCTATGATGAAAATGAAAGGCATGGCGACAAGAGTATCGGAAGCTTTTGGATATGTAGCACCGCAGACCGCAACAAGCGAACCGAAAGAACTGCAAGAAGAGTACATCATCAAGTCGAAAGACCTTGCTAACGCTGGTGACGCTGCAACAGGCAACATCAACCCAGAACAGGCAAGCGGCGCAGCAATCATAGCCGTAAGAGACCAACAGGCAATCACAAGCAACAAGCCAAAGGCGTATCACAAGCAATTTATCGAAGATATCGCCGCAATCTGGCTTGACACATGGGTGGCATATAACCCTAACGGCATGACGGTTGAGATCGAGCAGGACATGGAAGACGGAACAAAGGCACTAGCTGAGCAAGTAATCCCAGCGGAAGTGTTGCAGACATTAAAGGCTAACAGCAGAATTGATATATCTCCAACCAATCCGTATTCCAAGTTTGCGAGAGAGCAAGCAATCGAAAACGCACTCGCTAACGGACATATTACATTTGATGAATATGTTGAAGCACTGGACGAAGACGGTTCAGCACCTAAGGGCAAGTTTGAAGACATATTGGAAAAGCGAAAAGCTTTAGCGGAAGAACAAGCGATAGCAGAACAGCAGGCAATGCAAGAACAACAGCTTTTAGCTCAGCAGCAAGCAGAAGAAGCAATGATGCAAGAATCAGCAATGCAAGAGGAACAGACCACGCAAGCGCAGATTGAACAGGCCATAAGCATCATTGAGCAACAGAAACAACTGCTAGAGCAATATGAACAAGCCGAGCCACAGACTGATCCAGAGATCAAACAGAAGCTTGACATGATAATTCAGGGGCTAGGTGGTTGATATGTATGAAAACGAACTTAGCAAGATAGAGAGACTGCTAGAAGAAAAGAAGCTGAAAGAACAAGCATACGAAGAAACAAAGAAAGAGATAGTCAAAACGCTGTCTCTTACGCTTGATTTAAAATCTATGATCCGTAACATTGCCATTGAACTAGGGCAAGCCTTAAATGGTAAGAACGGGTTAAACGGCAAAGACGGAAAGAATGGCAAAGACGGAAAAGACGGGCTAAACGGGCAAGACGGAAAGAATGGACGTGATGGGAAAAACGGATTAAACGGTAAAGATGGAGCGAACGGCAAGGACGGTAAAGACGGTCAGCCAGGACTAAACGGCAACGACGGAGTAGGCATTGAGTCAGTTAAGAAGATAGACAATAACTTGATCGTGACACTGACAAACGGTGTAACTCAAAACGTTGGCTCTTTCCCAAAGGCTAGCAATGGCGGCAAATACGCACGAAGCCCGTTTGAGTATGCACAAGAGGCAGGATACACAGGCACAGAAGATGCTTTTTACACCCTGTTAGCCAATATAGGAGAATCAGGCGGCGGAACATGGGGCAGCATTACAGGCACGCTGTCAAATCAGACCGACTTGCAAGAAGCACTGAACGCAAAGCAAACCGCACTTATAAGCGGAGAGAACATCAAGACCGTTGGTGGCGTATCTATTCTTGGGAGCGGTGACATCCCAGTATCGGCAAGCAAGACGCGGAAGAACTTTTTTATTGAGAATGATTTTATGTATAACAATTCTCAATCATTTTCGCCGTGGTTTGGAAATGCAATAGGTTCTGGAACAATAGCGATGGTTAATTCTGATACAAACCACCCCGGCCAACTCCAACTTTCATCTAGCGCAACCGCAAATAGTGGGTATTACATACTATTTAATCCAGCATCAATTTTAATTTCTGGCAGTGAATCCGCAGAATACATAGTAAAAACACCAAGCGTAATAACCTCTACTGCAAAAGTAAAATTAGGTTTTCAAGATGTGTTTACTTATGTTGACCCCACTGATGGCACATGGATGAACATGGATGGAAGTACTTTGACCGGGAAAACCGCAAACAACGGTTCTGTGTCTGCTACAGGCACAAGCTATACAATTCTCGCAAATACGATATATCGGGCAACGATTGAAGTAAACGCAGATGCAACACTAGTTACTTTTTCATTATATACAGACAATAGCACTACCCCGACATGGACGGATACACTTGCAACAAACATTCCAACAGCAACAGGCAGAAATGTGGGGCATGGAATAATGGCTACTAACGGCGGAACGTCAGCAGTTCCGTTAATTATTGTTGACTACATGAACCTAAAAATTGATAGAGAACTAGCCCGATAAAGGAGGGAAATAAAATGTTATGCCCAAAATGTAAATCAGAAACATTCATAGACCACGTAACGGTAAACGACGGAGTAACGGCATATTCTTATGTGTGTGTCAACCCACGATGTGAAGAATACCGCAAGGCGTTTACTCTAACCGGAGTAGAGGCAGAAGCAACGATTGAGGGCGCAAAATGAAAGAATTGCTAATGGGTTGTGGATCACGTACCGAAAAGGATATCTATATTGATAACCCTGAATTTGAGAATGTCACTCGCTTAGACTACAACGCAGACCATAAGCCAGATGTAGTGTGGGATTTAAGCGTTCACCCATTGCCATTTGAAGATGAAGAGTTTGACGAGATACACGCTTACGAAGTTCTTGAACATTTAGCCACGCAAGGAGATTATGAGTTTTTCTTCGCAGAGTTCACCGAGTATTGGCGAATACTCAAGCCAGGAGGCCGTTTTTACGCCTCTGTGCCGATTAAAGAATGGGTTTGGGGCGATCCATCACACAAGAGAGCAATACAGCCCGAAACCCTGATTTTCTTAGATCAAGACCAGTATGCGCAAGTGGGAATGACTTCAATGTCTGACTTCCGCAGTATCTACAAGGTGAGTTTTAAAGTGATACACCAGGAGGAAACAAACGGTAAGTTTTATTTCATATTAGAAAAAACGTTATAGCCAAACGCTGGATAGCGAAAAAATAAGGAGAACAACATGGAAGATTATTTAAATGATGTAGACGCATCATCAGAGCAGATCGTAGATGCTCAACCCGAAGCACCTGAAACTAGCGAAGTTACCGAAGAAGTTGAACCGGTAGTGGAAGTCGCAAAACCACAACAGAGCGCAGAGGAAAACGCACGATTCGCAGCAGCAAGAAGACAGGCAGAAAACGAGGCTAATGCATTAAGGGCGCAGAATGACCGCCTAATGCAAGCACTCGGAGAGTATGGTTATCAAGGCTCACCCGAAGAGATTGCAGACGCATTGTTTGCACAGACTCAGGGGATTAGCGTAGAAGAAGCCACTGCACAACGTCTTAACGCAGAAGCGGAAAATGCAAAAATGTATCAACTCCAAGCTGAGATTGAGGCATACCGCCAGCCAGCTTTGAAGTTCTACATGGCACAAGACCTACAGAAATTAAAGTCAACATATCCGAACGATGAAAAAGTTCAGGCATTGAAAGACATATCCGAACTTGATAGCGACTTTTTTACTTTGATGAACGCGACCAAAGACCCAATTTTGGCGTATGATGCATACCAAGCGAAGAAGTCAAGGGAAACTAAGCCAGTACCGAAAGACATCGGCGCGGTAAATTCCAGTTCAAGCAAGGAAAAGGATTTTTACACATCATCGGAAGTTGACAAGCTAACGAGCGAAGATTATGACCGCAACCCTAAGTTGATGGAAATAGTCAGAAAATCAATGTCCAAATGGAAATAAAGGAGTGAATATAAATGGCATACGAAAATTTTAAACAGACCTTTTGGTCAAAACACATTCAGCTAGAACTTGAAAAGAAGACAATTCTCGCAGATTTCTGTAATAAGGAATTTGAGGGAGAAGCAAAGTACGGTAATCAGGTCAAAATCCTCGGTGTTGGCTTGCCTACAATCGGAGATTACACAGGCGCATCAATTGGTGATCCAGAAGAAGTTGAAGATTCCTCGGTTATGTTGTTAATCGATAAACGAAAGTTCTTCAATTTTGCAGTAGACGATGTTGACAAGGCACAGTCTAAGCCTGGATTGATGGAAGCGTTAATGACAGGAGCAACCAGACAGATGGCGCTTACAGTTGATTCACACGTTGCGGCTCAGGCAGTAAACGCTGGCACTTTATCCTCTTCAACGCAGATCAACACCGCAGCACTCGCAAAAACCGCAGTAGACGCTGGTATTTTGAATCTTCGTGAAAACGATGTTCAGATTGACGATGAAGTTGTGATCGAATTGGTTCCTTTTGTTTATCAGTTATTAAAGGACAAGTACATCGAACTTGACACCGCAAATAGCGAAATGATGAAAAAGGGAATTGTCGGATTCTACGACAACTGCCGTGTAAGAGTATCCAACAACCTTTACAACAACGGCACAGATTATTTCTGCATGATCCGTACAAAGAACGCTATTGCATATGTAAATCAGCTTGACAAAGTTGAATCTTACAGACCGCAGGGCGGATTCAAAGACGCAGTGAAGGGCTTGAACGTATTCGGCGCAAAAGTAGTCCGCCCGAAAGAGTTGTACGTTATAAAGGCTCATAAATAATTAACAAATCACGAAAGGAGTGAAGTATAAATGACAGTAGCAGCAGTAACAAGCGCAGTAATCGTAAGAAACGCAGCAACGGCAATGGGCGCATTTGTCCAATGCCCTACGAATGATTCTTGCACAGTTGATGCAGGAAAAGACGATCAGAAAATTTGCATCCACGTAAAGAACGCTATCACAAACGCAGCAAATACGGCGGTTATCGTAAAAGGTAACGGTTTGCAGGGCGTGGCAGATTTGGAAGTGACATTGGCAGCATCTACCGAAAAGGTAATTGTCGTTGAATCCGGCGCATATAAATTAGTGTCCGGCACAAACAAAGGCAAGATCTTGGTCAAGGACAAATCCACGACCAACACGAACGCTATTTCAGTAGCAGCGGTAGTATTACCGTAAACAATCGGGGCTTCGGCCCCTTTTAACGTGTCAACAGACTAGGTGGGGGCGTTACCCACAGACACGCAAGGAGGGAAAGATGAAAGTTAAAGAATTAATCAAGTTGCTTTCGGAGTTAGACCAAGAAAAGGAAATCAAAACACTAAATTGCGACTACGAGCAAGGAACTGAAACAGTTGAAATAGAAGTTGTAAGACTGTACAAATCCAACGGAGAAGACGAAACGGTTTTGGACTACGGAGACAACAAAGACTTCTACGTAATTGATTGTTAGGAGGTTAAATGAAAACACTAATAGCAATTCCAACATCAAGAGATATAGAAATCCAGTGTGCCGCTTCAATTATCGGCATGGAACGAGAGGGACAAATAGGCGTGTTTTGCCCTCAATCGTATTCCATAGACGCTTCAAGAAACCTTATAGTCGAACACGCTTTAGAAATTGGCTACGATTACATTATGTGGATTGATTCAGATATGATTTTACCTAAGAACACATTAACGACACTGATGTCGCATGATAAAGATGTTGTGTCTGGGGTGTATGCTTATAAGCTTATTGGGGCAGAAAACGCCGTGACAAAGCGATTTAAAGACAAAGCAAAAGATATCTACGAAGATATACCACTAAAAGAAATTACCGAATCAAAACGCTTAATTGAAGTTGACGGGGTTGGTTTTGGTTGCGTTCTAACAAAAGTTGATGTGTTCCGGCACATTAAAAAGCCGTGGTTCAGGTACACACCGAACATGGGCGAAGATATTTATTTCTGTAGAAAAGCGCAAAAGGCAGGTTATCAAGTTTATTTAGACACATCAATTCTCTGTGGACACGTCGGAAGTGTCAATTATAACATAAAGGAGGCTTTATAATGGCGACATGGGCGGATATCAAAATATTTACACTCCAAAAATTATACGCTATAACGGGCGATACGTTAGTGAGTGATACTAGCACATCACCTTATATCAAAAGCATGCCACAGGCGGCAAATGAAGCCTTGCAGTTACTGTCTACGGCTGGCAAGTATATAACGAAATCGTACGAACTGACTCAAAACCCAATTGAGAACATTTTGGCTAACCCACTTTACATGATGAACATTTATCATCACTTAGGCGAAGATGTTTCGTATTCAGCACTAGGAGCAAAAGCTTATTACTTTGAGGTAGACAATACCGCAACGGTAGAAATACTAGTTGACGGAGTAGCACAGACTACAGTGAGCAACACCACAAAAGGACAGTTTACTGCGTACAAAGGGCTTATTACCGATTCTTCCGGAAAGACCGTTACAATCAATTTTGGGGGCTTGTACCCATATCAGTACAGGAACATAGCATTATACGATGTACTGTTCGAGTCTGCCAATGACGTGTGGGATTATGTATCAGAAAAGAGATACGATCTCGGCACGGTCCTAACTGATTTTTACAAGCTGAAAGATATTGTGTACCAAAGCGGATTTAACGAAACACGATACGAAAAGACTTCCAACTTTCATTTCGAAGGAGATTCAACATTGGTATTGGGAGGACTTGACAAAGGATCCTGGAAAATAGACTACCTCGCATATCCTCAGACTATTACCAAAGATACAACCGATGAGACAGTGTTGTCGCTCGACCCAGAAGTGGTTGTATTATTGCCGTTATACATGGCTTCACAGTTATTCAAAGAAGAGGATATTGCAATGTCAACACAATGGCGTAATGAATTTGAAGTGGCGAGAGAATTATTAATGCCAAACGCTTCTACCGGAACAGTACAGTTTGAAACATCGTTTGAAGGTGGGTGGTGATATGGCATTATTCTCAGTACCAAAACAAAAGAATAAATTACCAGAAGAGATTGAAACGTTTTTAGGAGCAGATTTATCAAACGCACCGAACAACGTGGCAAAAAACCGCTCCCCAAGTTGCCCAAACATGATTCGAGACGAAGTAGGCAAAGTAAAAAAACGAGACGGTGTTGAACTAGTCAAAACGTTTGACGGACAAATCAATGGCGTTCACTTCTTGTATGGCACTACGACCAAGAAATTAGTCCATCACGGCACGAAAATATCATTAGACGGCACTACACCTACCGCACTGTATTCCACGGCGGCAGACCATATTTCCGTGTCAAAACAGATGAACGGCTGCTTGTGGATATTAGACGGTACAAAGTATCTTTGCTACAACGGCACGACCATAACAGCAGTAGAAAACACCGGAACAATTCCAGTAATTATAATCGCTCGTGCGCCTACTGGCGGCGGAACGTTATTGCAAGCGATCAATCTGTTACAGAAAAAACGTACAGAAAAGTTTGCCGGTACTGCATCAACTACAGTTTATCAGTTGACCGCAACATCATTAGACGCCGACTTGGTTACAATCCTGAAATTGAAAGCAGACGGAACTTTTGATACGTTAGTAGAGACAACACATTTTACTGTCAATAGAACTACAGGCGCAGTAACGTTTAGCACGGCTCCAGGAGTATCGCCAATAGCCGGAGAAGATAACATTTACATCACATACTCAAAGACTGTAACAGGGTACGCAGACAGAATTAACAAAAACGATGTATCAATTATCTACGGCATGAACGGAGCGAGAGACAGAGTATTTGTTGCTGGGAATCCGGACCTTCCGCATTATGACTACTACTCAGAACTGAACGACCCGACATATTTTGCAGATACAAGTTACTCTGTAATCGGTCAAGACTCGTCAATGATTATGAACTATTCAATCGTAGACGATTACCTTGTGACGCACAAGAATAACGCAGAGAATGACGACAACACAAACTTGAGAAAAGGCGAGTTAGTAAGTTCAAAAGCGGTGTTCACTTCTCAGGGGTCCTATCAAACTTCTGGATCGCTTGCAAAGTATTCACACGCCAACCTAGAAAACGAACCTGTTTATGTGACTACCGATAAAAACATCAGCGCAGTAACTCCTTCCGATGTGCTAGGTGAACGATTCTCACAAGAGAGAAGCTATTACATTACAAGAGCATTAGAAGAAGAAACAGGGTTGGAAGACTCGTTCGGGTTTGTATTCGACAAGTTTTATTTCTTGGCTTGTGCAAATACAATTTACATCATGGACAGTCTTCAATATTCCGTATCAAAAGATAGGCCGTTATCTCATAGGCAGTATGAATGCTATTACTTCCCGAATATATCGGCTAGGGTAATGTGGGAAGAAAACAACGAACTGTATTTCGGCATGGCAGACGGTAAGATTAAAAAGTTTGTCCAGAACACACCTAACGATGAAGGATCAGCGATTACTTCATGGTGGGATACTCCGTTTTTTGACGGGAAAAGCTTTGCAGATAAAAAAACATTTGTGTATATAGCAGTAAGATTAGCAAGTGCGTTGTATACAGGAGTTAAAATATCCGCATACATAAACGGCGCATGGAAAGTTTTAAAAGACTATACAGGCGAGGCGAACTTTTCAAGTCTGAGTAATGCGACTTGTTCTCTTAGCAACTCGGTGTTTTCGTTCAGCACGGATACTTCCCCAAAAACATTAGGCTCTAAAATCAAACAAAAGAATCTTGACAAGATCCAGTTCAGATTTGAAAATTCAAGGTTAAACGATACCTTCGGACTGTATAAATTATTAATGGAATACACCGAAGGAAACAAATATAGAAAGTAGGTGACTAAATGGCATTAACTCAATACACGGCAGACACAGACATAATCGAAACGCTAGGCACTAACCCGGAAGACCGCCCGACATTAACAGACAACTCTTTCAAGGCTAAATTTGACGAGAACGCCGCAAATATTAAGGCATTTTTAAATACAATGATTGCCGAACTAGCTTCAACCGCAAACGGAAAAGGCGCGTCACAAATCGGAATTGAAGATTCCGCAGGACGATTTACTGCAACACAAATCGAAGCGGCACTTGCGGAGATAGCAGGCGCAGGCAGAACAACCGAAACAGTGAAAGGGCTTGCCGACTTAATCAGCACTAACGACGGCAAACTAACCACACACAAGGCAGATTTGATTACCGACGCAGATGGAGTTCATGGCTTGGCAGTTGAAGAAGGCGCATGGACTCCAACAATCGCTGGCACAACAACTGCCGGAACGCACACCTATAGCACTAGGCAAGGGAAATATTATAAAGTTGGAAAATTAGTCACTGCATTTTTTGCAATTACATTGACGGCAAAAGGCGGAACTATGGCTGGCACTGCCAGCATAACTGGACTACCTTTTACATCTGACAATCTTGATTACAGTCAAGGTGGAAGCGTAACTCGCGCAGGTGTAATTGATATACCAACCTCCTATAATGTGCTTGGTTTAATGATTCCAGCATCAAGTAACGTTGTATATATTTCGATATATGGAGATGGCATAATTTCAGATGTTTTGACGGCAACCGCAATACTTGCTACAACAACCCTTAATGGCGTATTACAATATAAAACTGCATAAAGGAGGAATAGATATGAATGAAAAGATAACATTAGATATGCTTACCCAGGATAGTGTAAGCTTAAAAAAACAAAATTATGCAACCATTGATGGCGCAGAATACCCTATCGGAGAACCGTGGAGAAAGTCATACGTAAACAGCACAACTGGAAGAGCGGAAGTTGAAACGGAAGTGCCAAGTCCATATAAAGAATCAATATTTGCTGTGTGGAGCGATGCGCCGACAGTTGGCAATTCTAGTGTTGACTAACACCCCAAAAATAATTTTACTCACCGAAAGGAGAAATAAAAATGGCTACACCTTTTACAGCAACTAGAACCGTAACTCGGTCAAGTGTTGGAACGCCTACGGTTAAAAAAACTACTAAAGACGCAAGTTATATAACACAATCCGTATCGGACGCAGTTAAAAAAGCAAAAGACGCACAACAAGCCGCGAAAAATTCAGGGTTTACCACTTCAAGCGGTAATATTTCGCATAACGCGGCAGCACCTAGCACCGCAGCAGATACTTTTGTTACAAAATCTTCCGCATTGGATACCGAACCAGAATGGTTGAAATATGCCCCTGTAATTGAAGAAGACGACACAAGCGGAGTTTCAGCAAGTTCGTATTACAATAAATATTTGAAAGAACAGCAAAAAGCAATACAAAAAAAGATTGACGCTTCCGTGCAAGCGAACAACGCCTATATACCTGAAATCAATCAAGCTTCTGACCAGTCATTGCAAAACGCGTATATCTTGCGTGAGCAGAACAGAGTTAACGCACCACAAGCCTTATCTGCAATGGGATATACTGGCGGCGCAACAGAAACATCGTTAATGGGAATTAATACAGGCTATGAAAACACCCGAAACGAAGTAGAGCAGAACAGAGCGAAATCACTGGCCGAAATCCAACAGAACGAGGCGCAGATCAGAGCAACAGGCGACGCTACACTGTCAGACGCAGCAGCAACGTATTATCAGAACCTTATTGCATCGCAGAAAGAAGCAGAAGCGGCAGCGCAAGCGCAAGCAAACTGGCAAGCACAGTATGACTTATCAGAGCAGCAGTATTCAGACGCGGCAGCACAACAAGCATGGGAAAATGCATATAACGAAAAACTACTTGCAGCTAAAAACGCTACTACTGCAAAGAGTTCTTCTGGAAGTTCTTCCAGCGGAAGTTCTAGGAGTTCTTCAACAAGTTCTTCTAGCAACTCAACCAATAAAAATTCTAGCGGCAATTACAACACAGTTCTAACAAACGTTAAACGTGCGTTAGGTGGTTCAAACGGTGGCAGTACAGTTTCTTGGAACGCGGCTATAAATTACATTCAGAACAGCTTGAAATCTGGAATGATTACAGCCTACGAAGCGAATCAAATGATTAATCAGTTAGGTTTAAATTAAGGGGGTAGCGTATGGCTATTAATTGGGATGAAATAAGAAAAAAGGCACAAGCAAAAGGAATGCAAGCGGAGTCTCAGGTTAATTTCACCCGTGCAACGCCATCCCTTCCTCGTGCTGATACTTTGCCAAAATATACCGTAACACCTATAACACCGTCAACGTTTCGTAACGCTTCGGCACTGACTAAAATCACACCTACACCTAAAACACAAATGGTTAATGTAACCTTACCTATGGGAAAAACAATTCAAGTTGAATCAAATATACCTAAAAAAAATGTACTTGAAGAAGCTTTTGACCCGTCAGAAAATTACATTGATAAATTCAAGCAAGGAAACATAGGCGGTGGTGTTGCTAATTTTTTAGGCACAGGATTAACAGCGGCGCAAACTCTTTACTTGAACGCCGCCAATTCGGCAGATAGTCTTACGCGAGGCGAAGGGTTGCCAAAGTTTAAACCTCAGATGGGTTTTACTAGCTATGATAAAGCTATTGCTGAAAGGCGCGGTGAAATACCGACCATAAAAAAAGCTTCAAACATTAACCCGTTGTTAGGAAAAGCTTATGGGTTTGTTGGAGAAGTAGGAACTGACCCACTTGAATTAACCCCAGCCGGATATCTAAACGACATTAAACTTGCTAAAGGATTTAACCAAAATTCTCAAGCGTATTTACAAGCATTGCAAAAAGGAAATCTTACGCCAACAATCCAAGCGGCAACGCAAGGCGTGAGCAAGAACGTTTCGGCTCCACTGCCAAGAGTATTGCCAAGAGTATCAGCAGAAAAACCGATTGACCCGATTCCAAAATCAATGTTACAAACACCAAAAACAAAGCCTTTAAACAGACCTATGGATATTACCCCATTCACGCAAGACGATACTCTTTCGTATAGGTTCTCTCGCGGTGAAAACCCAATGAGCGATTATGGCCATGCTATGTTTGCAGATAAAGCAGAACGAGTCAGCATGTTTGGAAACATAGCAAATACAGTTAAAAAAAGCGATTTAACAGACATAAATGAATTAAAACCAGAAATAAGAAAACAATGGATAAAAGATAAGCGAGAAGGTATTTTAGATGATTATGGTCTTTCGGTTAACAAGAAAGACAAAACAAAAGACATTATAGAATTGTTTGATCCCGATGATATTGCGGACTCTGCCGGAGCATACGATAGTGGAGAGGCTAACCAATGGCTATTTGATAGAGTGCTAGACCCTATGGGTATTTACGGAGTAAAAACAAACGACGGAGCCGTAGTTTTTGACCCTTCACTTATTTCTAAAGATGAAAAAGCAACTAAGTATTTCCAAAACGTTTTTGAGAAACAACCTTATATTGCGAAAGGCAAAACAAAACAGTTACGTTTACTGCCACGAGCCACAGAATCGACCGTACAGCCGATTTTGCCGCGAAAAGGTGCAGAGATACCAACGGCAATTAAAACGCCTGAAATCTCACAAAAACCAATCGGCAAAGTTGAGCAGAAGTTTAAAGACCTCGGAGCAGATACGAACCGTTTTGAAGAAGTGGCAATGGTAACAACCGATAGCAAACAGACTCAACCGTCACTACTCGAAAAAGCAGTGGGGCTCACAAGAGAAGCAAAGCGGAAGTTCCTTGATTCAGGAGAGACTGTTGCAAGAATAGGGAAAATTAACAATGACAAAGGGCTTTACAACCTTTATAACAACGCTAAAAACGCTGGCAGACGAGCAGAATACCATATCGGAGAAGCGCAGACAGATATCAACGGAAACGAAATAGGCAAATCTCTGAAAGCAATATTCGATCCTATCAGGAAGAAAGGTACAAATTACTACGAAGATTTTCAAGAGTATATGTACCACCTTCACAACATCGACAGAATGGCACAGGAAAAGCCCGTTTTTGGTGAAAGCATAACTGCAGAAGAAAGCAAGAAAGTTTCTGATTATTTATTGAGCCAGCACCCAGAATTTGCGCAAGAAGCGGCAGAGGTTAGAAACTACCTTGATAACATGATGCAATACCGAGTACAAGGCGGATTAGTTTCAGAAGAAGGTGCAAAGGCGTTAAATGAAATGTATTCAAACTATGTGCCTACTTACCGTTTAAATCCATCAACAAAAGGGCTAACTTATTCAGGTCAAGTTACAGATATTAAAACAGGAATAAAAAAAGCTGTTGGTTCTAGCAAGGATCTGCTACCACTTCATGAGCAGATTTCAAAACAAACTATGCAAGCCGTAAAGGCAACGCATGATAATTTATTTGGGCTTAGACTCGCACAAAATATTAACCCAAAAACACAACAATATGTGCAAGAATTAAAGAAAATACAAGACACAATTGACATTGACGCAGAAGATGTTCCAGAACTTAAAAACGCTTTTAAAATATTTGAAAACGGGCAGGCATATCAAATGAAAGTTGAAAGCGGATTATACGAAGGCATTCAAGAGTTGGCAGGGAAAAGCCCGAACGACTTAATAAAAGCGGCAAACGCAACAAATAAAGGATTCAAGCAATTAATTACATCGTGGAGTCCAATGTTTGTAATAAGAAATCCTATTAGAGATGTACAAGATGTTTTGCTTTACTCAAAAGATTTGGGCGCATTTATAAAAGCATACCCTTCCGCCATAAAAGAACTTGCGACCAATGGCGAAGTTTGGAAAAAGTACAAGGCTTTAGGCGGTGCAGGCAACTCGTTTTTTGATTATGCTAAAGGCTACAAGGATAACCCGTCATGGCTTAGAAAAAACACACTAGATCGAGTTGAACAGTTAAACATGGCATTAGAACAATTGCCAAGGCTTACGGAGTTTATGGCTACAATTAACAAACTAGGACACGAACCGAATTATGACGAACTAATGCAAGCAATGTATAACGCGGCAGACATAACAGTAAACTTTGGAAGTTCTGGAACATGGGGCAAAACTTTGAACTCAACATTTGTTCCATTTTTCAATCCAGCTATCCAAGGTACTGACAAGATTGTCAGAAGATTCACCGAAACAAAAGGCGTGAAAGACTGGACTGAACTTGTGTTAAAAATATCAGCGTTCGGTATTGCCCCGTCTGTGCTGAATGAAATGCTATACTTGAACGACCCAGAATATCAGAGAATCAACGACCGAGAAAAAGACATTAACTTTTTGTTTAAAATTGGTGATGGCGAATTTGTCAAAATACCAAAAGGCAGAGTGTTGTCATTGTTTGGTTCAGCAGCACAAAGAGGATTAAGAGCCGCAAGCGGTCAAAAAGACGCATACGCTGGATATATCAAAGTAATGGGTGGTCAGGTTGCTCCAATTTCACCAACAGACTCCAACATTTTATCGCCTATAGCAGCGGTAAAAGCTAACAAGTCTTGGTATGGCGGAACGATTGAGCCGCAGAGTTTGACAACGAAGTACCCTAGCGATAAGTACCAGTTCAAGAGATTTGACGAGCGAACATCAGGCATAGCGAAGACTATCGGAAAAGCACTGAACTATTCTCCGAAAAAAGTTGACTACTTGATTGATGCTTATTCAGGAGTTGTTGGAGACTTTGCAATCCCGTTGTCAACGCCAAAAGCAGAACAGAATCCGTTTATAAAGGCATTTACTGTTGACAGTGTAACAAGCAACAAAATCGGTCAACAGTTCTACGACAAGAAAGACGAGATTTTATCTGCTAAAAATTCAACAGATGGCGAAGACAAAAACGATGTTTTG
>JADHEF010000555.1_pt1 | contig 36573 bp, 25 predicted proteins | sample 8952391 | NCBI WGS metagenome assembly JADHEF01 (sample SAMN16124439, study PRJNA663245) | bioreactor sludge metagenome | isolation source: sludge (nitrite) | place: India:Bengaluru | collected 2019-02-28 | reverse complement strand
AAATCCTCCCCGACCCGGAGCCCACCCCAGAGACCGCCCCCACCGCCCCCATACCACCCATCCTCTCCGTCCCCTCCATCACCCGCACCGTTACCCTTGACTCCACCCCCGCGCCCGCTCCCGCCCCCTCCGTCCCAACCCCCGCGCCCACGGCCACTCTTTCTCCTGCCCCTTCCTCCACCTCGTCCACTCCGTCCATATCGTCCAAAACCAGCCCCTACACACTCACCGCACGCACCGCCTCACAAAAAGAATCCTCCCCCCGTAATCCGTCCACGTTGCCCCCGCCCCCGATCTAGATTCCGCATCCAGGCCCCCCGCTGTGCGCATGGCCGTTTTTCTAAACGCCTCCGCAGTAATGTGGTTCAAATTGAGTGTCTGCGTATCGCATCAACAATGGAGGCGCTCTGCCACTTTACAATTTCAGTTGCGTTCTCCTTTACAATTGAGGATGTTCGCTCGGCCGCCCATGGCTCGACGGCAATGATGGGCTTGTTGTACATATGTTTTGCAATCAAAATTTCCTTGTTAATCCATTCTGAATACGTGCTGTAAACCCCAGCCAAGATGACAACGCAATTCACAAGCATTATTTTGTTGCTAATGGCTTCATAGAGTTCTTGCTTCGTTGGCGCGTTGTGAATGGGGTCGTTTTTCGGCACAGAATAGTCGGACCATTTGAAATTAGGATGCTCATTGAAAAAGCCAACCAGCTTTTCATAGGCGTCCCTATAACTCTATGAATGGCTTATAAAAAGCCTGTAGTTGGTCAGTGCGGGCATGTTGCTTCCTTTTTTTAAGCGCACACTTCACGCTTGTTGTTTTTGCGGCGGTTTGACATCGAACCTGTGAAAATAGACACTCCTCTCTTGGAAAAAGGATAAAACGACATTGCCGGTTTGTCAATAACCGTTTCACTTCTATCCATCCCGTCCACTTCTGTCCATCCTGTCCATCCCGTCCATTTCCCCCTCCCATCCCTGCAACCGCCCGGTTTTTGCAGTATTTCCGCGAAATTTGATAAAGTTACGGCATGTTTACGCCGTTTTCAACCCAAGGGGAACTCAGCGCGGATGCCCGTGTGCGCATCCGCCGCTCCTATCGCGCCGCCTGACGGGCCGGCGTGTTTTGTGTGTCTCAGGCCTGTTTTCCCCGATGCCGCCCCTCGGCGGGAAAACGGCGCAACCAACCGCAACGATTCAGGATGCATTCCATGTTTAACCGCTTTTACCAGGAATTTGGCGAAGTGACCCTGCTGGACGAACTGTCTTGGCGCGGGTTTGTGAACCAGGTGACGCACCCGGAGCTGGGCGCGGAACTGGAAAAGGGGCCGGTGACGCTGTACTGCGGCTTTGACCCCACGGCGGACAGCCTGCACATCGGCAGCCTGCTGCCCATCATGGGGCTGGCCCATTTCCAGCGTGCGGGCCACAGGCCCATCGCGCTGGTGGGCGGCGGCACGGGGCTCATCGGCGACCCCAGCTTCAAGGCGCAGGAGCGCGCCATGCTCACAAAGGAGCAGGTGGTGCTCAACGCGGCGGGCATCCGCCGCCAGTTGGAGCGCTTCCTCTCCTTTGAGGGTGAAAACGCCGCGGTGATGGTGAACAACGCCGACTGGCTCTGCGAGCTGCCGCTGGTGGACTTCCTGCGCGACACGGGCAAGTGCTTCTCGGTCAACGTCATGCTCGCCCGCGACAGCGTGAAGCAGCGCATCACCGACCGCGATCAGGGCATGTCCTTCACCGAGTTCTCCTACAGCCTGCTTCAGGCCTACGATTTCATGCACCTCCACGGCAGCCACGGGTGCCGCCTGCAAATCGGCGGCAGCGACCAGTGGGGCAACATCGTGTCCGGCATTGACCTGACCCGCCGCCGCAGCGACGCGGAGGTCTACGGGCTCACCATCCCCCTCGTCACCAAGGCGGACGGCTCGAAATTCGGCAAGACCGAGTCTGGAAACGTCTGGCTCGATCCGGAGCGCACCTCGCCCTACAAGTTCTACCAGTTCTGGATTAACCAGGCCGACGCCGACACGGGCCGTTACCTGCGCTACTTCACCTTCCTGCAGCGCGCGGACATCGAGGAGCTGGAGCGCCAGTCCCGCGAGGAGCCCCACAAGCGCGCCGCCCAGAAGCGGCTCGCCGAGGAGGTCACCCGCATGGTCCACGGCGAAGAGGCGCTCGCCGCCGCGCAGCGCGCGTCGGAGGCCGTTTTCGGCGGCGATCTGGCCGGGCTGGACGCGCGCACGCTGCTGGAAATCTTCGACGGCGTGCCCAGCTCGGATCTGCCCGCCGCGGCGCTTTCCGGCGGCACGCCGCTCATTGACGCGCTCACCGGCGCGGGCGTCTTCGCCAGCAAGGGCGAGGCACGGCGGCTGGTGCAGAACGGCGGCCTCTACCTCAACAGCCGCCGGGTGGACGCATTGGACGCGAAACTCGGCCCGGAATGCCTGCTCACGGACAATCTGGCCGTGGTGCGCACGGGCAAGAAGAACTACCACCTGCTCAGGTTTGTGTAACCGCCCCCACGGGCACGGGAGATCGGGCGCATGACAGGCAAGGAACTCGTTGTCGCGGCGCTGCGCCGCCAAACCACGCCCCGCGCGCCCTGGGTGCCCTTTGTGGGCGTCCACGGCGGGAAAATCATCGGCGTCACCGCCGCCGAGTACCTCCGGTCGGCGGACCTCATCTTCAAGGGCCAGCAGTGCGCCGTGGGCCTGTACCAGCCCGACGGCCTGCCCATCGTGTTCGACCTCCAGCTTGAGGCCGAGGCGCTGGGGTGCAGGCTCGCCTGGGCGGATGATGTGCCGCCCTCCGTGGTCTCCCACCCCCTCAAGTCCTGCGGCGAATGCGCGTCCCTGCCGGAGCTGGACTTCTCCGCCGGCCGCTTCCCCGTGGTGCGCGAGGCGACCCGCCGGCTGGCGGCGTACAACGGCCACCAAATCGCCCTCTACGGCCTGGTCACCGGACCCTTCACCCTCCTTTCGCACCTGCGCGGCAGCGAGGTGTTCCTCGACATGCTCACCGACCCGGACGGCGTCCACGCCGCCATGGACTGGTGCGCCGGCGCGGTGGAGCGCTGCGCCGCCTTCTACCTCGAAAACGGCGCCGACGTCGTCGCCGTCGTGGACCCCATGACCAGCCAGATTTCCGAGGAGCATTTCTCCGGATTTGTCGCGCCCCGCCTCGACCGGGTCTTCGACTCCGTCCGCGCGCGCGGCGGCCTGTCGTCCCTGTTCGTGTGCGGCGACGCCACGCGCAACCTCGGCGCCATGTGCCGCACCACCTGCGACAACGTCTCCATCGACGAGAACATCCCCCTCACGCTGCTGCGCGAGCACGCCGCCAAGCACCGCAAGTCCTACGGCGGCAACATCCGCCTCACCACGGTGCTGCTCCTCGGCACGGAGGACGACGCGCGGCTCGACGCCATCCGCTGCCTCGACGAGGGCGCAGGGCCGGGTTTCCTCCTCGCGCCCGGGTGCGACCTGCCCTACGCCACGCCGGAGGCCAACCTCTGCGCCGTGGCCATGGTCGCCCGCGACCCCTACCAGCGCGACGTGGCCCGCATGACCGCCCGAGCCTCGGCGGCGGACAGCTTTGAGGAGATCATCCTCCCCGACTACGCCGCCGAGGACGCCGTGGTGCTCGACTGCGTCACCCTCGACTCCAGCGCCTGCGCGCCCTGCCAGTACATGCTCGACGCGGCGGTGCGCGCCGCCGAAAAGGCCGCCGTGCCCGTGCATGTCCACGAGCACAAGATCAAAAACCGGAACGGCATCGGCATGATGTGCCGCCTCGACGTGAAAAACATCCCCACCATCTGCATAGACGGCGCGCCCCGCTTCATCTCAATCATCCCCGACATCGACACCCTGGTCGCCGCCGTCGAGGAGCAGTACCGCCGCAAGCGCGCGGACGGATGACCCCCTGAAAAGAGAACGGGAGGGAGGGGCCTCGGCCCCTCCCGCCCGTTTTGTTTCGGGGGGTGTTCCGCCGTTTAGAAGGCGCCAATCGCGCCCGCCAGCAGCGGGCTCACCGGCCAGACGTTCGGGTACCTCAGGAATTCAACATGGCCGTCCATGTACAGCACGTTGCTGCCGCCGGGCAGGTGGTTGAAGCCCATGTAGTCGCCGACCTGCGTGTTGATGAAGTCCGCCGACACCGAAATGGTGCTCTGCGCCATGTTGCTCGCCGCCGGGTTGTTGATGTCCGTGATGAAGAAGCGCTCGATGCCCTCGCGCAGGCGGTACACCGTCTGCTCGCCCGCGCCGACGGGGACCTTGATGTCCTCGTTGAGGCGCTGAAGCTGGTCCTGGCCCGCGGGGGAGTCGTACACCTGGTCGTCCAGCAGCTGCTGCAGCGACAGGATGAACTGCACGAAACCCGTCACCGTGTCCGCGGGAACGCCCTTGTTGATGAAGTAGGTCGTCGCCTCGTTGGCCAGCTCAACGATGGAGCGCGACTGGAACACGTGGGGATCGTCCGTCACGCCCGCAAGATGCACCGCCCAGCCCATGTAGAAATAGGCCGCCGAGTCGTTGTCCACCTCGCAGGGGTAGAAGTCCGTGTTCGGGACGCCCGTCGTCGCCGTCATCGCCGAGCCGTTCCACACCTGGGCGAGCTGGTCCGCCTCAACGAAGACCTTGGTCTCGTCCGTGCCCTTGGTGCTCGACGGGCACAGCAGCACCTTCGGGTCGCTCATGTACTCGGGGTACATGGCGACGGCGTTCACCACAAAGGACGGGTCCGTCAGCATGCCCGACATCGCGCAGGACCACACGTCAATGCACGGGAACAACTGGCCCTTGTCCTCGTTCGCGTACATCTTCAGGGAAAGCCCGAACTGTTTCAGGTTGTTCTGGCAGCTCGAACGCCGCGCCGCCTCGCGCGCCCGCGCCAGCGCCGGCAGCAGTATCGCCGCCAGAATGCCGATGATGGCTATCACCACCAGCAGCTCGATCAGGGTGAAACCGCGTCTTCCTTTTCGCATCTCTCTTTCCTCCGCTCCGCGCCTTCCCGGCGCGGCAACAACAATTAATCCCATCCGCGCCGGAACGCCGTCACTTTCGGCGGCCCGTCGGGATGCGCAAAAGCATACGCACGAAATGTTGGCCAAACATGAGACCGGGATTGGATGCCATCCGTTTCCAACCATCCATCGTTATAGCACAGCATGCCGTCAAAGTCATCAAAAAAGGCGGTTCACCCGGCGTAAAAGCCGCCATGCGGGCCCGCCGCGCTGTTGGCCAGTCCGTTTGTCATCGATGACGTGAATCGGCTATGATAGTTCTTACAAAGTGGAAATTCGCGCAAGTCACGAATTTCAAGCGCATGCAGCCGTCCCAGGAGTCCTGAAATGCCCGCAATACTTGAATTTCAATCAAAACCCGCAATGCTCCCCGTCTATTTCAAGGCCTTGACCAAGCGCGGCGGCAAACTCAAGCCCGGCGAGTCCTTCCCCCCGATGGAGGGGCGCTGGCGCAGTGCGGCGGCGGACCCCGCCAAGCTGAATGCCTACCGCGCGGCCTGCGGTTTCGCGGTGGACGGCAATCTTCCCTTTGTCTACCCCTATGTGCTGGTGGCGGGTGTGCAGATTGCCATGCTGGCGGATCCCCGTTTCCCCGTTTCCCCCATGGGCTTTGTCCATGCGCGCAACCACATCCTCCAGCGCCGGCCCATCGCGGAGGGCGCCTCTTTTGACATCACCACCGCCATCGGCGCGACACGCCCGGTGAAGCAGGGCGTCGAGTTTGACATGGACGGGCGGGTGTCCGTCGGCGGCGAGACCGTGTGGGAGTGCGTGAGCACCTACCTGATGCGGAGCAAGAAACTGGCGAACCCGGAGGCGGCCGCGCCCCTGCGCTCGGTCTTCGAGGAGCTTTCGGCGCCGGACCGCGAGGACGGCTGGGACGTGCCGGGCAACATGGGCCGCCGCTACGCGCGCATCACCGGCGACTTCAACCCCATCCATCTGGGCGCGCCCCTGGCAAAACTTTTCGGCGGCTTTCCCAAGGCCATTGTCCACGGCATGTGGTCACTGGCCCGCTGCGCCGCGTCGCTGCCCGCCCCCGACTTCGCGCGTCCGGTCCAGCTCGACGCCGTGTTCAAGGGGCCCGTGTTCATGGGCTCCCGCGTGGCGATGAAAAGCGCGACCGCGGACGGCCGCAGCCGCTTTGATCTCTTCTGCGGGGACAACCCCCGTCCGGTGCTCACGGGCGCGCTGCGCCAGGCGGGCCCGGAGGAGTCGCTTTTCGCCTGAGCGCCCCTCAGAGGCCCGACTTCAGGACCATGTCGGTGACCGGTCCGCGCGACTTAGCGCCGCGCAGCACCAGGTGGCCGTAGTTGTCGAAGCCCTTCATCATGCGCACAATCCAGTTCAGCGCGTTGTTTGACTCGTTCAGGTAGGGGTTGTCCACCTGCCGCGTGTCGCCCAGGCAGAAGCAGCGCGTGTTCTCGCCCATGCGCGTGAGCAGCGCCCGGATTTCCATGCGGGAGAGGTTCTGTGTTTCGTCAATGATGACCACCGCGTCCTCGATGTTCATGCCCCGGATGAACGCGAGCGGGAGAATCTCGAACTTTTCCGTGTTGAAGGCCGCCCCGGCCTCGCCCTCCTTCTCAAAGATGCGCGCCGCCGGGCGGAGCTGGTGCAGCTTCATCACCAGCGCGCGCAGGTAGCGCATGTACGGCTCCATCTTTTCGTCCACGTCGCCGGGCAGGTAGCCCATTTTTGAGCCGATTTCCACCATCGGCTTGACGATGTAAATCTTGTCGTGCAGCTTCCGCTGGAGCACCAGGAAGAAGGCCGCCGCCAGCGCCAGAAAGGTCTTTCCGTAGCCCGCCTCGCTCTGGAGCGTGACCAGGTCCAGCCGCTCGTCGAGGAGCAGCTCGAAGGCGAGGTTCTGGTACACCGTGCGCGGCTTCACCTTCCACACCTCATGGGTGTACTCCACCGCCTTGTCGCCGTCGGGCCGGTGGTAGACCGGCCTGCCCTCCACCCATTCGAAACTGTTGCTGACCCGCTCCTCGCCCGGCTCGGTGAAGCCGGTGTAAAGCTGCGAGTCGGACTGGTAGGGGTGGGAGCTCTTGTACTCCTCGCTGTCGATGCCGCTGATGCGGGCGATGAGCTGGAGGATGCGGTCGTTGGTCACCAGGATCGGCGGCTGATCGGCGCAGCCCTCGCGGATTTCGCGGAGGATGACCATGTCCATGTTGTCCGCGTGGTCCCCGTCGCCGGGGCGGCGCAGAATTTTCACCCAGTCCAGGTTCCGCTGGATCGACTCCACCGCCGCGGCCACCAGGTGCTGCACCCGGGGCTCCTTCTTGAGCCGGTCCAGCTCCAGAATCACATGGAAGGGGATGCCCACGTTGTTCTGCTCGCCGTTGCGGAGCACCTCGATGCAGTTGGGATCCTCAAGCAGCGCGTTGGTGTCCAGAACGTAGTTTTTCTTCATGCCTTCCCTCCGCGCGGCCGGGCCGCGCGCGTCCGACACAAGCCCCTGGAAAAACGGACACGGCCCGGACGCGGTGTCCGGGCCGTGGATGGCTGAGATGGGAACGGAGGGGCGCCCGCCCCGTGCCGCCCCGTGCGGCGGGGCGGCGTCCCGGGGCCTGAAGGCCCGGAAACGGCTTGGAAACTGCTGTCGTCAACCGGCGCCCCTACTCCTTGTTGAACCGGGTGATGGCATCTTCCTCAAAAACGGCGCGCATGATGGTGGTGCGCCCGTTGGTGGTGTAGATCAGGTGGATTTTTCCGTCGCGCGACTGGATGGCGTAGGGGTAGGCGTAGTCGTTGTCGCCCCCCGCCAGCACGCGCTTGTGCGGCCACGTTTTCCCGCCGTCGGTGCTCACCGCCGCCGCCAGCGGCGTGCGGTCGGACATGTTGTCGTTGTAGACAAGCAGCAGGTGGCCGTTCTTCAGCTTGATGCACTCCACCGCGGCGTTGGGGTTCGGGAATTCCGTGGGCACCGCGTCCGACCAGGTGTTGCCGCCGTCGTGCGACTCGGCGCGCAGCGTCCAGCCGTCCGTTGTGGGCCCGTAGTCGCCGCCCCGGCGCAGGTAGCAGATGACCTCCTTTTCGGAAATCTGCACCGGCTGCGCCTGGAGGTTGCCCTGCGGGGAATGAATGTGGTTCGTCTCGCGCCAGACCCCCGTGGAGGGCGTGTAAATCATGAAATAACTGGACGTTTCCGCGTCCGTCTTTTCCCGGTCGCTTCCCTTTTCCAGGTAGAGCGGCAGCAGGTAGTCCCCGTTCATCAGCACAATCGGCTGGCCCCGCACCATCGTGCCCTCCTCGTAGGTGAGCATGAACGAGTCCGACCAGGTTTCCGCGCCGTCCTTTGAGATTTTCACCTTCACCCGCGAATTGGACCAGGTGTCGCCCTTGCGGTTGTTGTAAAACAGCCACACCAGCCCGTCGGGCGCCTGCCACACCACCGGGTTGCCCTCGCCCTCAAAGGGGGTGTCGGCTATCACCGCCGGGGGGGACCATTGGGTTTCCCCCGCCTTCAGGCGCGAACCGTACACCGCCGTGCCGTTGTCGTACTCGTTCGCGCCGCCGAAATAGGAGATGTACAGGTCGCCGTTGGCCAACTCGGCGATGGAGGCGGGGTGCTTGTACGGGGCGGGATGCTCGCCGCCGAACTCCCGGTGAATCTCGATGTTGGTGGGAAAGTCGGGAAGCACCAGTTGCGCGCCCGACCAGCCCCCCCACAAAACCGCCAGAACCGGAAAAACCAAACCGCGGCGCATCACGCCTCCTTTCGCTTTCCGGCGCGGCCGGAAGCCGCCGCGCCCTTCCCATACCTTAACGCAAGCGCCGCCGCGAATCAATCCCGCGCCTCCGCCCGCGGCGGCCATGCGCGGAGGCCGAACTTTTCACCGGAAAAACACGCGCCCGCCCCGCCGGGGATGGTATGATTACCCCATAAAACCGAATGAACGCACCGCGAAAGGGGCACACACCTTGGCCCGGCCAAATTATGGTTTTGAGAAGCGCCAGAAGGAACTGGCGAAGCAGAAGAAAAAAGAGGAAAAGCGGCTGAAAAAGCTGGCGCGCTCGTCCGCGTCCGGGGATGAGCCCCCGGAGACGGACGAGGCCGCGGAAGGCGTTGAGGCCGGGACGGACACCGCGGGGGGTGACCCCGGCGGGGAGGCGGAGGAGGGTTCCGCCTGACGGCGCTTCCCCGCGCCGCCAAACAGCAAGGGCGGCCCCGAGGGGCCGCCCTTGTGAGAACCGTGCGCGCCGGAATCAGGACTTCGCCGCATCCCGGTGTTTGGGCGTTTTCAGGAGGAAGGTGCCGCAGGCGGCCATAATCAGCAGGACGATGGAGCCGTAGTAGGCAATCGCGAAGGTCTTGTAGGCGTCGTAGGCCATGCCGGCGGCGTAGGCGAGCACAAAGCCGCCGCAGCCCCAGGAGGTGAACACGAGGCCGTAATTGACCCCGAAGTTCTTGAGGCCGTAAAAGTCCTTGGTGATGCTGGGGAAGATGGCGAGGTTTGCGCCGTAGTTGGCGCCGATCAAAGCGGACAGCACACAAAGCACGTACTTGTTGGCAAGGGCCGACCCCGTGTCCGCGCGGGACAGCAGGAAGATCAGCACGGCCTGGGCCATGAACGCGATGAGGAGGGTCTGCCTGCGGCCGATCTTGTCGGAAACCATGCCGGCGACGATGCGTCCTGCGCCGTTGCCCACGGCCAGCGCGGCCACAAGCAGGAAGCCCAGGTCAAGGCCGGCCTGAATCTTGGCGATGGAGGCCAGCTTGCCGATGACCATCAGCCCCGCGCCCGCGCCGCAGGCGTACATGAACCAGAGCAAATAAAACTGCGGCGTGCGCATCACGTCGCCCGGCGCGTAGTCGTCCGCGGGGGGGGCCGCAGCGGCACCGGCCGCCGCCTTCGCGTTCGGGTTGTACCCCGCGGGCGGGGCCTTCAGCAGCTGGGACAGCAGGGTGACCACCACCAGGAAGGCGCCGCCGAGCACCAGCATGGTCTTGCTGACGCCGAGGTTTTCCGGTTTGGTGAGGTACTGGGTCAGCGGGGCGATGTAGACGGAGGCGAGGCCGAAGCCGCTCACCACGAGGCCCGCGATGAGCCCCACCTTCTCCTTGGGGAACCATTTCACGGCGGGCGGCGTGGCGGAGGCGTAGCCGAAGCCGATGCCGGTGCCTGCCAGGACGCCGAAACCAAGGACGAACATGAGCAGCCCCGTCGAGGTGCTGGCGAGAATCATGCCCAGCCCGACGAGCACGCCGCCGATGCTGGCCACGAACCGGGGGCCGATTTTGTCCTGAAGCCGTCCGGCGGGGACCATCATCAGCGAGAACACAAGACAGGCCACCGAATACGGAAGAGATTTTTGCGCCTCGGTCCACCCCCAGTCGGCGGGGATGGCCTTGCTGATCACGCTCCACGAGTACAGGATGCCGAGGGCCAGGTTGATGCCGATGGCGGCGAGGGTCACCGTCCAGCCGTGGTTTTTCACTTCGCCTGGGTTGTCCATTTTCAGGTCTCCTTGGTGGGTCGCCCCGTTTCGGGGCGTCCGGGGGTGCTTTTGAGACAAAGCCGCGCGCGCCGGCTTCCGGGCGATCGGCGCGCGCGGCTGTTCATGCTGCGGTGTCCTTCCTTATTTTTTCACGAGGCGGTCGTGCTCGGCCACCAGCGACTCCACCACGTGCGGGTCGGCCAGCGTGGTCGTGTCGCCGATCTGGTCGGTGGCGTTCTCGGCGATCTTGCGCAGGATGCGGCGCATGATCTTGCCGGAGCGGGTCTTGGGCAGCGCCGGGGCGAACTGGATCACGTCCGGCGCGGCGATGGGGCCGATTTCCTTGCGCACATGGCCGACCAGCTCCTTGCGCAGCTCCTCGCTCTCCTCGACGCCCTGGACCAGGGTCACATAGGCGTACAGGGCCTGGCCCTTGATCTCGTGGGGCATCGGGGCCACGGCGGCCTCGGCCACCTTCGGGTGGCTCACCAGCGCGCTCTCCACCTCGGCGGTGCCGATGCGGTGGCCGGACACGTTGACCACGTCGTCAATGCGGCCCATCAGCCAGTAGTCGCCGTCGTCGTCCTTGCGGCAGCCGTCGCCGGTGAAGTACATGTCCTTGTACATCGTGAAGTAGGTGTCCACGAAGCGGGCGTGGTCGCCCCACATGGTGCGCATCATGCCCGGCCAGGGCTTGCGGATGCAGAGCTTGCCGCCCTCGTTCACGCCCACCTCGCTGGAGTCGTCGCGCAGGATGACCGGGTCCACGCCGAAGAAGGGCCGGCTGGCGCTGCCGGGCTTGGTGGTCATGCAGGGGAGCGGCGTGATCATGAAGCCGCCCGTCTCGGTCTGCCACCACGTGTCCATGATCGGGCAGTTGCCCTTGCCGACCACGTTGTAGTACCACATCCACGCCTCGGGGTTGATGGGCTCGCCCACGGAGCCGAGGATGCGCAGCGAGGAGAGGTCGTACTTGTTGACCCAGTCGTCGCCCTTCTGGATGAGGGAGCGGATCGCCGTGGGCGCCGTGTAGAACTGGGTGCACTTGAACTTCTCGACCACCTGCCAGAAGCGGCCGGCGTCGGGGTAGGTGGGCACGCCCTCGAACATGAGCGAGGTGGCGCCGTTCGCCAGCGGCCCGTAGACGATGTAGGAGTGGCCCGTGACCCAGCCGATGTCGGCCGTGCACCAGTAGATGTCGTCCTCGCGGATGTCAAACACGTACTTGTGGGTCAGCGAGGTGTGCAGCAGGTAGCCGCCCGTCGTGTGCACCACGCCCTTGGGCTTGCCGGTGGAGCCGGAGGTGTACAGGATGAACAGCGGATCCTCGGCGTTCATGGACTCGCAGGGGCACTCGGCCGACGCGCCCGCCATGAGCTCGTCGTACCAGTGGTCGCGGCCGGCCGTCATGGCGCAGGGCTCGGCGTTGCGCTTGACCACGATGCAGTTCTCGATGCTGGCGCAGTCCGGCTTCGCCATCGCCGCGTCGGCGATGTCCTTCAGCTTGATGCCCTTACCCGCGCGCAGCGAAACGTTCGACGTGACCAGCAGCTTGCAGGAGGCGTCGCCCACGCGCGAGGCGATGGCGTCGGCGCTGAAGCCGCCGAACACGATGGAGTGGATCGCGCCGATGCGCGTGCACGCCAGCATGACCACCGGAAGCTCGATGATCATCGGCAGGTAGATGCACACCCGGTCGCCGCGCTTCACGCCAAGCTGGCGCAGCACGTTGGCGAACTTGCAGACCTGCCCGTGCAGCTCCTTGTAGGTGATCTTGATCACGTCCTCGTCGGGCTCGCCCTGCCAGATCAGGGCCACCTTGTTCTCGCGGGGCGTGCCGATGTGGCGGTCAAGGCAGTTGTACGACACGTTCAGCTCGCCGTCCTTGAACCAGGTGTGCTCGATGAGCTTCGCCGCCGTGTCCCACTTGTACTCCAGGGACTTGGTGGGCGCCTTGAACCAGTCAAGGGTCTTGGCCTGCTCCAGCCAGAAGGCGTCGGGATCGTTAATGGACTGCTCCCACATCTTCTGGTATTGATCAAGCGACTTGATCTGCGCCTGCTCGGCAAGACCCGCCGGCGGCGCAAAAGAGCGGTTTTCCGTCATCAACGAGCTAATGGCCTTTTTCTCTTCGTTCCCCATGAGACTATCCCTTTCATGTTAAAACTGACCGGAACTCACAAAACAACCCACCGGGGTGTATTGTAGATTGCACTGCGGCATTCGCGCCCGCCGTCCCGAACCCGTCCCGCCGCCCAAAAATTCAATTAATCCAAAGCACCGCCGCCCCTCCGGACGCTGCCGGACTCCCCGCCACACCGCCGGGGCAACCTTCCGGTTGCCGCTCCGGCCCCCCGCCACCGGGAACAGGTTCAAGGCAATTGGCGCTTATTTTAGACAACTCTTTAGCATTTTTCAACATCAACGCCAAAATGGATCCGGACTTTGCCCTTATTCGCTATTTTTTGCACGGCTGGTTTGCCCCTGGCGTGAACGAGGGGTCCAGTCTCCCGCACAAGGGGGTTGCGCAGATTCATCAGTAAAAATGTCCCATTATCCCTTTTTTGCGGGGTATTCGGAATGATTTTGATTATCGGTGTCAGGAGGGGGAGGTTTTGCGCGGGTTTGCCCGCAGGATCGGCCAGGGCTTGCATCGGGAACAGGCTATTGCCCACAATACGGCGCTTTGGGGAGGGGGTATAATTACTGTCGGGAAACATTGAACCCATGAACATACAAGTTGTCGGCGCGGGCGGCTGGGGCATGGCCCTGGCGCGCCGCCTTTCCCTGAACGGGCACGCGGTGCGGCTGTGGTGCCGCGAGGAGGACGCCCCCGACCGGCTCCGTCAGACACGGGAAAACCCCCTCCTGCTACCGGGGGTGCTCCTGCCGGATTCGGTGGACGTGGTCCGGGAGGTGGATCCGGACGCGGACATGGCGGTCTACGCCGTGCCGTCCCACGTGATGCGCGCCGCGGCGGAGCGGATGCGTTTTTCGCCGCGCACGGTGCGTGTGTCCGTGGCCAAGGGCATAGAGAACGGCACCCTGCTGCGGATGAGCGGGGTGATGTCGGAGGCCGCCCCCGAGGGCGGGCCCGTGGCCGCGCTCAGCGGGCCGAGCCACGCCGAGGAGGTGGGCCGCGACCTGCCCGCCTCGCTCGTGGCGGCGTCGCCGGACCCGGCGGCGCGCGGCGCGGTGCAGCGCGCCTTCTTCGCGCCGGAGTTCCGGGTCTACACCAGTCCCGACCTGGCGGGGGTGGAACTGGGCGGCTCGCTGAAAAACGTCATCGCCATCGCGGCGGGCGTGTGCGACGGCTTCGGCCTGGGCGACAACACCAAGGCCGCGCTGATCACCCGGGGCCTGGCGGAAATGGCCCGGCTGGGGGTGGCGCTGGGCGCGGAGGCCGCCACCTTCGCCGGCCTGAGCGGCATGGGCGATCTCATCGTCACCTGCGCCAGCAGGCATTCGCGCAACCGGCGCGTCGGCGAACTCATCGCGCAGGGGAAAACGCTGGAGGAAATCCAGGGCGCGTCGCCCATGGTGGCCGAGGGCGTGCGCACCACCAAATCCGCCCATGCCCTCGCGCAAAAGGCGGGCGTGGACATGCCCATCACCGCCGCCGTGCACGCCGTGCTCTTTGGGGGCGTGCCCGCGCGCGAGGCCATCACCGGCCTGCTCATGCGCGACGCGAAACCGGAGCGCGGCTGAGGCGGGTCAAAAAGGCAGGGAACGCGCCGGAGCCACAAGTCGGTTCGGGCAAGTTCGCCAAAAGAGGAGGGCTGTGCTGATGGGTGGGGAATTCAACCGGCGTGACTTCATGAGGACGGCGGGCGTGACCGCGGCGGGCTTTGCCGTCGCCTCGGGCTATTCGCCCCTCACCTACGGGCAGAACAGCAAAATCCGTGTGGGCTGCATCGGCGTGGGCTGCCAGGGTTCCTTCCACATCCGGGAGGGACTCGCAAAGAACGACGTGTTCCAAATCACCGCCATCTCGGACGTTTACTCGCCCAACCAGCAGATGGCGCTGAAGCTGGCCCAGATCTCCAACGCCAAGGTGTATCTTGCGGAGGGTGGCAAACTCACGGAGGAGCAGCGCGCGGCGGCGCTGGCGCAACCCGCGCCACCGGTGTATTACGACTACCGGGAGATGCTTGAGAAGGCCGGCGTGGACGCCGTGGTTGTTTCCACTCCGCCCGGCACCCATGCAAAAATTGTCATGGACGCGCTGGATGCGGGCAAGTTTGTTTTCTGTGAATCAGCAATGGTCATCTCTGTTGAGGAGGGGCGCGCAATCATCCAGAAGTGCCACGACCTGAACCGCTGGGTGCAGGTCGGCCACCAGCGCCGCCACAACCCCAAGTACAATCTGGCCGTTAAAATGGCGCGCGGGCAGGGGGACATCGGCCGCATCACCCGCATCAGCGCCCAGTGGCACCGCAACCAGCAGTGGCGCCGCCCCCTTCCCAAGGACAGGGCCGGCGGTCCCCACCAACTGAACGACGAGGAGAAAAAGCACATCACGGATCTGGAAAGGCACCTGAACTGGCACCTCTATGACGAGATTTCCGGCGGCCTATACACCAGGCTCATGACCCATCAGGCCGACATCGCCAACTGGTTTCTGGGGACGCTTCCATCCCGCGTGTACGCCGAGGGGGGCCTGGACTACTGGCGCGACGGGCGCGCCGTGGACGACAACCTGGTGGCGGTGTTCAAGTATGATCTCAAACCGGGCGTGCCCGGTTTTCGCGCCATCAAACCGCGCACCGCCCTCATGGACAAAACCAGCGCCAACCGCCCCTACTCTGTGCGTTTTGTCAATTCCATCCTGCTGGACAACCACAAGTTGGGCTGTTCCGAAGTCGTCTACGGCGATGAAGGCACGCTCGAGCTTACGGAATCCGCCTGCAGGTGGTACCTCGAAGAGGAGGCGGCGGTCGAAAACAAGAGAAAAGCGTTGGGGAAGTGGGAGCAGTCAATGAAAAATAAGGGAATGCAAAACACTGTGGAGTGGATTGGGCTTCAAACATGGGCCACTGCAGACCCCTGGGGTTTGGAATTTTCCAAGACGGGGCTTGATGTTTTAATCGCGTGCAACGAACTAAAGACCCCCGACACCTACCAGTTCGGGGCTTTTGCCGACTGCATTCAGAACGGGGGTGTTCCACGCAGCAACCAGATGGTGGGTTACACGGCGGCGCTCACCGCCATCGCGGCAAGGATGTCCCGCGAATCCGGCGGCCCGGTGGACATTGATCCAGCCTGGCACACTTTTGACTTTGAGGTGCCCTCCTTCCACGACTACGATGATTCCTGGCGGGGGGAGGAATACAAACCGCCCTCATAATCCCGCCCGTTCGTGTCAGCGCGCCATGCGAAACCGGAGCGCGGCTGAGGCGGGTCAAAGGGGTGTTCAATCGGGGCCAAACCCAGGGAGGCGGCCCGTGAAGATGAGCACGGCGGAGAGCGGGCGGCATGGGAGGCCGTCCGAACGGGGCCCGGCGTTCAGGGAGACGCCGGACAGGGAAGAATTCCAGCGGGTCCGCCCGCGCGGGGGCGCTGGCCGCGCCCCGCAACGCGCCGGCATGCCCTGAGTGGATCACCAACTCTTGCCAACAGAGGAGGACCGCGCTTATGAACGGAGGATTCAACCGGCGTGATTTCATGAGGACGGCGGGCGTCACCGCGGCGGGCTTTGCCATCGCCTCGGGCTATTCGCCCCTCACCTACGGGCAGAACAACAAAATCTGTGTGGGCTGCATCGGCGTGGGCGGCCAGGGCTCCTTCCACATCCGGGAGGGCATCACCAAGAACGACGTGTTCCAAATAACCGCCATCTCGGACGTCTACTCGCCCAACCAGCAGATGGCGCTCAAGCTGGCCCAGATCTCCAACATCAAGGTGTACCTCGCGGAGGGTGTCAAGCCCACGGACGAGCAGAAGGCCGCCGCGAGCGCCCAGCCCGCGCCGTCGGTGCATTACGATTACCGGGAGGTGCTTGAGAAGGCCGACGTGGACGCCGTGGTCATTTCAACGCCCCTCACCACCCACGCGAAAATCACCCTGGACGCGCTGGACGCGGGCAAGTATGTGTTCTGCGAGAAGACGCTGGTCCGCACCGTGGAGGAGGGGCGGGCGCTCATCCAGAAGTGCCACGACCTGAATCGTTGGGTGCAGGTGGGCCACCAGCGCCGTTACAACCCGAAGTACAACCTGGCCATGTGGCTGGCGCACGAGCGGGAGGACGTGGGCCGCATCACCCACATCACCGCCCAGTGGCACCGCAACCAGCAGTGGCGCCGCCCCCTTCCCGTGAACCGGGACGGCAGCCCCTACCAAATGAACGACGAGGAGAAGAAGCACATCACGGATCTTGAAAAACACATGAACTGGCGGCTTTACGACGAGATTTCCGGCGGACTCTACACCGAGCTGATGACCCACCAGACCGACACGGCCAACTGGTTCCTCAAGGCGGTGCCCGCCCGCGTGCACGCCTCATCCGGGCTGGACTACTGGCGCGACGGCCGCACCGCCGACGACAACATGGTGGTGCTCTTCGAGTACGACCTCAAGCGCAGCATGCCCGGCTTCCGCGCCATGAAGCCCCGCACCACCCTCATGGACGAGACCAGCGCCAACCGCCCCTACACGGTGCGCTTTGCCTACTCCAGCATCCTGGGCAACTCAAAGCGCGGCTGCACGGAGCTTGTGCAGGGCGACCGGGGCGCGCTGGAAGTCAGCGAAACGGTGTGCAAATATTATCCGGAGCCGTGGGTGATCGAGCAGAAGATTGCCGAGGAGAAGGAGAAAAAGGCGCGGGAGCAGGGAAAGGCGGTGGAGGAGAAGAGGGAGAAAACGGCGGAAGAGCTCGCGGAGGAAACCAGCAGCGGCGGCAGCATGAATGCCTTCGGCATGGACGCCGTGGAAAACGGCATCGAACTCTTCGGGTCCTGCGACGACCTGAAGATCCCCGACGCCTACCAGTTCGAGGCCTTCGCCGACTGCATCCGGAACGGCGGCGTCCCGCGCAACAACCAGATGGTGGGCTACACCACGGCGCTCACCGCCATCGCGGCGCTCCGGTCGCGGGATTCAGGCGGCACGGTGGCCATCGATCCGGCGTGGTACACCTTTGACTTCGAGGTGCCCTCCTTTTACGAGTACGACGCCGCCTGGAAGGACAAGAAATGCGACACGCCCAAATGCGGCTGCTGCGGCAAGCCGCTGCCGAAGAAAAAGATTGAACGGTGCGGTGAGTGCGGCCAGCCCCTGCCGCCGCCGGAAAAGGACAAGCCCTTCGAGCCCTGCCCGGCGCGGGTGCAGAAGGAGGGGGGTGGTGTCCCGGCGGCGGGCTGAGCGGGAGGGGCGGGGCTCAGGCGGATTCCGGCGCGTCGGCGAGGATTTGCAGCCCGGCGCTGGTGCCGAGCACGGTTGCGCCCGCCTCCACCATGGCCTGGGCGTCGCCGTAGGTGCGGATGCCGCCCGCGGCCTTCACGCCGAGCCGTCCCTCCACCACGCTTTTCATGAGCGCCACGTCCTCCGTGGTCGCGCCGCCCGCGCCGTAGCCGGTGGCCGTCTTCACGAAGGCCGCGCCCGCCTGCATGGCCATCTCGCAAACCAGAATCTTTTCGTCGCGGTTCAGGTAGCTGGTCTCCAGGATGACCTTGACGGGGATGCCGCGCACCGCGTTGACCACGGCGGCGATTTCCCGCTCCACGAAGGAGGGGTATCCGGACTTCAGCGCGCCGATGTTGATCACCATGTCCAGCTCGGACGCGCCGTTCTGCGCCGCCTCCCGGGCCTCCTCCACCTTCATCCGGGCCGTGTTTGCCCCCAGCGGAAATCCGACGCAGGCGTCCACGCCCACCCGGCTGCCCTGCAGCGCCTTCACGCAGAAGGTCACCCAGGCGGGGTTCACCGAGACCGTGCGGAAACGGCATTCCACCGCCTCCGCGCACAGTTCGCGGATGTCCGTCTCCGTCGCCTGGGGGCGGAGCAGGGTGTGGTCAATCATGCCGGCCAGCTGGGCCCGGGTCAGTGTGATCATGATGCCGTCCAATGCCTGGTTGCGAATTGCCGCATGCCGGACTCCTTTTGCGGGGGGCCGTCAAAAATTTCAACCGCCCCAACCGTTGTCATCAATGGAACCCGTTTGCGTTGCGCCCCTGAAAAAACTGGAACCGCCGCCGCCTGGTCTGTATGGTGGTGGCCCGGAAAAACGGGTTTGCCGGGGCGGTCTTGTGCCGTCCATGGAGGTAATTATAGTATGAACCGGCCGAAAACATCAACTAATGGTGGTTGGATCCGTCGGACGATCTATATGTTGGGCGTCTTGGGCGCGCTGGGCCTTTCCTCCGTGCAGGCGGAAGAGCGGCAGGATGCGCAGCCCTCCCTGCACCTCGCCCATTCGGCGATGGGGGCGGACTTCGATTTGTTCCTGTTTGGCGGCAAATCGCTGGACACGGACGCGCTACGGGTGGCGGCTGAGGACGCCTTTATCCTGGTGGACGCGCTGGAACAGCGCATCAGCACCTGGATTACGGGCAGTCCCGCGGACATGATGAACCGCCGGGCCTATCCGGGGCCAGTGGTGGTGGACCATGATCTTTTCGCCCTGATGCAGACCTGCCGCAGGTATTACGACCAGACCGGGGGCGTTTTTGACGTGTCGGTGGGGCCGCTGCTGGAGATGTGGGGGTTTTATGGGAAAAAGGGGGAGGCGCCCACGGAGGAGGCGGTGAAACTGGCGCTGGGGAAAATAGGTCTAAAGCACGTCCGGCTGGAACCGGAAACCCGGCAGGTCACTTACGAAAAACCCGGAATGCGGGTGGATTTCGGGGGGATCGGCAAGGGGCTGGCCCTGGACCGGATGGCGAACCTGCTCCGGGACCGGGGGGTCGAAACGGCCCGCCTGGACGGCGGCACCAGCACGATTGTGGTGCTGGGCACGCCGCCCGGAAAGGACGGTTGGACTGTGGATATCCGTTCGCCGTATAATGTTAAGGATGGTGCTCCGCCGATTGCGACCGTGGTCATCCGGGGAGAGTCCCTTTCCACCTCGTCAAGCAGCGAGCGTTTTGTCGAACACAACGGCAAACGGTACAGCCACATTTTTGATCCGCGCACGGGCATGCCCGTGGACACGGGGATAGTGAGCGCGACCGCCATCGCGCCGACCGGCACGGAAAGCGACATGCTGAGCACCGCCTTTTACGTGATGGGCGTGGAGGGCGCGCGGGAATACTGCCGCGCCCGCCCGGAAGTGCGGGCGGTGCTGGCAACGGACAAGGACAGAACCGGGAAACCGGACGTGGTGTACATCAATTTTCCGCAACCGTAGAGGACGAGGTTTTATGAGCGACATCAACCGGCGTGATTTCATGAAGACGGCGGGCGTGACCGCGGCGGGCTTTGCCATCGCCTCGGGCTATTCGCCCTTCACCTACGCGCAGAACAGCAAGATCCGCGTGGGCTGCATCGGCGTGGGCGGCCAGGGCACCTTCCACATCCGCGAGGGCCTCACCAAGAACGACGCCTTCCAGATTATCGCCCTTTCGGACGTGTACTCGCCGAACCAGAAGGCGGCGGTGCCGCTCATCCGCCTTTCGAACGCGAAGGTGTACCTGGCGGAGAACGCCGCGCTGACGGACGAGCAGAAGGCCGCCGCGAGCGCCCAGCCCGCGCCGTCGGTGCACTATGACTACAAGGAGGTGCTGGCCAACCCGGACGTGGACGCCGTGGTCATCGCCACGCCCCTCACCACCCACGCGCAGATCGCCATGGACGCGCTGGACGCGGGCAAGTTCGTGTTCTGCGAGAAGACGCTGGTCCGCACCGTGGAGGAGGGCCGCGCGCTCATCCAGAAGTGCCACGACCTGAACAAGTGGGTGCAGGTGGGCCACCAGCGCCGCTACAACCCCAAGTACAACCTGGGCATGTGGATGGCCCACGACACCGAGCAGATCGGCCGCATCACCCACATCACCGCCCAGTGGCACCGCAACCAGCAGTGGCGCCGTCCCGTCCCCAAGGACTACGTGCTCAACGAGGAGGAGAAGAAGTACATCCCCGACTTCGAGAAGCACCTGAATTGGCGCCTCTATGACGAGATTTCCGGCGGTCTTTACACCGAGCTGATGACACACCAGACCGACATCGCCAACTGGTTCCTCAAGGCGGTGCCCTCCCGCGTGTACTCCGTTTCAGGCCTGGACTACTGGCGCGACGGCCGCACGGCGCAGGACAACATCGTGGTGGTCTTCGAGTACAACATCAAGCGCAGCATGCCCGGCTTCCACGCGATGAAGCCGCGCACCACCCTCATGGACGAGAGCAGCGCCAACCGCAACTACACGGTGCGCTTTGTCTACACCAGCATCCTGGGCAACTCGAAGCGCGGCTGCGCCGAACTGATCCAGGGCGACCGGGGCACCCTGGAGCTCACGGAAATCGTGAGCAAGTTCTACCCCGAGCCGTGGGTGCTCGAGGAGGCGGCGGCCAAGGAGAAGGAAAAGGCCAAGGCGAACATGACCGCAGAGGAGCAGGCCAAGCAGACCAGCAGCGGCGGCAGCATGGCGGCCTTCGGCATGGGCGCGGTGGACGCCGGCGTGGAGCTTTTCGGCTCCTGCGACGACCTGAAGATCCCCGATGCCTACCAGTTCGAGGCCTTCGCCAACTGCATCCAGAACGGCGGCATTCCGCGCAACAACCAGATGGTGGGCTACACCACGGCGCTCACCGCCATCGCGGCCATGCAGTCCCGCGACTCCGGCGGCCCGGTGGACATCGATCCGGCATGGTACACCTTCGACTTCGAGGTGCCCTCCTTCTACGAGTACGACCCGTCCTGGAGCACCAAGAAGTGCGAGGCGCCCAAGTGCCCGTGCTGCGGCAAGCCGCTTCCCAAGAAGCCCGTCACCCCGTGCAGCGAGTGCGGCCAGCCGCTCCCGCCGGTGAAGCCCGGCGAGCAGGCCGTCCCCTGCCCGGCCAAGGTGGCTCCTCCCGCTGACGCCGCGGCGGCCCCCGCCGCCGCCCCGGCCCCGGCTCCGGCCCCGGCGCCCGCCGCTCCGGCAGCCCCCGCGGCCCCGGTGAGCTGACAACAACTCCAAACGGCGAAAGCCAAAACACAGGGAGAATGTGACGCATGAAAGCGATAAAGCTTCTGGTGGTGTTCGGTGTGGGCCTGGCCATCGGCCTTGCCGGCGGCGGCGTGTTCGGTTTCAGCTACGGCAAAAAGAGCGCGCAGGCCGACATTGACTTCCAAAACACCGGCCACGCCACCGTGGTCAACCTGGATGACGTGAAACCCGCCCCGGCTCCGGCTCCGGCGCCCGCACCCGCGCCTGCGGCTCCGGCCGCCGCTCCGGCCGCCGCCCCTGCGGCGCCCGCCGCTCCGGTGGATGAATGGGCCGAGGTTGGCGTGAAGACCATGTCCCAGCAGCAGGTGATTGATCTGCCCTCCGACGAGCCCGCCGCGCCTGCGGCTCCGGCGGCCGCCCCGGCCCCGGCCCCGGCGGCCCCCGCCGCCCCCGCAGGCGATGCGACGACCTACAAGATCAGCATGGACGACTCCATCCTGAACTTCACCGGCTACAAGACGCTGGCCGGGGAGAAGGTGGGGATGAACGGCTTCTTCGGCGAGTTTGACGGCACCGTCACTGTTCCCGGCGGGGACCTGTCCCAGATGTCCTTCACGGTGAACGTGAAGACCGCCTCCATCTCGACGGAAAACGCGATTCTCACGGGCGTGCTGAAGAGCGCCGCCTTCTTTGACTCCGCCGCCTTCCCGACGGCCAAGATTGAGAGCCGCAAGATTGAGAAGCGCGGCGAACAGTATGTGGCCACCGTGGCGTGGACCATGCGCGACAAGACCATCGGCGTGGAACTGCCCATGACCATCACCCAGAGCGGCAACAGCATCACCGCCAAGTGCGAGCAGTTCATTGACCGCAACCAGTGGGGTGTGGGTTATGCCGAGTACGAGGGCATCCCCATTCTCGGCGAGGTGAAGGTCAGCTTCGAGATGATCGCCAGCAAGTAGGCGGCGGACCACGGGTTCTTTTTCCGCCCCCTTCCGGGCAGCCGGGAGGGGGCGGTTGTTTTTTTTGGGTGAGGGCAATGGACGGTATGGACGGTATGGACGGGGGACGGGTTCGGGCGCGCGGGGATTGCGCGGCGGACGGGGGGAAGTCCATAATATGCGCTCCCAGTTTTCACTATCACCCCAAACATGGAGAAGAGCAATGTCGCAGTGCCCCGAGTCGTTTGAAAACGTGACCGCCATCTGCAAGGCCAACGTGTACTTTGACGGCAAGGTTGTGAGCCACACCATCCTTTGCGCCAACGGCGCGAAGAAGACGCTGGGCCTGATTTATCCCGGCACATATAATTTCGGCACCGGCCTCCCCGAGCGCATGGATGTGGTGGCGGGCGCGTGCAGGGTGAAGGTGGCGGGCGCGGCGGACTGGACGGAGTACGGCACGGGGACCTATTTCGAGGTGCCCGGCAAGTCATCGTTCGACATCGCCGTGAAAGACGGCGTCATCATGGAGTATGTCTGCTCCTTTATCTGCTGAACCGGGGGCGCGTCCCCAGGAGAACTGTGATGAAACGGATTGCTTTTGCGTTGCTGTTGTTGTCGGCGCTGCCGGCCCTTGCGCAGCCGGGCGCGGCCCCCTACCTGGGGCGCTGGGCGCTGGACCTTCCCGGCGGCGGCGCGGGCTGGCTGGAGATCACCGACCAGGGCGGCTGGCTCGACGGCAGCCTGCTCTGGGGCGGCGGCAGCGTCAACCCCCTCGCCAGTGTCTATCTGAACAAGAACGGCCTCATCGCCACGCAGACCGCGACGGTGGAGCGTAAGGACGCGGCTGGCGTTGTGGTCAGGACCCAGACCTTCACCGACATGCTGCGCATCACCGTGGAGGGCGACACCCTCAAGGGCGCGCGCATGAACCCGAAACGGGACGGGTCCGGCGTGGACCGCAAGGAATTCACCGGCAAACGCATCCCCGCGCTTCCGCCCGCGCCGGACCTTTCCAAGGTGAGGTTCGGCAAGGAAATCACCCTCTTCAACGGGAAGGATCTGGAAGGCTGGAAGCTCACCGGCCCGTCGAAGAACGGCTGGTTTGCGAAGGACGGAGTGCTCTGCAACGACCCAAAGCAGGAGGAGGGCAGGCCGCACCTCAATTACGGGAACCTGCGCACGGAGCGGGAGTTTGAGGACTTCAAGCTGTGTCTTGAGGTGAACGTGCCCAAGGACGGCAACAGCGGCATTTACCTGCGCGGCATTTACGAGGTGCAGGTGCAGGACAATTTCGGCAAGCCCCTGGACTCGCACAACATGGGCGGCATTTACAGCCGCATCGCCCCCTCCGCGAGCGCGGAGAAGCCCGCGGGCGAATGGCAGACCTATGAAATCACCCTGGTGGACCGCCATGTGACCGTTGTGCTCAACGGTGTCACCGTCATCGACAACCAGCCCCTGGCTGGATGCACCGGCGGCGCGCTGTGGGCGGACGAGTTCAAGCCCGGCCCGATTTATCTGCAGGGCGACCACACGGGCGTCATGTACCGCAACATCCGCCTGAGCCCCGTGGAGAAATAACGGCCTGTTTTTTCGCCGCCGCCCCGGCCACCCCGGGGCGGCGCTTTTTTTTGTGCGGCATACCACAGGCTGTGGTTGTGCATCGTCTAAGGGTTACCTCCCTGCCCTTCCCGAAATATACCCGTGTAAAGTCCCCTGCCGGACGATATTTTATTGGTGGAACCACCTATTTTTGAAGAAATTTTTACTGATTTGCCGCGACTTGACTCGGGTATTTATTATTATGCGTGTTATTCATGCTGAAAATGGGGCGTTTTGGGGGCTTGTTTTGCGTGCTTACCAAAAGAATTCATTGAATGCGCGCGGCTTCGGGGGAATAAAATACGCCATCATTTTTGCCGGATAGTGTCCGGATTGCGTCTGCGCGTATTCGGGTCTTCCGGCATGGAAACCCAGAACATCACAACCGCGCCGGACTTGGACGGCGCCAAACAAAACTGCCGGGAATCGGGGTGTCCATGGAAAACAAAGCATTGGAACGGTACGAGGAACTGGTAAAGGCGGCCAAGGCGCGCCTTGCGGAAAGCCTGCCGGATAACCAAATCCGCATCCAGGTGGGATCCGCCACCTGTGAGAACGCCGCCGGCGCGCAGGAAGTGTGGCAGGAGTTTGAGAAAAGCATCCGCACGAGCGGGCGCAAGGACATCGTCCTGCACCAGACGGGCTGCACGGGCCGCTGCTCGCGCGAGCCCATCGTCGGCGTGTTTGTGCCGGGCAAGATGCCGGTCAAATACCAGAAGGTGGACCGGGACATGGCCCATGAGATTTTCGCGCGCCACGTGCTGGGCGGCGAGACCATGGGCGAGCAGGTGCTGGACCATCCGGACAGCACCCCGGACTACGAGGTGCTGGTGTGCGACGCGCAGCACTGCGGGCGCTGCGTGAACGGCAGCACGGTGGACGCGTTCCGCGGCGAGCTTGACGCCGCCGGGCTTGACGAGAAGAGGGTGCGCCTGATTTCGGCGGGCTGCCTCGGCTTCTGCTCCATGCCCCGCGAGGAGAACACGACCAGCGTGTTCGTGCGCCCCGACGCGGTGACGTACAACGTGAAGACGCTTGCCGATGTTTCCCGCATCGTCAAGGAGCACCTTGCGGGCGGGACGATTGTGAAGGAGCTGGTGAGCGACCAGATCTCGATCAACAAGGGTTTCTACGATCTTTACGGCGACGTGGTCTTCTTCAACCGCCAGAAGCGCATCGCGCTGCGCAACGCGGGCGTGATCAACCCCGAGAGCCTCGACGAGTATGTGAAGTACAGCGGCTTCAAGGCGCTTTCCGACGTGCTGGCGAAGGGCGATCCCGACTGGCTGATCGACCAGATCACCCACTCGAACCTGCGCGGGCGCGGCGGCGGCGGCTTCCCCACGGGCGTGAAGTGGAAGCTGACGCGCCAGAACGTGAAGGACGAGTGCTACATCATCTGCAACGCGGACGAGGGCGACCCCGGCGCGTTCATGGACCGGAGCATGCTCGAGTCCGATCCCTTCAGCGTGATCGAGGGCATGGTCATCGGCGGCTACGCCGTGGGCGCGACGCGGGGCTTCTTCTATGTCCGCGCGGAGTACCCGCTGGCGATCCGCCGCATCGAGCACGCGCTGAAGATCTGCCGCGAGAACGGCCTGCTCGGCGAGAACATCCTCGGATCCGGCTACAGCCTTGACCTGGAAATCCGCCTCGGCGCGGGCGCCTTCGTCTGCGGCGAGGAAACGGCGCTGATCCACTCCATCGAGGGCGAGCGCGGCCAGCCGCGCATCCGCCCGCCCTTCCCGGCGCAGAGCGGCCTGTGGGGCAAGCCCACGGTGATCAACAACGTGGAGACCTTCGCCAACATCCCGGCGCTGCTGGTGTTCGGCGCGGACTGGTTCCGGCGCGTGGGCACGGAAAAGAGCGGCGGCACGAAGGTGTTCGCGCTGGCGGGCAAGGTGCGCCACACGGGCCTTGTCGAGGTGCAGATGGGCGCGACGATCCGCGAGGTGGTCTTCAACATCGGCGGCGGCGTCCCCAAGGGCAAAAAGCTCAAGGGCGTGCAGACCGGCGGCCCCGCCGGCGGCATCCTCCCCGCCGAGTACCTTGACACGCCGATTGACTTTGACACGCTGGGCAAGATGGGCTCCATCATGGGCAGCGGCGGCATGATCGTCCTGGACGAGGACGACTGCATGGTGGACGTGGCCAAGTTCTTCATCACCTTCTGCCAGGACGAGTCCTGCGGGAAGTGCACGCCGTGCCGCGAGGGCACGAAGCGCATGCTCGAAATCCTCGAGCGCATCACGGAGGGCAAGGGTGTTCCGGAGGACATCGACAAGCTGGAGCGCCTCGCCCACCTGGTGAAGAACACGTCGCTTTGCGGCCTCGGCCGCGCCGCGCCGAACCCGGTGCTGAGCACGCTGCGCCACTTCCGCGACGAGTACGACGCGCATGTGAACGACAAGAAGTGCCCGTCGCGCAAGTGCAAGTCGCTGCTGCGCTACGAGGTGGACGCCGAGAAGTGCGTGGGCTGCACGATGTGCGCCCGCAACTGCCCGGCGGGCTGCATCACGGGCGAGCGCAAGAAGCCCCATGTCATTGGCCAGGACGAATGCATCAAGTGCGGCCGCTGCTTCGAGGTGTGCCGGTTCGACGCGGTGGCGCGGCTGTGACCGCGGCCGCGGGACGACGGGAAACCAAACGGCGGCAAACCGGCGCGGGCCGGTGGAAAAAAAGGTGACTCCATGAGCGAGCAACAGATGATAAACCTCACCATCGACGGCGTGAAGGTGTCGGTCCCGAAGGGCACCACCATTATGGAGGCCGCCGAACGGGAGCTTGGGATCAAGATACCGCGGCTGTGCTACCACCCGAAGCTCAGCATGCAGGGCTCCTGCCGCGTGTGCATCGTCGAGGTGAAGGGCGTCCCCTTCCACATGGCATCGTGCAGCGTGCAGGTCAGCGAGGGGATGGAGGTGCAGACCAACAGCCCGGTGATCCGGCAGGCGCGCCGGGACATCCTCGAACTGCTGCTGGACAACCACCCCCGCGCCTGCCTCACCTGCGAGCGCGACGGCAACTGCGAGCTGCAGAACCTGGCCTACACGCTGGGCGTGCGCGAGCGGCTCTTCGACGGCGAGCGCAAGCGCTTCCCCATCGAGGATTCCAGCGTTTCGGTGGTGCGCGACGCGGAGAAGTGCATCCTGTGCGGCCGGTGCGTGCGGGTGTGCGCCGAGGTGCAGGGGGTGGAGAACCTGAGCCAGCAGTCGCGGGGGTTCCTCACGGCGGTGGCCCCGGCGCACGGCGCCAACATGGACGATTCGGTCTGCATCCAGTGCGGCCAGTGCGTGAACGCGTGCCCGACGGCGGCCTTCACTGAGAAGAGCTACACCGAGGCGGTGTGGAAGGCGCTGGCCGACCCGTCGAAACACGTGGTGGTGCACACGGCCCCGGCCATCCGCGCCACCGTCGGCGAGGGCTTCGGCATGGAGCCGGGCACCCCCGCGACGGGCAAGCTGGTGTCGGCGCTGCGCCTGCTCGGCTTCAACAAGGTTTTCGACACGAACTTCACGGCGGACCTGACGATCATCGAGGAGGCCACGGAGTTCCTGAACCGCTTCAAGAAGGGCGAGCGCCTGCCGCTGCTGACGAGCTGCAGCCCCGGCTGGGTCAACTTCATGGAGCGCTTCTACCCCGAGCTCATCTGCCACGCGTCCACCTGCCGCTCCCCCATGTCCATGATGTCGTCGCTGATCAAGACCTACTACGCGGAGACGAACGGCATCGATCCGAAGGACATCTTCGTGGTGTCCGTGATGCCCTGCACGGCGAAGAAGTTCGAGTCGCGCAGGCCCGAGCTGGCGATGCCCGACGGCAGCCCCGAGACGGACGCGGTGATCACGACGCGCGAGCTCATCTACATGATCAAGAGCTACGGCATCAACCTTGCCGCCCTTGAGGACGGCCAGTTTGACTCGCCCATGGGCGAGTCCACCGGCGCGGCGGACATTTTCGGCACCACGGGCGGCGTGCTTGAGGCCGCCCTGCGCATGGCGGTCGAGGTGGTCAACGGCGCGCCCCCGGCGCAGATGGAGTTCACCGAGGTGCGCGCCGTCGAGGGGCTGCGCATCCGGGAGCTGAAGGTGAACGACGAGCTGACCCTGCGGGTGGGCATCTCCAACGGCCTGCACAACGCCAAGGAGCTGCTGGACAAGGTGGTCAGCGGCGAGGAGCAGTTCCACATCATCGAGGTCATGGCCTGCCCCGGCGGCTGCATCGGCGGCGGCGGCCAGCCCTACCCGCCCGCGGGCTACACGATTCTCGACCCGAAACTGCTGGCGAAGCGCGCCGGCGCGCTCTACCAGATTGACGAGCACAAGGCGCTGCGCAGCTCCAACCACAATCCGGCCATCACGGCCCTGTACGAAAACTACCTGGGCGAGCCGGGCGGTGAGAAGGCGCACCACCTGCTGCACACGCACTACGCCCCCAGACTGCCGAGAGGAATACGCTGATGAGCAAGACTGCCTGTGTCAACACCGACAACCGGGACGAGGTGCGCGCGAAGGCCGTTGCGGCGCTCACCCCCGAAATCGTTGAATTCATCGACGAGTGCGTGAAGGACGCCCACCGGAGCAGCCACCTGATCCGGGTGCTGCACAAGGTGCAGGGCGTCTACGGGTACCTGGGCCGCGAGCAGATGGACGCGGTGGCGCAGTTGCTGCAGGTGCCCGCGTCCAAGGTCACGGGCGTGGCGACGTTCTACCACTTCTTCCGCCTGGAGCCGCGCGGCAAGTTCATGCTCAGCGTGTGCCTCGGCACCGCCTGCTACGTCAAGGGCGCCGAGCGCGTGGCCGACAAGCTGCAGGAGGAGCTGGGCATCCACTTCGGCGAGACCACCAAGGACGGGCTGTTCTCGCTGGAGGCCACACGCTGCCTCGGCACCTGCGGCCTTGCGCCCGTGGTCATGATCGAGGACAAGGTCTACGGCGACATGACCGCCGATCAGGTTCCCGCCCTGATCGGCAAGTACGCGAAGATGGGTCAGGGGACGGACTGACGTGTCCGGCCCCGAAAACGGCTGATTGTCCGCGGCCTCCGCGCGCCCGTGCGGGGGCCGCTGTTCTTTTGGGCGCGCGCAACGGAGCGAAGGCAACGTCCGGCATGGGAAAAAGGGTCCTCCCCGCGCTTGCGGCACTGCTGGCACTCGCGGGGCATCCGCGGGCTGAAACGCCCCGCCTCTTCGCGCCGGGCCCGCCGCCCGCCGCCCGCGTGGAGGCGGCCGACTTCCTGCAGGGCGCGCCGGAAATGAAACTTGCCGCCGCCACGCTCCAGGGCCTGCTCAACCGGGGGCCGGAGGCGCATGCCTGGCTGCTGCTCATGCCCACCGACCAGTTCTGGCTGGACCGGCTTTCGGAGCGGGGGAGCGTCAAGTCCGTGGAAAAAGTCACGGCCGACGCCTTTTTCGCGGCGCACCAGGGCGACTTTGACGGCGTGGTCGTGTACGACCCCGCCCTGCCCGCAACGATCAACGCCGCGGCCATGCTGGCCTCGCTGAACAACAGCATTGCCGCCGCGCCGGGGCTGGCGGAGAAAATCGCGCCGGGCAAGCCCGTGGAGGATCTGCGGGGGCGGTGGGGGTCGGACGGGGAGGTGTATGAGTGGGCCTTTGAAACCCTGTGGCCCCGGCTTGATCACACGGCGCTTGCCTGCCTTTACCCCGATGCAAGGATGAGCGGCCTGCGCGACTTTCTGACCGCCCGCCGCGTCTTCACCTTCTGGGTGCCGAATCCGGGGGGCAGGGGGGCGGACCCGCGCTGCAGGGCGCTGATGGAGCGGGTGCTTGCCGCGTCGCCGCCCAACATCCCCGTGCTGGGTTTCTGGTACAGCGGGCCGGATCCCGGCATCAACGAGTACGACGGTGTCGGCATCGCGGGGGAGTACGGCAAAATCACCGTGGTGTCGGACTGGACCTCCAACCTGAGCCTCCTGTCCGGGGTGCCCGTTGACTTCGCCCCGCTTGCAAAAGCGCACCGGGAGCGGAGCTCCGCGCCGCCGCCGCCCCTTGATCCGGACAGGATTTACATCGGTTTCAACGTGGTCGAGTCCGGCGACGCCCCCTCCTACCTGGAGACGCGGCAGACGGAAGTCTGGGCCGATCCCGCGCGCGGCACCGTGCCCATCGGTTGGGGCTTTGGCCTGGGCGCGGCGGAACTGATGCCGCCCGTGGCGGCGTACTACCTGGAGACGGCCACCGCCAATGACCGCCTCTTCGCGGCCATCTCCGGCGCGGGCTATGTCCACCCGTACCGCCGCTTCATGTCCCGCACGGCGGAGCCCGGGGCGGGCTGGCGCGGTTATGTCAGCCTCACCGCAACCCTGATGGAACGGCTGGGCTTCTCCGAACTCGGGGTCTACACCGACGCATGGAAAGCCTATGACCGCGCCGTGATGGACCCCGTCTCGCGGCGTTTCACGGAGGGGATTCCCGGCCTGCGCCTGCTCATGCCCGGCATGGGGCGGGACAACGGCGTCACGGCGGACAACGGCACCTACACCCTGTCCGGAAACGGGCCGGTGATCAGCCATGTGCTCACCCGGTGGCCGCTGGACTACGCGTCGCTGGACCGGGAGGCGCGCATTGAAAAGCTGGCCGGGGAAATCCGGGAGCAGACTCCGAAAACACGGCCCGCGTTCATGCAGGCCATGGCGCTGAGCTGGGCCTACGGACCCTCGGAAATCGTGGAGACCCTGCACCGTCTTGGACCGGAATACACGGCGGTGTCCCTGCCGCAATTCGAGGCGCTCTGGCGCGCCCACGGGGGAAAACAACCATGAAAAAACTCCTTCTGCTGTCGCTGCTCATGCTGGCCGGATGCGCAGGAGCCGTGGAAAACCAGCCCCCGCCGGTGACGGCGGATCTGGCCCCCGGCGTGGAGCGGGTGCTCGACCTGCCCCCGGGGCCGGGCAACCCGCGCAACTCCGAGGGCGACTTCGTGTGGCTGAGGGACGGGCGGCTGCTCTTCGTCTACACCAGGTTCACCGGCGGCGGCGGGGACGACGACAACGCACTGCTTGTCTCCCGCGAGTCGCGCGACAAGGGGCGCACCTGGAGCGTCGCGGACAAGACCGTGCTCGAAAACGAGGGCGGCCAGAACGTCATGTCCGTCTCGCTGCTGCGTCTCGGAGAGGGTCCGCTGGCGCTCTTCTACCTGCGCAAAAACGGCGACGACGACTGCCAGCCCATCCTCCGCCTGTCCACCGACGAGGCCGAAACCTGGGGGCCGCCCCTCTGCTGCACCGAAGCCGCGCCCGGTTATTACGTGGTGAACAACAACCGGGTCGTGCGGCTCTCCGGCGGGCGGCTCGTCATTCCGGCGGCGTGCCACGCGCTCAAGGGCGGCCGGTTCATCGGCCGCAGCACCGCCCTGTGCTTCCTCTCCGACGACGCCGGAAAAACCTGGCGGCAAAGCGCGACCGAGCTGAAGCCGCCCGAGGGCATGGCCTCCGGCTTTCAGGAGCCGGGCGTGGTGGAGCTGAAGGACGGGCGGCTCATGATGCTCATCCGCACGGACGCGGGCTGCCAGTACCGGTCCTGGTCCGCCGACGGCGGGAACACCTGGAGCCCCGCCGAAGCCGCCGAGGACCTGCCGTCACCCCTGTCCCCCGCCTCCATCGCGCGCATCCCCTCCACGGGAAACTTGTTGCTTGTGTGGAACGATCACACGGGTATCGCCCCGGAACTGAAAAAGGTCCGCACCCCGATCACCGCCGTCGTCTCCAGGGACGAGGGGAAAACCTGGATTAACCGGCTCAACCTCGCCGCCGATCCCGACGGCTGGTACTGCTACACCGCCATCACCTTCGTGGAGGACCGGGTGCTTCTCGGCCTGTGCATGGGCGACCGGCGCGGGAACGGCCTCGCCCGCACCAGCGTGATCTCATTTCCCGTGGCGCTGGTGGACGGGGCGGGTGATTGAACGGGGGCGCGGTCTTTCATGGTGTTTGCCGCCGTGTCCGCGCGGGATGGTATACTTTTGATGGTTTTGACCGCCGGGTATTTTCCCCGGCAAAAATGGGATGCGCCGGATGAACGGACGGTTGGCAGCAAAGAGGTTGGTTCTTGCCGCATGCTGCGGTGTTTCCGCCATGGCGTCGGCCTTCGGTGCGGACGCCCCCCCGGCGGACGCGCCTGAGAAGGCCGTGCCGTCCCTGTTGACGGTGGGCGCGGGCGCGGCGCTTCCGGGCACGCAGGCGGCCGTGCCGGTGGTGTACGGGGTGAACGGGGCGGCGGAGCAGGCGGCCTCGCTGGTGGCCGTTGTTGAATCGGGCGCGGCGTGGCTCAGGTTTGTGGGGATTACCCTCGGGCCGGAGCTGCTCGCGGCGGGAAAGACCGTTGACCACCACCAGAAGGACGGCGTCCTTAAGGTGGTTCTCTACGGCGGCGCGCTGCCCCTTGCGGAGGGCCAGACTTTTTACCTCCTTTTTGCCGTGGACGGTGCGGCAACCGCCGGCGCGTCGGCATCGGTGGGGCTGTCCTCCGTGGATGCGGCGACCCCGGAGGCGGAGAAGGCGCTGGTGGACACGGTGGCGGGGACGGTGACGGTGTCCGGAGCCTCCTTCAGAAGGCACAGCGCGGATTATGACGCCGACTGGCGCATCAACCTTTCCGAGGTGTTGCGGGTGGTCCAGTTTTACAATCTGGGATCCTTCTCCTGTGCGGCGGGCACGGAGGACGGTTTTGCGCCGGGCGCGGGGGACCAGTCCTGCGGCGGCCATGATTCGGACTACACCCCCCGTGACTGGTCCGTTTCCCTGTCGGAACTGCTGCGGATCATCCAGTTTTACAACGCGCCCAACCGCTATTACGGGGCCGCGCCCGGCAGCGAGGACGGATTCGCCCCCGGCGGTTTCTTCCCCGGCCCGCCCAAGGCGAAATAGCCCGCCACGGCCCCCTTCACTTCCCCCTCCCCAAGCCCCCCGGCGCAAAAGAAAACCCGCATTCTCCGGCCAGGGCCGAAGAACGCGGGGAAAAGACGGGAACGGTGTTGCCTAGAAGATGTATTCCGGTTCCAGGACGGCGTCGTAGTTGATGCTCTTGTCGCTGAAGGGGAAGGACACCGACTCAAAGACGCCCGTGCCGGTGCGCATCGCGGCGCGCGCGGTGCCGAGCACCGGGGTCACCCCGACGAGATACCCGAGGGGCTTGCCCTTCTTGAGGTTCTTGTCGAAGGTCATGGGGATTTCCGCCCAGCCAAAGAGGACGTTCGAGAGGCCGCGGCCGAGTTTGGTCAGCGACTTTTCGAGCCCGGTCGGCTTGGGGAGATCCACGTCGGGATTGTAGGTTTGCGCATGCACCGGCACCACGGCCAGCACGATGGACGCAAGCACCAGCATTGCCAGTGCGGCTGCCACGACACGCTTGCTCTTCAAGGCACAGCCCTCCAAAAGAAATAAACCACCCGAAGGCAACAACTTGACTAGGGTGAAGTGTAGCACAGCCCCGGAATGTTGTCAAGAGTATTCCTGCCGCAATTTTGCGGTCCGCCGGGGGAAAAGAGGCCCGGAAAAAGGGGGCGGCCGCCGGAACCGAAGTTCCGGCGGCCGCCGTCATGCGTGAATTAGGGGGCTATTTGCGCCGCCGCGCCGCGCGCGCGCCCGCAAGGCCGAACAGCCCGGCGAGAAGCGCCATGGCCGCCGCGCCCGCCGCGGGCATGCCCTCGATCACCCTGACGTAATTGTTCTTGGTGACCGCGTTGGAGCCCTGGGCGTTGGTGACCGTGAGCGTGACGGTGTATTCGCCCTGCTCAAGATAGGTGTGCGCGGGGTTGCGCTCGGTGCTGGTGTCGCCGTCGCCGAAGTCCCACTGCCACTGGGTGATGGGCGACGCGCCCTGCACGGACTGGTCGGTGAAGCGCACGAGGAGCGGGGTGGAGCCCTCGGTCACGTCCGCGGTGAAGGCCGCCGCGAGCACGCCGGGCGTGGCCACGGTGACGTATCCGGCCCTTGTGAGCTGGTTCACGCCGCCGTTGGCCGCCGTCACGGTGAGGGTGACGGTGTAATTGCCCAGCGCGTTGTAGGTGTGCTGGGGCGCCTGCAGGGTGCTGGTCTGGCCGTCGCCGAAGTTCCACAGCCACTGCGTGACCGGGGAGTCGCCCGCCACGGAGGTGCTGGCGAACTGGACCGTGTGGGGCGCCTTGCCGGAGACCGGATAGGCGGTGAAGTTGGCCGTCGGCCCGCCGGGCGCGGTCACCACAATGAAGCTGTTCTTTGTGGCGGTGTCGGCGCCGATGGCGGTGGTGACCGTGAGGCTGACGGGATAGGCGCCCGCCGCCGCGTAGACATGCGCCGGCGCGGGGAGCGTGCTGGTCTGGCCGTCGCCGAAGCTCCAGAGCCATTCCGTGACGGGCGCGCCGCCGGGCAGGGACAGGTCGATGAACTGCGTGGCAAGGGGGGCGAGACCGGTGGTCGGCGCCGCCGTGAAGTCCGCCGTCGGGCCGCCGGGCGCGGTCACGGTAATGAAGCCCGGCTTGGTGACGGTGGCCTCCTGGCCGTCCGATGCGGTGACCGTGAGGGCCACGTCATAGACGCCCGGCGTGGCGTAGGTGTAGAAGGGGCTCTTCGCCACGCTCGCGCCGCCGTCGCCGAAGGTCCAGGACCAGGAGGCGAGCGAGCCGGTGCCCGCGAGGGTCAGATCGGCGAACTGCACCACGCCGCCCGCGACCACGGAGGCCGGATAGGCGGTGAAGTCCACCACCGGCGGGGTGAAGCCCGTGACCGTCACAAGACCGGTCTTGACCTCGTCGTCCGAGCCCGCCGGAGTGGTCACGGTCAGCGCCACGGTGTATGTGCCCGGCGCCGCGTAGGTATGGCTGGGGCTTTGCGCCGTGCCGGTTTCGCCGTCGCCGAAGTTCCAGGCCCAGCCGGATATCGGCAGCGAACCGGGCAGCGACGCGTCGCCGAAATAGACCGTGCCGCCCGCGGGGATGGTCAGCGGGCCCGCCGAGAAGGCGGCGGTGGGACCGACGGGATCGGTGACCGTGATGAGGTCCGCCTTGGTCTCAATGCTGATGCCGTAGTCCGTCTGCACGGTCAGCGACACGGTGTATGTTCCCGCACTGGTGTAGGTGTGCACCGGGTTTTGGGCGGTGCTGCTTTCGCCGTCGCCGAAGTTCCAGGTCCAGGCGTTGATGACGCCCGTGCCCGGGGTGGACTGGTCGACAAACTGGACCACGAGGTTTTTCGCGCCCGTGGACGGCGTGGCGATGAACTGGGCGACGGGGCCGTCGCCGGGGTCGCCGCTGGCGCCGGGGACATTCACATAGGCGCCCGCGGGCACCGTGGTGGACCAGGTCTGGCCGGGCCCGAGCACGCCGGGCGCGCCGGCCTCGCCGTCAATGGGCACGGGCACGTTGACGCCGACAATGAGGGAAACGCCCTCGATGTTGCCCGCGCTGTTCGTGTTGCGGATGAGCACCTGATCAAAGCCGTCAAACACCGACGCGCCGTCCGCGGCGCGGAGCACGCGGAATTCAAGGCCGTTGCCGCTGTTGAACGCGGGCGTCTCCGCGCCGTCGTTCCAGTAGCCCGCCTTGAGCCAGCCGCGGCTGCCGGGGCCGCCCTCGAGGTTCGGGATCACCGGCGTTTTGCCGCCGATGAAGGGGTTGTTCATCTTGAGGAGCGCGTCGTGGACGGTGCTGCCGAGCACGAGGGCGGGCGTCGCCGCCGCCGGGCTGTTGGCCAGCCTGGCCGCCTCGCTCATGTTGGAAATGACCGTCGCGCCGCCGTTGCTGTTGGGGTCGCCGCCGGGCGCGTTGTCGCCGCGCACCGACGCCGAAGAGGCCAGCACCACGGAGCCGTGCAGCTTGACCATGCCGGGCACGCCGAGGCCGCCGCCGCCGCCCTTGCCGCCGCCGCCGCCCGCCGCGCCGGCCGCGCCGCCGCCGCCCTGGCCGCCGTTGCCGCCCTTGCCGCCCTTGTTCAGCAGGCCCGTCACGCCGCCGTTCTGGCCGCCGTCCGCGCCCGCGATGCCCGCGGAGCCCGTGGCCGGGCCCTGGGGCGTGGTGCCCGCGCCGGAGCCGGTGAGCCCGCCCGCGGGGGTGCCCGCGGAGACATTCAACTCCGCCGGGGAGGTGAAGCGCAACAGGCCGCGCGCCGCGAGAACCACCGCACCGCCGCCGTCCGCGCCCTTGCCGCCCACGCCGCCGGAGCCGCCGGGCGCGCCCGTGCCGCCAATGCCGCCGCCGCCGCCGGTGCTGCCGGCCGCACCGCCCGCCGGCGAGGCCGGCCAGGTGGTGCCGGACACCTGGGCGCCCGCACCGCCCTCAGTCACGCCGCCGCCGCCGCCGCCGGAACTGCGGGAGGCGCCAACGCCAAGAAATCCGTCATAACCCGCGCCACCGGAGCCGCCGCCGCCGGAGCCGCCGGAGCCGCCGCCGCCGCCGCCGCCGCCGCCGCCGCCCGCGCCGCCCGCGGGCCAACAAGCGCTCGCGCAGCACTTCGGGGCTGACTTCGACCAG
>JADHEF010000554.1_pt1 | contig 36618 bp, 16 predicted proteins | sample 8952391 | NCBI WGS metagenome assembly JADHEF01 (sample SAMN16124439, study PRJNA663245) | bioreactor sludge metagenome | isolation source: sludge (nitrite) | place: India:Bengaluru | collected 2019-02-28 | reverse complement strand
GTGGAGCGCGTCGAAGGTGGTGCGGCTCATCAGGTCGGGGTCCGCGAGCACGTCGTGCAGCGGCCCGACGCCGGCGAGGTCGAGCGCGCTGACCGTCGGGATGAAGCAGTGGTGGCCGAAGAGGGCCTCGATGTCGCCGTAAGGCACGCTGGTGGTGTCCATCTGGGCCATCGACGCCCGCCAGCCGCCCGGCGCGCCGTCCCACGACACCGCGCCCGCGACGTTCACGTCCAGGTAGGTGTCCGGCAGCGGCCAGATCACGTTCATCACGCCCTGGAAGATGCGCGCCGAGGTCTGCTGCGGCACCGCCCACACGTTGCCCCGGATGTCCACCAGGAACGAGTCGTACTCGTAGCGGATGATCTGCTGGCCGGGCGCGAAGCCCTGGTTCGCGGCGGCGCCCGAACCGTTGGCCACCGCGACGCGGCGGCACGTCGGCAGCCCGACCGCCTGCAGGTCGGCCTCGAAGGCGGCGCGCAGCGGGTCGGCGGCGGCCGTGGTCCCGACGGTGGCGAGGTGGTGCTGCAGCAGCAGCTGCCGCGCGGCGGGCGTGTCGAGGCGGCTCAGCAGGAAGGCCGCGGCTTCGGAGTCGTCCTGGAAGAAGTCGAGCCAGTGCTGCAGGCCCAAGGGGATGACGGCGCCGCGCTGCGGCGAGTCGAAGGCGATCCAGGTGCGCACGCCGGAATCGATCTGCTGCTGCGCCAGCCAACCCAGGGCGTAGCGCGAGACCAGGCCGCCCATGCTGGCGCCGATCAGCGCGCTGGTGCGCTGCGGGCCGACGGCCGCGCGGACCATCTCCAGCAGCTCGGTCAGCACGAAGGCGTTGCGCTGGATGGGCGCGGTGGCGGACGCGAAGTCCAGCACCACGGCGTCGAAGCCCTCGGCGCGCAGCGTCTCGATGAGCTGCTCCTGGTTCAGCATCCCGTAGAGCACGTCCCAGCCCATCGAGTCGTCGAGGTCGAAGCCCTCGACCACGACCACCGGGTTGGCCAGCTGGGTGCGGCCCTCGGCGAGGTAGACGTAGGCCGAGCCGGCGCCGGCGACGCCGTCGTAGGGCACGCTCGCCGTCACGGCCCAGGTCGTGGTGGGCTGGGGGGTCTGCAGCGCGGCGACCTCGAGCGTGAAGGCGGCGTGGCGCAGGGCGTCGTCGGACGTCGTCGCGCGCAGGCGCAGCGTGCGCGGTCCCGTCGCGGCGTAGCTCACGGCGAGACGGCCGTCGGGGCCGACGGTCCGCCAGCCGCCGCCGTCGGCGGGGTCGACCTCGAGGCGCGGCGGCAGGCCGCCGACGCACAGGTCGGCGGCGAAGGACAGCTCGATCCGGGCGCCGCGGTAGGTCACGGGGCGCAACGCGGCGGCGGCGAAGACACGGCCGGCGACGACGTCGGCGCGGGACCAGGTCTGCCGGTCGGCGGGCGAGCCGGGTCGCAGGCGGTCGTAGACGGCGTCGAGCAGGGCGATCGGCACGACCTCGGGCGGGACGTCCGCCAGCGCGCGCCGCTCCAGGTCGCGCGGCTCGGGCCAGCCGCGCGCGATGATGCTGGCGCGGCGCAGCTCGAAGAGCATCTGGCGCCACAGGCCGGTCGTGGCCGCGGGCGCGTTCGGGGCGCCGTCGAAGCGTTCGAGACCGGACAGGGGGGCGGCCAGGTCGACGAGCGTGCCGGTCGGGACGTCGGTGGCGGTCAGCCCGGACGGCAGTACGGGTGTCGCCGCGGGGGGACGAGCCGCGGCGAGGACGGGCACCGCCGGGCACAGGAGCAGCAGGACGACGAAGGCGATCCGGATGCGGGGCATGGCACTTCCTTCGGGGTGGTTCACGGCGCGCGGCCGTTGGCGTCTGCGGAGTCTAGCACATGCGGTTCCCAGCCGATCGGGCGTCCACATCAGCATGCCACGAATTCAGATAAATACAGACCACTATTGCTTCCGACAAGCCGGACATGTCATGAGTGGCGACACGCTTCGGCAACCAATCAGGTCCCGGTCGCGGGCAACGACAGGAGAACTGCATGAATAACAACAAGTTCATCGCCATGGCGGCCATGGCGATGCTGGCGGCATCGACCGTGTCCGCCTAGGTCTGGACCGAGGACGGCGACGCCGGCGAGTTGCTCGGCACGGCACAGATCACGCTCGGCGCCGGTGGCCTCGCCACCATCGACGGCATCCTCGCGGAGCATGACGACGTCGATGTCTACTGCATCCAGCTGGCGGCCACGCCGCCAGCGGGTCTCCCCCTGGTCTCCCTGCAGTGCGCCCAGGACGCCGGCCCAAGCCCCTGGCTGTTCGACGCCGTCGGCATCGGGGTGCGCGCCAACCAGATCTGCTCGGGCGGCATGAAGATCCTCACGGCGCCGAAGATGTCGCTGGCGCCGGGCTTGTACTACGTCGCGGTGTCCCACAACGACGACACTCCATCGTCGGCCGGCGGCGGCTTTCAGCGCCTCTTCGCGCTCGTGCAGCGCGCGATGGCAGCGGCCGCAGAGCGTGATCAGGTTGTCGGGAGTCGTGCGTCCGCCCGTCCCAACGGGAGTGCGGTGATGGACCTGGAGGTGCTGGGTGTGGCCGCAGCCCTCGACTTGGCAGCGATGACCATCGCGGGCCAGGGCGAGGCGCCGAATCCGCGGCGGCACTGCCCGGCGCAGGCTCCCATCGGGTCCCTGCACTTCGGCTTCGCAGGAGGCGCTTGCGAGAAGCGCGGCGGAGACGGCCAAGTCGCCGCGTGACGTGGCGACCGCGGCCGACCGGCAATCCGGGCACTGCCGGATCGCGAGCCGCACGACGACCCCGGCGCCGCCCTGCTCGATCAACCCAGCCAGGAGTTCATCCGTCGGCACCCCCGGGGTCGCGACCCGCGCGGCGGCCAGCCAGGCTTCCCAGATCGCGAAGCGGTCGTCGTGGAAAGCGACGGTGACGAAGTGGGACTTCGGCACGGATGACGGGGGCGGGACGAAGGCTGCGGGGCGTGGCGGTGACGACGCGATCGGCTTCACGGGCGTTGATACCCGCCTGACCACTTCGGCCAGCGAACGCACGGACAGGCCTTTGGCTGTGTCGATCCACGCCTGCTCGGTTGCCGGCGTCGCGGCGCGGCACAGCAGTTTGGCCTACGACCAGTTCAAGCCCCCATTCTCGATGCCCGCCGCGACGCCGGGAAGCAGCGGCAAACGTCGAGCAAGCTCCAGGAAGCTGTTGCATTGAGCGCGGGTCAACCCCGCTTCGGCGGCCGCATATTCCGCGATCGTGCGATAGCCGAGCACGCCATGGACATTGCGGTTCCGGATCTGGAGCAAGTAGTGGCAACTGCGGACGAGCCCTCGTTCGAGCTGCTGGACCGATTCGACGAAGCTGTGATGAAGGGCCAGTTCTGCTGGGGTCGCCGAAGTGGGGATCGACTCACTCATCGGGCCTCATTTGATGAAATGCTAGTGCTTCATCATGACGTCACCACGATTTCTGACATTTGTTCAAATTGAACTAGTGGAGGTCAGCGGCGTTGACTCGGATCGCGCTGCGGCTTGTTCCGCAGGCTTCATGCCGATTTCCGGCGATTTCCTGCAACCCCGCCCCCCCCCCGCCGTCCTAGATCGATCCCCACCGGCGGCGATTGTCAAATCCGCTCCGGTGGTGGATCTTATAGTGTTCGCCGACTTCCGCGCCACCCGCCCCGACCCGGGCCGCAACCAGTGAAGGGACCGCAGACCCATGACGATCGCGAAACTCTCCCGCTTCCTCATGTTCGCGCTCGTGCTGTCGGCCCTCTCCGGCTGCGGCGGCGGCAAGAACGACGCGCCCGCCGGAGGCGCGCAGACCGAGACCCGCGCCGGCGGTCCCGGGGGCCAGCCCGAAGAGCCGGCCGTGCCGGTCGCCGTGGCGCCGGCGGAGCTGGGGGCCATTTCCAGCTACTACAAGGCGACCGCGACGCTGGAAGCCGAGAAGGAGGCGCAGGTGCTCGCCCGCGTCGCCGGCGTGATCGCGGCCCTGTCCGCCGAGGAAGGCGACCGTGTGGGCGCGGGGGCCGCGCTGCTGCGCATCGACAACAACGAGTACCGCCTGCGCGCCGACCAGGCGGCGGCGGCGGCGGCGAACCTCCGCACGCGCTTCCAGCGCATGCAGGCCATGCGCGACGAGGACCTGGCCACGGATGAGGAGTTCGAGGCCGCCCGCAGCGAGTTGGCCCGGGCCGAGGCCGACGAGGGGCTCGCGCGCCTGAACCTGTCCTACACCGAGGTGGTCGCGCCCTTCGGCGGGCGCGTGACGCGCCGCTTGGCGAGCGTCGGCCAGAACGTGTCGGTCGGCACGCCGCTGTTCGCGCTGGCCGACTTCGACCCGCTGCTGGCGAAGGTCCACGTGCCCAGCCGCGAGTTCAACAAGCTGCGGCAGGACCAGGCCGTCGAGCTGGTGCTCGACAGCGTCGGCCGGCGCGTGCAGGGGCGCATCAAGCTGATCAGCCCGGTCATCGATCCTGCCAGCGGCACGATCAAGATCACGATCGAGATCCCGGATTACCCCGAGGGCACGCGCCCCGGCGACTTCGCCCAGGTACAGATCGTCACCGAGCGGCGCGAAGGCGCGGTGCTGGTGCCGCGGTCGGCCGTGCTGACGGACAAGGGCGAGACCGTCGTCTACGTGGCGGCCGGCAGCGATGACGCGACCGCCGAGCGCCGCGTCGTCGAGGTCGGGTTCACCGACGACGAGCGGACCCAGATCCTGAGCGGCCTGGCGGCGGCGGAGCGGGTCGTGGTCAAGGGCCAGCGCTCGCTGAAGCACGGCTCGAAGCTGAAGGTCCTCGCCGAGGGGGCCGGCTCCTGATGCGCGCGTTCGTCGATCTCGCCGTCCGCCGCCGGGTCAGCGTCGTGATGGCGGCGCTGGCGATCATCGTCTTCGGCGTGGTGGCCTACGGGCGGCTGGCGCTGGAGCTGTTCCCAGACATCACCTACCCCTCGCTCACGGTGCGGACCGAGTTCCCCGACACGGCGCCCCAGGAGGTGGAGAACCTCGTCACGCGGCCGGTCGAGGAGGTCGTCGGCGTGCTGCGCGGCCTGCAGTCGATCCACTCGGTGTCGCGGCCCGGCATGTCGGAGGTCACGCTCGAGTTCGAGTGGGGCGCGGACATGGACCTGCTGTCGATGGAGGTCCGCGAGAAGCTCGACCGGCTGATCCTGCCCGCCGAGACCACCGACCCGGTCGTGCTGCGCTACGACCCGAGCCTGGACCCCATCATCCGGCTCGCGCTGTCGGGCACCGACGACCTGACCGTGCTGCGCCGGCTCGCCGACAAGCAGCTCAAGCAGGACTTCGAGACGCTCAAAGGCGTGGCCGCGGCGCAGATCAAGGGCGGCTTCGAGGAGGAGATCCAGGTCGACGTCGACCAGGACCGCCTCGCGGCGCTGGGGCTCCCGCTCGAGGCGGTGCGGCAGGTGCTGGACGTGGGCAACGTCAACCTGCCCGGCGGCGCCCTGCGCGGGCGCGACGACCAGTTCCTGATCCGCACCATCAACGAGTACGACGACGTCGCGGAGATCGCCGACCTGATCGTGCGGCGCGACGAGCGCGGCGTGGTGCGCATCGGGGACGTGGCCGAGGTGCGGCGCGGCGTCAAGGAGCGCGAGGAGATCACGCGCGTCGACGGCGCGGAGTCGGTGGAGATCTCCCTCTACAAGGAGGGCGACGCCAACACCGTGACGGTGGCCAAGCGCCTGCGCGAGCGCCTCGCGGCCTGGCAGGACGGCAAGCTGCCGCCGGGCACGCAGCTGACCGTGCTGTTCGACCAGTCGCACTTCATCCAGCAGTCCGTGGACGAGGTGCGCGACGCCGCCCTGGTCGGCGGCCTGCTGGCGATCCTGGTGCTGATGCTGTTCCTGCGCGACCTGCGCAGCACGCTGATCATCGCCACCTCGATCCCGATCTCGGTGGTGGCGACCTTCGTCGCCATGTACAAGCTCGACATCACCATGAACGTCATGTCGCTGGGCGGGCTGACCCTGGGCATCGGCATGCTCGTGGACAATTCCATCGTGGTGCTCGAGTCGATCTACCGGCGGCGCCGCGAGGGAGCTTCCCTCTACCGCGCGGCCGTGGACGGCACCTCGGAGGTCGCCGCCGCGGTGACCGCCTCGACCCTGACCTCGGTCGCGGTCTTCGTGCCGATCGTGTTCGTCGAGGGCATCGCCGGGCAGCTGTTCCGCGACCAGGCCCTGACGGTGACCTTCAGCCTGCTGGCTTCGCTGGTGGTCGCCATCACGCTGATCCCCATGCTGAGCGCGGCGGGATCCCGGCTGCCGGGCGATGCCGAGCGGCGGCGCGAAGCCGCCGCCATCAGCCAGACGGACGACGAGTTCGCCGCCCTGCCCGAAGCGACGATGACCCTCGGCCGCTTCTCGGAAGCCTTCGACGTCCTGCTGCGCGCCTCCCTGCGCCGCAGGTGGCTGACGCTCGGGATCGGCTTCGCCCTGTTCGCCCTGTCCATGGCCGCCGTGCCGCTGCTGCAGACCGAGCTGATCCCCCAGCTCAGCGAGGGCGAGTTCTTCTTCGAGGCCACCCTGCCCGAGGGCGCCTCGCTCGCGGCGACGGACCGCGCCCTGCAGGTCATGGAGCGGGCGGCCGCCGCCGAGCCCGGGGTGGGCGTGCAGTACGCGACCGTCGGCAGCCGGCTGGTCTCGGGCGGCCTGTCGGTGAACACGCGGTCCGAGAACCTCGGCCAGCTCAACGTGGTGATGAAGGACCGCGGCGACGGCGCCGCCGAGACGGCCGTCGCCGACCGCATGCGCGCCGCCTTCGCCGACCTGCCCGACCTCGAAGCGCGCTTCGGCCGGCCGTCCTACTTCACCCTCAAGACGCCCGTCGAGGTGCTCGTCTTCGGCGACGACCTCGAGGATCTGCGGGCCTACTCCCTGGAGATCGCCGCGGACCTGGCCGGGGTGCCGGGGCTCGTCGACGTGCGCTCGTCGCTCGAGGCGGGCAACCCCGAGCTGCAGGTGGTGTTCGACCGCGAGCGGCTGGCCGCCCTGGGCCTCGACATGGGCGTGCTGTCCGAGACGCTCAAGAACCGCGTCCTGGGCGTGGTGCCGACGCGCTTCAAGGAGGAGGACCGGCAGATCGACATCCGCCTGCGCAACCGCGAGAGCGACCGCCACACGGTCGAGGACGTGCGCAACCTGGCGCTGCCCGGCCCCGACGGTTCCACCCTGCGCCTGACCTCCGTGGCCGACGTGTCCGAGGACCGCGGCCCGGCCGAGATCCACCGCCTGCAGCAGCAGCGCGCCGCCGTCGTCTCGGCGAACGTCGAGGGGCGCAGCCTGGGCGCGGCCGTCGTCGACGTGCGCGCCGCGCTGGCCGGCCTGCCGCCGCCCCCGGGCCTGACCGTCGAGCTGGGCGGCCAGAACCGCGAGATGCAGGTGAGCTTCGACAGCCTGCGCTTCGCGATCCTGCTGGCCGTCTTCCTGGTCTACCTGGTGATGGCGGCGACCTTCGAGTCGTTCCTGCACCCGCTGCTGGTGCTGTTCACGATCCCCATGGCCCTGATCGGCGTGGTGGCGGCGCTGCTGTTGACCGGCACGCCCGTGACCGTCATCGTCCTGATCGGCGTGGTGATGCTGGTGGGCATCGTGGTCAACAACGCCATCGTGCTGGTCGACGCCGTCAACCGCCTGCGACGCGCGGGCCTGCCCAAGCAGGCGGCGATCGTCCGCGCCGCGCACCTGCGCCTGCGGCCGATCCTGATGACGACCCTGACCACGGTCCTGGGCCTGCTGCCCATGGCCCTGGCCTGGGGCGAGGGCGCCGAGCTGCGCTCGCCGCTGGCGATCACCGTGGCGGGCGGCCTGCTGCTGAGCACCCTGCTGACGCTGATCGTGATCCCGGCCGCCTACCTCGTCGTGCCCTCGCGCATCGGCGACGAGCGCTAACCGAAGGGGAGACCGCGGGCATGACGCTGCCGGAAATCGCCATCAAGCGGCCCGTCTCGATGCTGATGCTGCTCGCGAGCATCGTGCTGCTGGGCGTGGTCGCCCTGACGCGCCTGCCGCTGGCGTTCATGCCGGACATCCAGGAACCCGAGCTGTTCGTGCAGCTCCCCTACGAGAACGCCTCGCCCGAGCAGGTCGAGCGCATGGTGGTGCGGCCGGTCGAGGACGCGCTCGGCTCGGTCAAGGGGCTGCAGAGCCTGTGGTCGAGCTGCGACGGCGAGGGCGGGCGCATCCGGCTGGGCTTCGACTGGGGCGCCGACCTGCACCTGGCCCGTACCGAGGTCTGGGAGCGCATCGACCGCATCCGCGGCGACCTGCCCGAGGACCTCGGCGACATCCAGGTCAGCACGAGCTGGGACTCGCGCGATTCGGAGTCGCCGATCCTGGAGGGCCGCCTCAGCTCGCCGCGCGACCTCAGCGAGAGCTACGACCTGCTCGAGCGCAAGATCATCCGGCCGCTGGAGCGCGTGCCCGGCGTGGCCCAGGTGCGGCTCGACGGGGTCAACCCGCGCGAGGTGCGCATCAACCTGCGGCTGGCCGACCTGGAGCTGCACGGCATGGACGTGCGCGACGTGTCGCGCCGGCTGCGCACCGGGAACTTCGACCAGTCCCTGGGCCGGATCGTGGAGGGCGACGCCCGCTGGACGCTGCGCACCGTCGGCACCCTCTCCACCGTGGAGCAGGTCCGCGCCCTGCCGCTGCGCGCCGACGGGCTGCGGCTGTCCGACGTCGCCGACGTCGTCTACCAGGAGCCGCCCCTGGAGTACGGTCGGCACCTCGACGGCGACTTCGCGATCGGCGTGAGCGTGTCGCAGGAGTCGCGCGCCAACACGGTCGAGGTCTGCGACGCGCTGGCGGCCGCCATCGAGCGCATGGGGGACGACCCCGAGCTGCAGGACGTCAACTTCCTGGTCTGGTTCAGCCAGGGCGCGGAGATCCGCAAGACCCTGGGCGACCTGTCGTTCACCGGGGTCTTCGGGGCGGTCCTGGCCGCGGCGGTCCTGTTCCTGTTCCTGCGCCGCATCTCCTCCACCGTCGTCGCGGTGCTGTGCATCCCGTTCTCGCTGATCGTGACCTGCGGCATCGTCTGGGCCCAGGGCAAGTCGCTCAACACGCTGACGCTGCTGGGGCTGATCGTGGGCGTCGGCATGCTGGTGGACAACGCCGTCGTGGTGATGGAGAACATCTTCCGGCACCGCGAGGAGGGCGCCGACCCCGTGACGGCGTCGCGCGAGGGCGCGCGCGAGGTCGCCAACGCCGTGACCGCCGCCACGCTCACCTCGGTCATCGTCTTCATCCCGCTGATCTTCAACAAGCCCAGCGAGATGAACGTCTACCTCAAGGAGCTGGCGATCACGGTCTGCCTGGCCCTGCTGGCCTCGCTGTTCATCAGCCAGACGCTGATCCCGCTGGCGACCGCCTGGTACGTCCATTCCGCGCCGCGCCCCCGCGGCCGCTGGATGACCGGCCTCGAGCGCGGCTACGAGTCGCTGCTGCGGCTCAACCTGCGGCGCCGCTGGCTGGCGCCGCTGATCGGCCTGGCCGTGATCGCCTCGGCGGTCTACCCCTTCACGAATCTCGAGATGAACTTCGAGGCCTCGAACACCGAACTGTACGTCCAGGTCAACTACGACTACAGCGAGGAGCTGAGCCTCGAGCGCAAGGAAGCCCTCATCACGCAGGTGGAGCAGGGCCTCGAGCCGCACCGCGACGAGCTGATGGCGCGCTCGATCTACAGCTTCTGGACCGACAACTGGAGCATGACGCGCGTCTACCTGGAGGAGGGCAAGGCGGACGCCGCGAACATCGCCCGCGTGCGCAACACGCTGCGCGGCCTGCTGCCCGAGATCCCGGGCGTGCGCCTGAACGTGCAGGAGGAGGGCCAGGGCTGGCGGCACGGCGGCGGACGTCACGTGGCGTTCCAGCTCGTGGGCGAGGACACCGAGGTGCTCATGCAGCTGGCCGAGGAGGCCACCCAGCGCGTGGCCGCGATCCCTGGCCTGCTGGACGTGGGCGCGCGCCAGCAGGAGGCCCAGCAGGAGCTGCACATCGAGCCGGACCGCGAGCTGATCGCCAGGTACGCGGTCTCGCCTGACCAGGTGGCCGACGTGGTGGGCCTCACCTACCGCGGCCGGCGGCTGCCGCGCTTCCGCACCGAGGACGGCGAGCGCGAGATGCGCCTGACCCTCGAGGAGCAGAAGACCGAGAGCCTGTCGCAGCTGTCGAACCTGCCGCTGGTGACCGCCGGCGGAGACCGGGTGCCCCTGGCCGCCGTCGCCGACTTCGTGCCGAAGCCCGGCCGCGAGCGCATCGAGCGCGACAACCGGCGCACCAGCGTCTGGGTGGGCGCCCGCTTCGAGGAAGGCACCAGCGACCGCTTCACGCCGCTGATCACCGCCGCGATGGAGGGCATGACCTTCCCCTACGGCTACTCCTGGACCTTCGGCGCCTGGCAGGAGCGCCGACAGGAGCAGTCGCAGGAGTTCCTGACGAACCTGCTGCTGGCGCTGCTGCTGGTCTACGCGGTGATGGCCGGGCTCTTCGAGTCGGCCCGCCAGGCCCTGGCGCTGATGGTCTCGCTGCCCTTCGCCGTGGCCGGCGCCGCCTGGACGCTGCACCTGACCGGCACGGATTTCGACCAGCCGGCGGCGATCGGGCTGCTGCTGCTGATCGGCATCGTGGTGAACAACGGCATCGTCATGCTCGAGCACATCAACCAGTACCGCCGCCGCGGCATGGACCGCACCGAGGCGATGGTCCGCGGCGGCCGCGAGCGGCTGCGCCCGATCCTGATGACCGCCCTGACCACGCTGCTCGGCCTGCTGCCGATGGCGATCCAGAAGCCGTCGCTGGGCGGCGTCTACTACTACTCGATGGCCCTGGTGATCATGGGCGGGCTGTTCGTCAGCACCTTCCTGACGTCGGTGCTCCTGCCCACCACCGCGACCCTGTCCGAAGACATGTTCTCGATCCTGGGCGGACTGCCCCGGCGGCTGCGCCGGCGCCGATGACTGGATGACTGACCGAACACACCCGACCCGAAGGAGCTCCGCATGAGATCACTGTCGCTCGCGTTGCTGTGCTGCGCGATCGCCGCGGCCGCCGGTCCCGCCGCCGCGCAGGAGGCCCGCCTGCTGCGCATGCCCGACGTCTCGGCCGAACTGGTCGCCTTCGTCCACGCCGGCGACGTGTGGCTCGCCGGCCGCGACGGCGGCGAGGCCCGTCGCCTGACCACCTTCGACGGTTTCGAGGCCGCGCCGAAGTTCTCGCCCGACGGCCGGCAGGTCGCGTTCTCCGGGAATTACGACGGCAACCTCGACGTCTACGTGGTCGGCGTCGAGGGCGGCGAGCCGCGGCGGCTGACCTGGCACCCGGGCGACGACGTCGTCCGCGGCTGGACCCCCGACGGCTCCCGCGTGGTGTTCGCATCGGGGCGCGAGACGGTGCCGCGGTCGCAACCGAAGCTGTGGACCATCGGCCTGCAGGGCGGCCTGCCCGAGGCGCTGCCCCTGCCGCGCGCCGCCGCCGGCGCGCTCTCGCCCGACGGCAAGCGCCTGGCCTACCAGCTGGTCGAGCCCTGGGAGGCCGAGTGGCGCAACTACCGCGGCGGCCAGGCCCAGCCGATCCGCATCGTCGACCTCGCCACGCTCGCGGTGACCAAGCTGCCCTGGGACGGCAGCAACGACCTCGCCCCGGTCTGGCTCGGCGGCACGATCTTCTTCCTGAGCGACCGCGACCTGGCGATGAACGTCTGGGCCTACGACGTCGCCACCGGCGCCGTGAGCCAGCGGACGCGCTTCAAGGAGTTCGACTGCAAGAACCTGGGCGGCGGCGCCGGGCGCCTCGTCTTCGAGAACGGCGGCCGCCTCTACGCGCTGGACGCCGCGGGCGGCGAGCCCCGCCCCGTGACGGTGACCCTGAACGGCGACTTCCCCTGGTCCCGGCCCCACTGGGAAGACGTCGCGAAGCTGATCGTCGACATGGCCCTCTCGCCGGCGGGCAAGCGCGTGGCCTTCGAGGCGCGCGGCGAGATCTTCACCGTCCCGGCCGAGAAGGGCGACATCCGCAACCTCACCAACAGCCCGGGCGCCGCCGACCGCGCCCCGGCCTGGTCGCCCGACGGCCGCCTGCTCTCCTGGTTTTCCGACGAGAGCGGCGAGTACCAGCTGGTCATCGCCGACCAGTTCGGCGGGAACCGCCGCACGGTGCCGCTGCCGGGCCCCACGTTCTACTACACGCCGTGCTGGTCACCGGACTCGAAGCACCTGGCCTTCGGCGACGCCGACCGCGTGCTGTGGGTCGTGGACGCGGCAGGCGGCGCGCCGACCCGGATCGACAGCGAGGGATTCGCCAGCCCCGAGCGCCTCATCGCCCCGGTCTGGTCGCCCGACTCGCGCTGGATCGCCTACAGCAAGCGCCTGACGAGCCAGTTCAACGCCGTGTGCGTGTACTCGCTCGACACCGGCAAGTCGACCCGCGTCACCGACGGCCTGGCGGACGCCGTGTCGCCGGCCTGGGACGCCTCGGGCAAGTACCTGGCGTTCCTGGCCAGCACGGACTACGGCCTGAACGTCGGCTGGCTGGACATGAGCTCCTACAACCAGCCGCTGAACCGCTCGCTCTACCTGGCGGTGCTGGGCAAGGACGAGCCGTCGCCCCTGAAGCCGCAGAGCGACGACGAGGAGCCGAAGGCCGAGGACGAAGAGAAGAAGAACGAGGGGAAGAAGGACGACGAGAAGAAGGAGGAGGTCGTCGTCCGCATCGACTTCGCCGGCCTCGACCAGCGGATCGTCGCCCTGGACGTGCCGCCCCGCAACTACGAGCGGCTGGTCGCCGGCGCCGCCGGCACGTTCTTCTACGCCGAGAACGTCCCGAACCAGCCGGGCCTGACCCTGCACGCCTACGACCTGCAGAAGCGCGAGACCACGAAGCTCACCGAGGGGATCCTCGCCTACCGCGTGTCGGCCGACGGCCAGAAGCTCCTGCAGGCCAAGACCGACGAGAAGTTCCTGCTGACCGGCGCCGACGGCAAGACCGAGGAGGGCAAGGGCGAGCTCGACCTCTCGGCGCTGCGCATGAAGGTCGACCCGGCTGCGGAATGGCGGCAGATCTTCCGCGAGGCCTGGCGCTTCCAGCGCGACTACTTCTACGTCGAGAACGTCCACGGCCTGGACCTGGACTGGGCCTACCGCGCCTACGCGCCCTGGGTCGAGCACGTGCGCCACCGCGCCGACCTCACCTACGTGCTGGACATCCTCGGCGGCGAGACCTGCATCGGCCACTCGTTCACCGGCGGCGGCGACGAGCCCGAGGTCGAGACCGTGCCGGTCGGGCTGCTGGGCTGCGACTTCGAGGTCGCGGACGGCCGCTACCGCCTGCGCCGGATCTACACGGGCGAGAACTGGAACCCGGAGCTGAGGGCGCCGCTGAGCGGCCCCGGCATCGACGCGCGCGTGGGCGACTACCTGCTCGCGGTCGACGGCGTCGATCTCACGGCGGGCATGAGCCCCTACAGCCTGTTCGACCGCAAGGCCGACCGCCAGACGATCCTGACGCTCAACGACAAGCCCGACCCGAAGGGCGCGCGCAAGGTGACCGTCGTGCCCGTCGCGGACGAAGAGCCGCTGCGGCAGCGGGCCTGGATCGAGGACAACCGCCGCCGCGTCGACGAGCTGTCGGGCGGCAAGCTGGCCTACGTCTGGATCCCGGACACCGGCGGCGAGGGCTACGCCGCGTTCCTGCGCGGCTACTTCGCCCAGCAGGACAAGCGGGGCGCCGTGATCGACGAGCGCTACAACCACGGCGGTTCGATCGCCGACCTGATGGTCGACGTCATGAACCGCAAGCTGCTGGGCTTCTTCAACAACCCGGTGGGCGACCGCCAGCCGTTCACCGCGCCCAACGCCGCCATCTGGGGCCCGAAGGTGCTGGTGATCAACGAGATGGCCGGTTCGGGCGGCGACATGCTGCCCTACATGTTCCGCAAGCTGGGAATCGGCCCGCTGGTGGGCACGCGGACCTGGGGCGGGCTGGTCGGCATCTGGGACGTGCCCGGGCTCATCGACGGCGGCTTCATCACCGCCCCGCGCGGCGGCTTCTACGACACCGACGGGCGGTGGGCGGTCGAGGGCGAAGGCGTCGCCCCCGACATCGAGGTCGAGGAGACGCCCGCCGCGGCTCGCGAGGGCCGCGACCTGCAGCTCGAGGCGGCGGTGACCGCGGCGCTGGACCGGCTGCCGGGCGCGAGCGTGGAGATCCTGCCGCAGCCGGCCGACCCGGTGCGGTCGCGGCGACCGCGCTGATCAACCCCGCACCCAGGCGAAGGGCCCCGTCTCCGGCGGAGACGGGGCCCTCTTCCATGCGGCGGCGATCGCTACAGCTCGATGCCCAGCAGCTTCGCCAGCTCCGTCACGCCGCGGTCGAACTTGCCCAGCGCCGCCTCGATCGCGTCGGGACGCGTCAGGTCCACGCCGGCCTTCTTCAGCAGGTCCAGCGGCGGCTCGCTGCAGCCGCCCTTGAGCATCTCCAGGTAGCCGTCGACCGCGGGCTGCCCGTTCGCCTTGACGTTCTCGGCGATGGCGATGCCGCAGCTCAGGCCCGTCGCGTAGCTGTAGACGTAGTACTTGTAGTAGAGGTGCGGGATGTAGGCCCACTCCAGGCCGTCGTCCTCGCCCAGGGTGTAGCCCGGCCCGTAGTAGCGCTGCACGAGGTCGCGGTAGGTCGCGTCCAGCAGCGACGCCGTGACCGGCGTGCCGGCCTCGACGAAGCCGTGCACCTTGCGTTCGAACTCCGAGAACAGGGTCTGGCGGTAGATCGTGGTGCGGATGCCCTCGAGCTCCTCGACCAGCAGTCCGGCCCGCTCCTGCGGGTCGGCGGCGCGCGCGGCCAGGTAGTCCGTCAGCAGCGCCTCGTTGCAGGTCGAGGCGATCTCCGCCAGGAACGGCACGTAGCGGGAGCTGTGGTAGGGCTGGTGCGCCATCGACAGGCTGCTGTGCAGCGCGTGGCCGTACTCGTGCGCGAGGGTCGAGAGGTCGTCCAGCCCGTCCTGGTAGTTCATCTTCACGTACGGGTGGCGCCCGTAGACGTTGGCCGAGAAGGCCCCGCTCTCCTTGTCGTCGCTGGGGTACACGTCGATCCAGCCGTGGCGGGGATCCAGCCCCTCCCTCAGCATCGCCACGTACTGCGGGCCCAGCGGCGCCAGGGCGTCCGGCAGGATCGCCAGCGCGTCGGCGAAGGGGACCTCCTTCTGCGCGGCCGCGGCCATCGGCACGTACAGGTCGTGCAGGCGCAGGTCCTCGAGGCCGAGGGCCTTGCGGCGCAGCTCCATGTAGCGGTGCAGCGGCGCGAGGTTGGCGTTCACCGCCGCGATCAGGTTGTCGTGGACGGCGACCGGCAGGCCGTCCTTGTCCAGGTACGCCTCGAGCGCGGTGTCGTAGCCGCGGGCGCGCGCGTACATGACGTCCAGCTCGCACTGCCCGCCCAGCGTGGCGGCGAAGACGTGCTGGAACTGCCGCAGCGTGGCCAGGAACGCCCCGACGGCCTCGGCGCGCACCGCGCGGTCGGGCGAGAGCCGGAAGCGGGAATAGTTCGACAGCGTCAGCTGCACCTCCTTGCCCTCGGCGTCGTGGACGACGGGCCAGGCGATGTCCGACAGCAGTGCCTGGAAGGACTCCTCCACGCTGCTGGTGATCTCGTTGAGGTCGATCTCGGCCCACAGGTTGTCGCCGGCGAGCTGCAGGACGCGCTCGGCCTCCGGGCCGAGAACGCGATCGCGCCGCCGCCCCAGGTTGTCCAGGTAGCTGCGGTACGCGGCCGGCCCGTCCTTGGCGGCGTAGGCCTTCTTCAGGGCCGCCGCGTCCAGGGCCAGGGCTTCGGCCCGGATGAAGCCGGAGGCCGCGGTCAGCTCGTCCAGCAGGGCCAGGCCGCGCTGCGAGCGGGCCTGGGCCGTCTCGTCGGTCAGCGCCGTGTCCAACGCCAGGTTGGCGTACTGCTGCACGTGGCTGACGCGGTCGTGGAGCGAGAAGTACAGCGCCAGGCAATCGCGCAGGGCCTTCGGGTCGGACAGGCGCCCCTGGAAGGCCGCCAGGCCGCCGATCTCCCGCTGCAGGCCGGCGCGCGCCGTCTCCCAGGCCGCCGCCGTCGGGAACAGCGGCGTCAGGTCCCATTTGTACACGTCGGGCACCTGCGCGCGCGTCGCGTTGGCGTCCGGCGCGTAGGCCGGCAGGTCGGCGGCGGACGCCGCCGCGGCGAGCAGGCCGCAAGCGATCATCAGGGCCGCGAAACGAACACGGATCATCGACAGCATGAGCGCCTCCTGGATGGGACACCGGCGGAAATCGCCGATTGCGTCCTGAACGGGACAACCTATCATAGCCCCTGACCGCGGGCCAGTCCCGTCCAGTTCGCGCCCGCGGGCCGGAAGTTGCAGACATTCCGACAAGGATCGCCGTCCTCGCATGAAATTCCACCCGAAGCTGCCCGCCGACCTCGGCGCGACGTACATGCGCACGCTGCTGATCGTGCTGCTGAACCTGCCCCTGGTCTGGGGTTGCCTGCTGTGGGACCTGCGCGGCGTCGACGTCACGGCGCTGACGACGGCCTACGGGGCCGCGGTGCTGGCGGGGTGGTACGTGCTGCCGCTGCTGGTCGTGCTCGGCGCGGTGTTCCTGCTGCTGCTGCCGATGCGGCGGGCCGCGGCAGCGGCGACCGCGCTGGTCATGGCGGTCTACGTCTACTACCTGCTGCTGGACGCCGTGGCCTACGGGGTCATCCGCATCCACGTCGACTTCTTCTGGCTGGAATACCTGGTCCGGGACTTCGCGGGGCTCGGGCTGCCCGCCTCGTCGGTGGTCACCGCGGGCATCGCGCTGGTCCTCGTGCTGCTGGCGGAGTTCGGCATCCTGCGGCTGTCGGGCCGGCTGCGGCTGCCGCGCCGGCTGGCGCCCCTGATCTGGGCCGCGGCGGTGCTGGCGATGACCGCCAGCCAGGTCCTGCACATCGTGGCCTACCAGCGGAACGACAGCCGCGTCACCGTGCTGACGCCGCACCTGCCCTTCTACGTGCCGTTCACCTCGCACCGCAACGCCGACAGGTACGGCGACCTGCTCCCCTTCGCGATGGACGAGGACGCCGCGGTGCTGGAGGAGTCGACCGCGTCGCTCACCTACCCCCTGGCCCCGCTGACCTTCGACCCGGCCGCGGCGCCGAGCCCGCCGAACCTCGTGGTGATCCTGCTGGAGAGCTGGCGCTTCGACGCGATGGACGCGGAGGTGACACCGAACATCCACCGGCTGTCGCTGGAATCGTCGTCCTTCACGGACAACCTCAGCACCGGCAACCAGACCACCGCCGGCATCTTCGGCATCTTCTTCGGCCTGCACCCGACCTACTGGGCAGCCGTCAAGGCCAACAGCGCGCGCCTCGACAACCCCGTGCTGATCGACGCCCTGACCGAACGCGGCTACGCCTGCGCCCTCTACGCCCGCTCCAAGTTCGGGCGCCACAAGATCCAGGACACGATGTTCCGCGGCATCGAGCTGCACGAGGACTTCGCGGGCAGGAACGTCCCGGAGATGGACGTCGACCTGACCGAGGGCTTCCTCGGCTTCCTGCGGGAACAGGCGGCCCGCGGCGGCCCCTTCTTCGGCCTCGCCTTCTACAAGTCCTCGCACTACGACTACTGCTACCCGCCCGAGTACGAGATCGACAGGCCTTCCAAGAACATCAACATGGCGTTCATGAACGCCGGCACGGACCCGACCCCCTACCTGAACGACTACCGCAACGCCGTGCGCTACACCGACGCGATGGTCGGCCGGGTCCTGGACGAGCTGCGGACGCTCGACCTGCTCGACAAGACCATCGTCGTGGTGACGACCGACCACGGCGAGGCCTTCAACGACGACCGGGCCAACTTCTGGGGCCACGGCACCAACTACACGAAGTACGAGGTGCAGGTCCCGCTGATCATCCGCTTCCCCGACCGCGGGCCCGGCGTCTACACGCACCGCACCTCGCTCGTCGACATCGCGCCGACGCTGCTGACCCGCTACTTCGGCTGCACTTCGGACCCCCGCACCTACTCGAACGGGCGCGACCTGTTCGACGCGGCGGCGGAGCCGCGCGCCTACGTGGCAGCGAGCTACGTCAACCACGCCTTCATCTTCGGCGAGGACGTGCACGAGATCCTGCCGCTGTCGACCCGCAAGTACCGCTTCGACGACGCCAAGGCCGCGGGAGGCGACCCGCCTCCGGGACTTCTCCGATCCGTCATGGAGGAGATCAACCGGTTCTACAAATGATGCGGTCTCAAGTTATTTCGTTCACATCATGATTGACCTCGCGCCCGCTTCCCCGCCCCTGCTAGACTCACAGCTGGTCGGTGACGCCGCCGTTTGCACCGGCGGCGTCCTGGAGGCCGACCCCCTCGCACGCTCCTCATCAACAACCGACAGGAGTGACGATGCTAAGGAAAGCTCTCGCCACCACACTCGCCCTGTTCGCCCTGATCCTCCTGCTCGCCTCGCCCGGCTTCGCCGCCGACACGCGCGCCTTCGCGCCCGCGCAGGACGGCTTCGCCACGCAGGCGCCCGAGGTCGCCACCTACGCCGCGGACCGCGTGCTCGTCCAGCTGACGCGCGACGGCCTGGCCGCCTCGCGGCTGCCCCAGCTGCTGGACAAGGGCTCGCGCGCGCCCGGCGCCGCGACCGGTTTGGCGTCGCTCGACGCGCTGGCCGCCGCCGCCGGCGTGCGCGCCGTCGAGCGCCCCTACGACCTGCCCGCCAATGCCGCCAAGGCGTCCGACCTGGGCGTCGACCGCTGGTTCATGTTCCGCTTCGAGACGAAGCAGGACATGGCCGACGTGGCCAAGACGCTCGGGCGCGATCCGGCCGTCGAGGCCGTGTCCCTGGACTGGGTGGCCTTCCCGGCCGCCGTCCCCGCCGACCCCCTCTACGCGGACCACTGGGGCCACAACAACACCGCCCAGCTGCCCGGCCTGGACTGGGGCGGCACCTACGACCACACCCTGACCACCACCGTCGGCACCGTCGGCTTCGACGCCAACGCCCAGGCCGCCTGGGACGGCAGCCAGGGCTACGGCAGCAGCAGCGTCGTGGTGGCCATCATCGACAGCGGCGTGGACATCGACCACCCCGACCTGCGCCTGGTCACCGGCTACGACTTCGGCAGCAACGACACCAACCCCGACGACAACAGCACCACCGCCGGCCACGGCACCTGCTGCGCCGGCGTGGTCGCCTCGATGAACAACACGATCGGCTGCGCGGGCATCGCCGCCGGCGTCAGCATCATGCCTCTGAAGGTCGCCACCGCCACCGGGGCGATGTACTTCTCGGCGATCCAGAACGCCCTGTACTACGCCGCCGACCACGCGGCCGACGTCGTCAGCATGAGCCTCGGCGCCGCGATCAGCAGCGACGCCGCCACCGACACGGCCATCCTGTACGCCTACAACGCGGGCTGCACGATCCTGGCCGCGACCGGCAACGAGAACATGAGCACCATCAGCTACCCGGCCATCAACGCCAACGTCATCGGCGTCGGCGCGGCCTCCCCCTGCGGCGAGCGCAAGCGCAGCTCGAGCAGCAGCACCGAGGTCAACCCCGGCGTCGCCACCGACCCCAACGGCTACACCTGCGACGGCGAGCGCTGGTGGGGCTCGAACTACGGCACGACCACCCAGAACGGGGCCGGCGCCGTGGACATCCTGGGCCCGACCATCCTGCCGACCACCGACATCGTCGGCAGCGGCGGCTACCGCACGGGCGACTACGAGCCCTTCTTCAACGGCACCAGCTGCGCCACGCCGTACGTGGCCGGCGTCTGCGCCCTGATCGTCTCGAAGAACCCGACCTGGACCCCGGCGCAGATCCGCACCCAGCTGCTGACCACCGCCCAGGACGTGACCTCGGTCGAGTCCGCGGCGGGCTGGGACCGCTACGCCGGCTTCGGCATGGTCGATGCCGCGGCCGCCGTCGGCGGCGGCACGACGCCGGTGGCCCCGGTCGCCAACTTCTCGGCGACGCCGCTGTCGGGCGCCGCGCCCCTGGCGGTCGTGTTCACCGACCTGTCCACCAACACGCCCACGAGCTGGAGCTGGAACTTCGGCGACAGCGGCACCTCGACCCTGAAGAGCCCCAGCCACACCTACGCCGCGGCCGGCACCTACACCGTGACGCTGACCGCGACCAACAGCGCCGGCTCGGACGGCGAGACCAAGACCGGCTACATCGTCGTCACGACGTCGTCGGGTACCTGGACCACCATCACCTCGGACAACTTCGAGACCGGCATGGGGACCTACACCGACGGCGGCAACGACATGTCGCGCTACACGGGCACCGTCAACGCCCACCAGGGCGCCGCGGCGGCCAACATCCAGGACAACAGCGGCACCAAGTCGTCGTTCTACCACACCTCCGGCAAGAACGTGACGGGCTACTCGAACCTCGAGGTCAGCTTCTGGTTCAAGGCCGTGAGCATGGAGACCGGCGAGGACTTCTGGGTGCAGTACTACGACGGCGCCGCCTGGCGCACGGTGGCCACCTACAAGGCGGGGACCGACTTCGTCGTCAACACCTTCTACAACAAGGTCGTGACGATTCCCCGCGCCACCTACGCCTACCCGACCGCCGCCAAGCTGCGCTTCATGTGCGACGCCGGCGACGACACCGACGACGTCTTCATCGACGAGATCGTGTTCCGCGGCTACACCGCGGCGCTGGCGGCGGCCCCGGCCGACGAGACGATGGCCGACAAGGCCCTGCCGACCCCGTTCGCGCTGGGCCAGAACCGGCCGAACCCGTTCAACCCGTCCACGACGTTCGAGTTCAGCCTGCCGGCCGACACGCGCGTGCTGGTCAGGGTGTTCGACCTGAAGGGCCGGGCCGTCGCCACGCTGGCCGACGGGCAGTACGGCGCCGGCTCCCACAGCGTCCGCTGGGACGCGACGGAGTTCGCGTCGGGCACGTACTTCTACCGGATCGACGCGGGCGAGCGCTCGAGCGTCCGCAAGATGACCTTGCTGAAGTAGCGTCCGACCACACACGGCGACAAGACGAACCCGGCCGGACCGCGAGGTCCGGCCGGGTTTTTCGTCGCGGCGCCGCCGCTACTTCAGGTAGGTGTAGTCGTCGAAAGCCTGCTCGTACTTGCGCAGCACGTCGGCCGACTCGCGCGGGGTCAGGCGGCCCTGGCTGACGGCGCGCTCCAGCGCCGTGCGCCAGCGCTCGACCAGGGCGCCCTTGTCGTACTGCACGAAGTTCAGCACGCGCCGCACCGAGTCGCCGCGCACCACGGTCGTGAACTCGACGTGGCCGTTGACCTCGACGTGGATGGCGTTGGTGTCGCCGAACAGGTTGTGCAGGTCGCCCAGGATCTCCTGGTAGGCGCCGACGAGGAAGGCCGCGAAGGTGTAGCGCTCGCCGTCGCGCAGCGTGTGCGCGGGCAGGTAGCGCTTGACCTCGCGCAGGTCGGGGAAGCGGTCGATCTTGCCGTCGGAGTCGCAGGTGATGTCCGCCAGCACGACGCGGCGGTTCGGCCGCTCGTTGAGGCGGTTGACCGGCGTGATCGGGAAGATCTGGTCGACCGCCCAGCTGTCGGGCAGCGACTGGAAGATCGACAGGTTGCAGAAGTAGGTGTCGGTCAAGAGGGCCGGCAGGCGCTGCAGGTCCTCGGGGATGTAGTGCATCTGGTCGGTCATGCCGCTGATGGTGTTCAGCAGGGCCCAGTAGGCCTGGTCGCCGAAGGCGCGGTCCTCGATGGACAAGAGGCCGAGGCTGAACTCCTGCAGGATGTCCTGCCGCAGCTCCACGGCGTCGTGCAGCGTCTCCATCGCGTTCTTGGACGACAGCTCCTGCAGCAGCTGCGCCATGTTGACGATGGCCGGGGCCTTGGTCGCGGCCAGCACGGTCTCGGGGTCGCAGGGGGTCGAGAAGGTGTTGGCGATGCCCAGCACCTCGAAGACCAGCACCGAGTGGTGGGCCACCGTGGCGCGCCCGAACTCGGTGGCGATCGTGGGGTGCGGCGCGCCGGTCTGGTCGCAGGTCTCCTTGATGATCCAGACGACGTCGCGCGCGTACTCCTCGACCGTGTAGTTCATCGACGACTCCGAGGCCGTCTTGGAGCCGTCGTAGTCCACGGCCAGGCCGCCGCCCACGTCCATGTGGGTGAGCGAGGGGCAGTGCTTGCGCAGCTGGACGTAGACCTGGGCCGCCTCGCGCAGGCCGACCTTGAGCGAGGAGATGGCCGTCAGCTGGCTGCCGTTGTGGAAGTGCAGCAGCCGCACGCAGTCCAGCTTGCCGCGCTCGCGCAGGAAGCCCACCGCGGCCACGATCTCCGAGACGGTCAGCCCGAACTTGGCGCGCTCGCCGCCGCTGTGCTCCCAGCGGCCGGCGCCCTTGCCGGCCAGGCGCAGGCGGAAGCCGATCTCGGGCTCGACGCCGAGCTCCTCGGCCACATCGAGCACCAGCGCGATCTCCGACGGCTTCTCGATGACGATGACCGGGCGGCGCCCGACCCGCTTGGCCATCAGCGCCAGCTCGATGTAGCGGCGGTCCTTGTAGCCGTTGCAGACCAGCAGCGCCTCGGGGTTGTCCTGGATCGCGAGCACGGCCATCAGCTCGGGCTTGCTGCCGACCTCCAGGCCCATGTCGTAGGGCAGGCCGGCCTCGTTGATCACGTCCACGACGTGGCGCACCTGGTTGACCTTGATCGGGAAGATGGGGCAGTACCGGCCCTGGAAGTCGTACTCGGCGATGGCGGCCTGGAACGCGGCGCTGATCGCGCGCACGCGGTGGCGCAGGATGCCGTTGAACCGGAACAGCACCGGCAGCTCGATGTTGCGCTGGCGCGCCGACTCGACCAGGTCGGCGAGGTCGACGGAGGGGCCCTGCGGCCCGTCGGGCGTGACCGTGACGTGGCCGCGCTCGTTGATGTGGAAGTAGCCGGCGCCCCAGTGGGGGAAGCCGTACAGCTCTTCGCTCTTCGCCGTCGTCCAGGGCACCATTCCGGTCATGGGCGTGCTGTTCTCCTGCGTTCGGGATCGGGTCGCCGCGCGAGCGCGACAATGTAACACACAAAAGGGCTCAACGGGCCATCCGGATCAGGAACGGGTACTCCAGGTCCTCGGGGTTGGCCCGGACGGCCTGCTGCAGGGCCTGCAGGCCGCCGCGGGGGTCGCCGCCGGTCTGGCGCACCAGGCTCTCGGTCAGCAGCCGGTTGCCTTCGACGAAGCGGGCCATCAGGGCCGGGTCCGGGATCCCGTCGAAGACCGCCCCGACGCCGACTCGGCGCTCCTGCAGGTAGCGCAGGTTCGCCGACAGGTTGGCCTCGTCCAGGCAGCCTGGGGCGAAGAACTCCGTGGTGGAGCGGTCGTCGGTGTTGAGCCGGGCGCCCGCGGTCAGCCGGCCGATGGTCGGGCCGTCCAGGGCCAGCGTCGCCGCCAGGTGGTAGGGGTCGCCGTAGAAGTTCGGGTCCTCCCCCAGCGCCGCGGCGCGGGCCGACCACTCGCCGAAGTCGATCCGCAGGGGCGCGGTCGAGCCCAGCAGCACGGCGTGGTAGTGGCCCAGCCAGACGGCGCCGTCGGGGAACACGTCGTGGAAGGTGGCGATCAGCCCCATCAGCTCCTGCGAGCGCAGCTTGTGCAGCGGCAGGTACTGCGAGACCAGGCCGCCTGGGTTCAGGCGCGACCGGCACAGCTCGAAGTACTCGCGCGTGTACAGGTTGCCCGAGCCGAGCACCGGGTGGGTCGGGTCGCAGGAGATCAGGTCGTACTTCCGCGCGGACGCCTGCAGGCGCCGCCGCCCGTCGCCCCGCACGATGGTCAGGCGCGGGTCGGAGGCCACGTCGCGGTTGAGGTCGCGGTAGTAGGTCGCGGCCTCGGCCAGGCCCGGCACCAGCTCGACGCAGGTGATCGACCGCACCTCGGGGTGCGAGGCGATGGCCGAGGCGGTCACCCCGATGCCGAAGCCGATCACCAGCACGTCGCGCAGCTCGGGCCGCACCAGGAACGGGAAGTGCCCGACCATCTTGACGACCTTGACTGCGTCGTAGGACGAGCCGATCACGGCGCTGTTGTTGACGTAGGTGTAGAGGGCCTGCGAGCGGGTGTCGCGGTCGCGCCCCACCGTGACGGTCCCCTCGACGGTCTCGTCGTAGAACAGCACCTCGCGGTCGAAGCGGCCGAACGAGGGCGGCAGGATGCGGACCTGCGGTCGCCAGGCCGCGACCGCGAGCAGCAGGACGAACGCCACGAGCAGGGCGCGCCCCGTGCGCGCCGGGGCGCCGCTGCGGCGGGCGACGAACCAGGCCGCGGCGACCGGCACGGCCATGATGGCCACGATCGCGACGGCCGCGCCCAGCGCCGGGATCAGCCCGAAGGCCGCCGCGAGCGGCCCGAGCACGCAGCCGGCGGTGTTGACCGCCAGCACCATGCCGACGTCCCGACCCACGCCACGACCAGAGGCCGCCAGGCTGCAGGCCAGCGGGAAGGCGTAGCCGGAGCAGGCCGCCGGCGGCACCACGATCAGCAGGGACGCCGCCAGCGGCAGCAGCAGGGTCCGCACGAAGACGTTAGCGGACGCCTCCTGGAGGGGGAACATCAGCAGCTCGGGCAGACGCGCCAGCAGCAGCAGCCCCAGCAACGCGGTCGCCGCCAGCAGCAGCAGGGCGCGCAGCAGGGACCGGCCCGGGTCGAGCAGGCGCGCGGCGCGCCGGCGGAACAGGGCGCTGCCCAGATAAAGGCCCAGGATCGCCAGCGAGGCGATCAGCGCGAAGGTGTAGCTGGCGTTCGTCAGGTAGATGCGGAACATCCGCATCCAGACGACCTGCAGCGCGAGGATGGCGAAGCCGCAGGCGAAGGCGGCGATCGGAGCGGCGGTGCGAGCGGCGGCGGGCAGGGCGGCGAACGCGGGTGTGGTCGAGGGTGCGCCGACGCCCACCGGCAACTCGACCGACCCGCGGGTCGCGAGCAGCCAGGCTCCGAGCGCCAGATCGACGGCCACGGCCAGGGCGAGGGTCAGGTCCTGCCCCAGGGCGCCCAGCAGAATGAACCCGGCCGCGAGACCGCCCAGGGCGCTGCCCAGCGTCTCCAGCGCGTAGAGCCGGCCCAGGGCCGACGCCAGCGGACCGCGGCCGGCAGCGGCGAGCCGGCCGGCCAGCGGGAACAGGCCACCCATCAGGAACGACGGCACGCCCAGCAGCAGCGCGGCGCCCGCGTGCGCGGCCGCCGAGCCCAGCCGCGGCAGCAGCGCGCCCGCCAGGGCGTAGGCCAGGGCGCCCAGGACGCCGAGCCCCAGCAGCAGGCACGCCAGCAGGGACCAGGGGCGGCGCGCGCGGTCGGCGACGCGGCCCCACACGGCCGCCCCGACCCCGAACCCGGCCATGAAGGCCGCCAGGACCAGCGTGGCGGCGGTGACGGTGGCGCCCAGGACCAGGGACAGCAGGCGGTTCCAGACCACCTCGTGGATCAGGAAGGCGAAACCGGCCAGGAACACGACCAGGTCGAGGACGGCGAGATCGGGGTCGCGGCGCGGGATCCGGGTCATCGGTGCTCCGGAAGCGTTCGGGGGTCGGGATGCGACGCGCCAATCTAACACGCGAGGCAGGGCCGGTCAGGGAGAATACTCCCCCGCGCCCGAGCCGCGCCGTCGGTCCTTGACCCGGGGTCCGGAACGGGGCTTACTGGCCGGGACTCGCCCGTCACCGACCGATCCTCACAGGGGGCCACTCCATGATCAGGCGCCTGCCGCTCGTCCTCGTCCTGCTCGCCGTCCTGTCCGCCGCCGCGTGCGCCGTCGCCGCGGACCCCGCGGCGCCGATCCCGCTCGACCCGGCGGTGATCACCGGCGAGCTGCCCAACGGCCTGCACTACTACGTGCGCGAGAACGCCAAGCCCGAGCAGCGCGCCGCGCTGTGGCTGGTGGTCGGCGCCGGCAGCGTGGACGAGGACGACGACCAGCTCGGCCTCGCGCACCTGGTCGAGCACATGGCCTTCAACGGCACGGAGAACTTCCCGCGCCAGGCCCTGATCGACTACCTCGAATCGGTCGGCATGCAGTTCGGTCCCGAGGTCAACGCCTACACGAACCAGAACGAGACGGTCTACATGCTGCAGGTGCCCACCGACCGGCCGGAGCTGCTGGCGACGGGGCTGCAGGTCCTGGAGGAGTGGGCGCACCGGGTAAGTTTCGAAGATGGGGAGATCGACAAGGAGCGCGGCGTCGTCATCGAGGAGTGGCGCAGCGGCCGCGGCGCCGACGAGCGCATGTACGACGAGCTGCTGCCGGTCGTCTTCTTCGGCTCGCGCTACGCCGAACGCAACACGATCGGCGACCCGGAAATCATCCGCAACGCCCCCCACGACACCCTGCGCCGCTTCTACCGCGACTGGTACCGGCCCGACCTGATGGCCGTCGTGGCCGTCGGCGACTTCGACGGGGCCGCCATGGCGGCGTCGATCCGCGAGCGCTTCGCCGCCATCCCGCGGCCGGCCTCGCCGCGACCGCTGCTGCAGCCGGAGGTGCCCGACCACGACCGCGTCCTGTACGGCGTGGCGACCGACCCCGAGGCCTCGAGCACCACCGTCTCGCTGCTGTTCAAGCACGCGCCCTACCCGGAGGCGACGGTCGCCGACTTCCGGCACGGACTGCTCGGGCTGATCGCGAACGCGATGCTGCGCACCCGGTTCGCGGAACTGTCGCGCCAGGCCGATCCCCCCTTCAGCAACGCCAACGCCATGGACCGGCGCCAAGGGCGGACCAAGAGCTTCTACACCATGGCGGCCTCCGTGAAGGAGGACGGGATCGCCCGCGGCCTCGAAGCCCTGGTGACCGAGATCGAGCGTGTCCACCGCCACGGCTTCACGCCCGGCGAGCTGGAGCGGACCAAGATCGAAGTCCTGCGTCAGACCGAACAGGCGGCCGCCGAAGCGGACAAGACCGAATCCCAGCGCTTCGCCCGCGCCCTGATGACGAGCTTCCTGCGCGGCACGCCCTACAGCGATGCCTCGCAGCGGCTCGACCTGGTCCGGGACCTGCTCCCGGGGATCACGCTGGCCGAGGTGGACGCGCGGCTGCGCGAGCTGGTCGCCCCGGCCGGCCGCGTCGTGACGGTCGAGGCGCCGCAACGAGACGACCTCGCGGTGCCAGGCGAGGTCGAGCTGGCGGCGATCATCGACGGCGCGACCGACCGGGACGTGCCGCCCTACGTCGACGTGACGGTCGACGCCCCGCTGGTGCCCACGCCGCCCCCGCCGGCGCGGATCGTCGAGCGGACCGCGGACGCGACCCTCGGCACCGAGACCTGGACCCTGTCCAACGGCGTGCGCGTGGTGTTCAAGCCGACGGACTTCAAGAACGACGAAATCCTGCTGCGGGCCACGAGCCCCGGCGGCACGTCGCTCATCGCCGACGACGACGCCTACGCCCGGCTGAGCTACGCAGCGGGCATCGTGAACGTCAGCGGCGTCGGCGCCTTCGACCTGACGGTGCTGCAGAAGAAGCTGGCGGGCCGGCTCGTCCGGCTGCAGCCGCTGATCTCGTACCTCGACGAAGGGTTCCGCGGCAGCGCTTCGCCACAGGACCTCGAGACCCTGCTGCAGCTCGTCTACCTGTACGCGACGGCGCCCCGCGAGGACCCCGTCGCCTTCGCCGCGCTTGTCGAACGGCAGCGCTCGCAGCTGCAGAACCGCAGCGCCGAGCCCGTCACGGCCTTCCGCGACACCATCTACGTGCTGACCACCGGCCACCACCCGCGCTGGCAGCCGACGACGGTCGAGGACCTCGACGACCTGGACCACGCCGGCTCGCTCGCCTTCTACCACGACCGTTTCAAAGACTGCAGCGACTTCACGTTCACGCTGGTGGGCGCGATCGATCCGGCCTCGGCCGAATCGCCGGTGCTGACCTACCTGGGCGGCCTGCCCGGCGGCGGCCGGCGGGAGTCGTGGGCCAACCTCGCACCGCCGCTGCCGCGCGGCGTCCAGGAACGCACGCTGCACCGCGGCGCCGAGCCGAAGGGTCTGGTCGAACTGGTCTTCATCGGCGAGCAGCCCTGGAGCTGGCAGGCGCGCTACGAGATGGAGGCGTTGAGCGACGTGCTGCGCATCCGCCTGCGCGAGACGATCCGCGAGGACATGAGCGGCACCTACGGCGTGCGGGTCTACGGGGGGATCACCAAGGCTCCCGCAGAGAGACACCAGCTCTCGGTGGGCTGGGGCTGCGACCCCGGCCGCGTGCAGGAGCTGACCGACGCGGTCTGGGTGCAGCTGCGCGACATCGCCGAGAACGGCCCCGACGAGGAGACCCTGGCCAAGGTCCGGGCCACCCAGCTGCGCGAGGACGAGACGAACCTCCAGAAGAACGACTACTGGCTGGACCAGCTCGTGCGGCACCAGACCCTGGAGACCGACCCGCACCTGATCCTGGAACGGCCGGCGCAGGTGAACGCCCTGACGGCGCAGATGGTGCGCGACGCGGCGCGGCGGGTCGTCGACCCGGCGAACGTGGTCAAGGTGGTGCTGCTGCCGCAGGAGAAATGACGCGGCGGGACGGGAATCCGGATCAGTCCCGCACGCACCGGATCGCGTAGCTCCAGTCGCCGTCGCCGGCCGAGAGGTTGACGGCGTCGCGCATGAAGCCGAAGTCGACCTGGTAGTAGCTGCCCGGAGTCTCGGGATCGGGCGTCGCGGTCCAGAAGTTGGCGTACTTGCCGAGGTTGCTGAACGAGGGTTTGCGGTCGCGGCTGCCGCCGGGCAGCACGGTCAGGCCGCCGGTGTTGAGGCGGGCGGCGTCGCTGCGGCGCCAGTGCGTTGGTCCGGCCTCCTTGCAGGCCGGCCCGGCGACCTTCGCCCCGCCGAGCGCGTCGAGCAGCTCGACCCACTCCCCCCGCGTGGGGAGGCGCCAACCGGCGGGGCAGATCGCCGCCTGGTCGCCGGCCAGCGCCCGGCCGGCGTAGAGGCGGCCATAGACCTTCTGGCGCGGGTCGTCGTCGTAGTACCAGGACGCGTCCGGCAGCTCGTGGTCCAGGTTCTGGGCCATCCACTCGCGACCGCCGACGGTCACCGTCCAGTAGACCTTGTCGTCGCGCGCGTCGACGAAGTGGCCGTAGGCCAGCGACGGCGCCAGCGCGATCGGCAGGGTGGCGAAGGAGAAGACGGGCGAGGTCGCGACCACGACGGTGTCCCGCCTCGCCACGACCTGCCAGCGGTAGGTCCGGTTCAGCTCGAGGACGACGGGCTTCTCCAGGGCGGCCGTCAGGCCGGTCCTGTACGGGGGCGGCACGGCCTCGGTCCCGAAGCGCAGGTCGTAGACGCAGCCCGGCTGCTCGGTCCAGCGCAGCACGCCCACGTTGACGTCGACCGCGCCGTCGGCGGGCTGCAGGGCGGCGAGCGGCGCCGCGGCCCGCGCACCACCGACCGCGACGACCGCCAGCACGAACACCATCGACATCCAGCGCAGCCTCGCCTCGCCGTTCATCCGGTCCCCCTTCGTCGTTCGTGGTCGTCGTTCGTGGTCGTCATCCTCGCGCCGTCGTCGGCCGATCGACGGACGTTTGTAATCCCCCCGCCCGAAGACGTCAACACCGTCATCGACAGGCACGGAACACCCAGCGGTCCGGCAGGCGATCTCCATGAACATCATGCACGAGTCCGATGGCGCAACCAGCGGGCGGTTGCTAGAATCGCTCGCCGGCGCCGTCGGCCGGCATCGCGGGGTCCAGGACGACATCCATGTCCTTACGGGAGTCCATCATGATGCACGATCACCGCCGCGGCGCGCGCCGCCGGCAGATCTTCCTGCTGTCGATGCTGCTGCCGTGTTGCCCTTCCTTCGCCGCCGCGGCGGTCGCCGACGACGATCTCCGCCACGCGCTGACCGACACGGTGTTCATCATCGGCTACCGCACGGTCGCCGGCGAGGCGGTGCTGCCCGTCGCCGCGGGTGACCACCTCGACCGCCTGCTGCAGGGCACGCCGTTCGCGACGATCCGCCGCGGCGCGGCCGGGGTCGCCGACCTCTACGCCGACGGCTTCAAGCGCCAGGACATCACCCTGACCATCGACGGCGAGCGCTTCGTCCCCGCCTGCCCCAACCGCATGGACACGCGCGCGGGCCAGGTCGACCTGCTGGACATCGAGACGGCGAGCCTGTCGCGCAGCGGCGCCGCGCTGCAGTCCGGCCTCGGCGGCCGGCTCGACCTGCACCGCCGCCTGCCGGGCCGCGACACGCGGGTCTACGGCCGCCTCGGCGGCGCCGCGGGCCACGCCGGCGACCTCGACGCGAGCCTGGCCCTGGAAGGCCGCCGGACGCGCCTGGCGGTGCGGCACCGCCGCAGCGAGCCGTACACCGACGCCGACGGCGGCACCTACGAGCAGCTGTACGGCTTCGCCCACGCCCCGACCTCGTCGGTCGGCGAGGTGCGCGCCCACCGGGCCTTCGACGACGGGGACGCGCAGGCCGCCTGGGAATCCTCGAAGGACGTGCTGTTCCCCTACCTGCTGATGGACGAGCGCGACAACGACCACTTCCAGGCGTCGAGCTCCTACCGCGGCCACCGCGCCTACGTCAACCACACCGAGCACCTCATGGACAACGCCCTGCGCCGCAGCTGGGCGACGACCGAGATGGTCACCGACGCCACCACGACGATGCTGGGCGTGGTGGGCGACGGCTACGAGGTCTTCGCCCACCACTGGGACGCCGACAACCGGATCACCCCGACGGCCAACCCGGCCGCCGCCAAGACCAGCCGCATGCTGCCCGACGTCTGGCGCCTCGGCGCCGCCGCGACCCGCGGCTTCGGCGACCCGCACCAGCCCTGGCTGAGGCTGCGGGCCGGCGTGGTGCGCACCGAAGCGGGCGACGCCTCCGTGCTGGGCCTGTACCGGCTGCTGCGGGCCGGCGCCGAGGCGAGCCGTTGGTCGTTCCCCTTCGGCGCCACCGCCACCCATGAGCGCGACGTGGCGGGCGGGGCGCGGCTGTCCCTGTCGGCCGAGATCGCGTCCGACGCGCCCGGCGTCGAGCAGCAGTACATCGCCGTCGACAAGCCGGGGACCACACCCGACTGGGTGGGCAACCCGGAACTGTCCGACCCCGTGCGCGCCACGGCCCGCATCGCGGCGACGGCCAGCCGGCTGAAGTGCGAGGTCTTCGGGACCCGCGTCCGGAACTACCCGACCCTGGTGAAGCGTACGGTCGCGGGCGCGGCCTACCAGACCTACGACGGCATCGACGCCCTGCTGGCCGGCGCCTACCTGTCCGCCGCCTGGGAGCTGGTCGAGGCGGGCCTGAGCTGGAACTGGGGGGAGAAGACGCGGGACGACAGCCCGCTGGCCGAGATCCCGCCGGCGACCTTCGACCTGACGGTGCGCTCGCCCCGGGTCGGGGACTGGCAGGGTCGCGCGTTCTACCGGCACGCCGCCGGGCAGGGGCGCGTCGACGCGTCCCAGGGCGAGTGGAGCACCGGCGCTTGGAATCGGCTCGACCTGGGGGCGATGTACGACGGGGGGCGGGTGGCGGTGGCGATCGACCTTGAGAACGCGACGAACGTGCTGCATTGGCAGCACTTGGCGTATCAGCGGAATCCGTTTGCGGCGGGGGTGCGGGTGCGTGAGCCTGGGCGTATTGTGCGGGTTAGTAGTTCGTTCGCGTTCTGAGAGGGGCCAGTTTTATCTCGACCAGCACGTTCCTGTAGGGTGAATTGTGCAATGAGAAGCTGTTTACACACTTGGCCTGACACAAACCCATGGCTTTTAACACAGCTAAAAATACACCCTTAGTATTAACAACTCATTTAGTCCTGTTGCCGCGCGATATTTATTCAATATTTATGTCTATTTCATATATATACATTTTCCTAGTACCATCAACATAATCATGCTAGTGTTCATGTTGATTCTTTTTTACAAATGTTTGCAACTTGTCGATATTTTTTCTTAATCAAATTATTTCCAAAGCGAAAGATATTATATGACTCAAAACATTCTTGAACTTGTTTCTTATGGCTCAATCGGGGCCATAACGTGGTGGCATGCAAATAAATTAAATAATTCTGGCTCTAATCGAGTATCAATTCATTTGCATAGCTTTAGCCTCTTGTGGCTAATCATGGCAGCGCACGCCATATTTTCTCTGTGGGCAATGAGTAACTTTCAAATCAAATCGGGTACAAGTGCTCGATTCACTAATTACATTATTGAAAATTCGGTCCACATGCTTCGTCTCTGCGTTAGTGTTATTACTAATATATACTTGCTTAGAGCAACTAATTCTGTTTCACCTCCTGACTTAAACTATAGCAAATTGGCACAAAATGACCGACTCACTATAGGCGCCTTCTGGATTTCATCTTTAGTGTCAGTATTTGCTTGTGCTATCGCTATTCTCAAGCATCGAACAATATCGGACTTAGAAATTGGCTCTGCTTATTTTGTTCAGGGAGTAATTAGTGCGGGCCTCACTGTAAATCTATCACGATATTATAGTCGCTTAGGTTTTAAAGGTGTTCCATGGGGTGTTTTTGCGTATGTATCTACCTGCCAAATATTTTATGTTGCGTTTCTATTATTAGACGACTCGCACATATCACGTAATTCTAATATATTTTCAATATTCAGATGGATGTCTTTCGTTGGAATGGCGGCAATGTCTGTGATTGTATTGCTATATTCAGATAAAGTGTCTGTTGCTCTTTCTCGCGCGCAAACAGCAATTAGTGATATTGATGTTACTCAACGCCGGGAACATGACAAAAAATTTGTTCGCTTTATTGCCCAAATTATGTCAGCCACCATGACGACTGGTTTTGTAATTATTATATCTATACTATCACACAATTACATTACTACTGCATTCTCGGTCAACTCCAATATTCTCACTATTATCATTGTACCTCTCTCTTTTTTATTACTTCAATTGTGTCTATACACTACGTACTTCAAATTAGCTCATAGGATTGATTGGGCTAAGCAAATAAATAGTACATTTCGAGATTTACGCTTTATTGACTCCGGCGGCTCAATTATTGATTGCAATCACGCCATAATTGAGCGCAGTAAACAATTACCAACGTGCGAACTTGAGGTTGTATTAGTACATGGATTTGGGGGCTCAGGTACACAATCCTGGGGCCTACTCCCAGCGTTCCTACTTGAGGATAACTCAGTTGCTCGAGTGCATTTACTTTCATACCCCGGCGGCATCCCATCAAGGCACAGCTTAAATAGGCAAGTAAGAACTCTTAAAGCAAACTTGAACAGAATATCACGTAAAGCCCAGATCGAGAACAAGCATGTTGTCGTAATCGCACATAGCTTGGGTGCACTACTGTCAATCAATGCCCTCGACGAATGTGCATCAGACGGCCGAGCTGGTAAGAACGCATTTGCAGCAAATACTGTTAAACATTTAGTTTGCATCGCACCACCATTATTCGGAACTCCCCTTGCCCTATTAGGTCTTCCATACAAATGGTCATGGCAACTCCTACCTGGGAGTCGCTTTATTAGACAGACAATAAAAGCATATGGTGAATCGTTTGGTGAAGCTGCCATTCTTGGTGACATTACAATGAGATATAGTTGTAGTATTATTCGTGCATCTGGCGATGAATTGATGGGCAAATACTTAGATTCCATCGCATCCGCCAATATTGTTGATGTTGATGGCAGCCATTCAACGTGGAATGAGGTATACTATGATGCAACCGAACAGGCTGAAGTACTAAAATTAGAATTACACAAAAACCTTTCATATCGTAGGCTTGTACAAGCCGCATCTCTGTTTGTTGACTCACATAACGAAAAATCGGTTATTTTTAAAGTGAATATGGCCGCACCATTATTGTCGGCAGTAATTCATGTCACCGCAGGTGGCGTTCCTGCTTCAGTAAATTCATCACTGGATGATTACTTCCCGAATATTGCTGGAATTGGACCTACAGAATGGCGGACCAATAAACTGCGTGTTAAACTAGAATCAATTCTTAACCGTGGCGTGACTAATGGCAATCTAGGACGCATTGAGTTGCCACGAGGAAAGACTATACTTATTTTATTTTGGCACGAATATGGTTGCATGCTGGTAAAGCACTCCGAGGGGATGGATAGCCTGCGTGAACCTGCTTAATTTAAGTGCTTGAGGAGGTATACAATGGAAAGCACTCGCCTCAATTTAACCCACACAATTATTATTGCATGCATTCCCATCTTTGGAGCATTCTCAAGATCACGAAAAGTTCTTGATCTTCTAGCATTGTCGGATGATTGCACGGTGGCGCGTATTTATGAAAAACTATCACCATTGTATCATGGGTTTTTTATTACTACCTTTATGTTTATTATAATTTATAAACTTACAGAATTCTAGTGTAATCATAATGTTGCTTGTGACCTGACCCCCTAGAACTGATCCAGGCCGTGAGCCGGGAGTTGATTCCCCGGCTCTTGCCCCCGACCTTGGACCAGTCCTACCCGCATTTTGCCAGTCTAGCCGAGTCGTTCTTCCTGCACCAGTCAGCTGAGAATTCAGCCGGTGGGATTTGCCCCAAGCTGCTATGGGGACGGTCGTTGTTGTACTCCTCCCTCCATGAGCCTAGCACGGCGGCAGCTTCCTCGAGACACAAAAAGTAATGGTGCGTTAAGCACTCACGTCTGACCGTGCCGTTGAACGCCTCGTTGCGGGCATTGTCTCCCGGTGTCCCTGGCCGGCTGAAGTTCAGGCCGACATAGTTCCAGTAAGCCCAGTGGTCCATCGCCAGTGACGTGAACTCCGTACCCTGGTCGCATTGGATCGTCTGCGGTTTGCCGTGGCGGTCAACCAAGCGGCTCAGCACCTGAGCCACGTCCACTCCGCGGAAGTGCTTGCGAGCCTCCAACTCCAAGCACTCGCGCGTGAACACATCGATCACTGTCAGCACCCGTATCTTCTTGCCGTCGAACAACTCGTCGTGCATGAAATCCATCGCCCACCGCTGGCCGGGACCACTGACCGGGTCCAACTGCACCCGGGCCACGGCCGCCCGTCGACGCTTGGGCTTCTTGCGCTTAAGTCCAAGCCCTTCCTCGACGTAGAGGCGGTAAACGCGCTTTACGTTGATCGGCCAGCCCTCACGTCGGAGCAGGACATGAAGACGCCGATATCCGTAACTGGTTCGTACCGCAACCAACTCCGTCATCCGCATCTTGAGAGGCTCCTGGCCAGGTCGACGCGATTGGTACACGATCGTCGAACGGCTGAAGCCACTGGCCAGACAAGCCCGCCGTGTCGAAATCCGATACGCATCCCGGGCCCAGTCGACCCACCGGCGGCGCTCCTGTGCCCTTAGTACTTTTTTTGGGGGACTCCTGCAGGATATGCTTGTCCAGGGTCAGGTCGGCAACCACCTGCTTGAGCTTCCGGTTCTCATCCCGCAACTGGCGCAGCTCCCGGATCTCAGGCGTCCCCAAGCTACCGTACTTCTTCTTCCAGCGGTAGAACGTCTGCTCGGTGACCTGGAGCTTGCGGCAGATCTCGACGACCGGCGTGCCGGCCTCGACTTGTCTGAGGGCCATGGCGATCTGTTCCTCAGTGAACTTGCTCGTCTTCATGGGCGGTCCTTCCAGCCTCATACTGAGGCCTCAAGTTAGCCCCGGAAGACTACCAAAATGTCAGGCGGTGCGGTCCAAGAATCGGGGAGCAGGGCCCATCGACCGTCCCGCCCTGAAACGGCTGATGATCGACATCGAGGCCGGGCTCGTCGACGCCGTGGTCTGCTACAAGGTCGACCGCCTCTCCCGTTCGCTACCGGACTTCTCCCGCCTGATCGAGGTCTTCGACCGCCACCGCGTCATGTTCGTGTCGGTCACGCAGCCGATCAACACCGCCGACTCCAGCGGGCGGCTGATGCTGAACGTCCTTTTGTCCTTCGCCCAGTTCGAGCGCGAGCTGATCGCCGACCGGACCCGGGACATGATGGCAGCGGCCCGCAAGAAGGGGAAATGGACCGGCGGGTTCCCGGTGCTCGGGTACGACGTCCACCCCGACGACGGCAAACTCATGGTCAACGAGGAGGAAGCCGAGACCGTCAGGCAGATTTTCACCCTCTACCTGGACTTCGGCTCCCAGCAGGCGACGGCCGCCGAGCTCAACCGCCGGGGCTGGCGCACGAAGTCGTGGACGACCAAGGACGGCACACCCCACGAGGGCGTGGATTTCGACAAGAACCACGTCGCGAGGCTGCTAGCCAATCCCCTGTATGTCGGGAAGGTCGGCTTGCGCGGCCAGGTCTTCCTCGGCGAACACCCGGCCATCGTCGACCAGGCGCTCTACGACCGCGTACAAGCCCGGCTGGCGGCGAACAACGTCAGCGGCGGGGCGGTGGCCAAGAACCGCTACGGGCATCTCCTGCGCGGGCTGCTGCACTGCACTGCGTGCGGGACGGCGATGTCGCCGAGTGTCACCCGGCGTAAGGGGCGGGTTCATCGGTATTACGTATGCGGGAACGCAGCCAAGAACGGATGGAAGTCCTGCCCGCACCCGTCGCTGCCTGCCGGGCAGATCGAGGGCGCCGTGGTCGAGCGGATCGCCTGCATCGGGCGCGACCCCGGCCTGCTGCAGGAGACATTGGCCCAGTTGCGGATCATCAAGGCGACGCG
>JADHEF010000553.1_pt1 | contig 36665 bp, 36 predicted proteins | sample 8952391 | NCBI WGS metagenome assembly JADHEF01 (sample SAMN16124439, study PRJNA663245) | bioreactor sludge metagenome | isolation source: sludge (nitrite) | place: India:Bengaluru | collected 2019-02-28 | reverse complement strand
CGTCAACGACTATTTCCAGCGTCGACGACATTGGCATTCATGCGATTGCCCTGGGAGTGTAGGTGTCATGGAAAGCTCGCAGCCGGCGAAAATATTGAAACGCTCACGGTGCCCTTAGTTTTGTTGCGCTATACTCCTGTAGAAGAGTACTGGATAAGTCCGACAGGGAACCCGAATAGCATGAACGAACGCGAAATTGACCAAGAGTTGGTCGAGCGCGCACAGGCAGGCGATAAGCAAGCATTTGAGCGGCTGGTTGAAAAGTATCAGCGCAAGCTCGGAAGGCTGTTATCGCGCTTTATCCGTGATCACGCCGAAGTTGAAGACGTTGCGCAAGAGGCTTTTATTAAGGCCTACCGTGCCTTGCCTTCGTTTCGCGGGGAGAGCGCTTTCTACACATGGCTGTATCGCATCGGCATCAATACGGCGAAGAACTACCTCGTCGCGAGGGGGCGTCGTGCTCCGACATCCACGGATTTTGATGCTGATGAAGCCGAATCCTTTGAAGATGCCGGACATTTGCACGATATCAATACGCCGGAGCGTCTCCTGCAATCAAAGCAGATTGGGCAGACGGTCAACGCGGCTATGGAGGCTTTGCCTGAAGAGTTGCGTAATGCGATCGTGCTGCGCGAGATTGAAGGCTTGAGTTACGAAGAGATTGCCGAGGAAATGAACTGCCCGATCGGAACGGTGCGGTCGCGTATCTTTCGTGCGCGCGAAGCCGTTGCCGAGAAACTGCGGCCGATGCTCGATACGGCTCCCGATCACCGCTGGTGACTTGTCGTTGGTGTGTTAAGGGCGGCGCGTCGAATGAATGAAACCAAAGGCACGATTACCGCGCTTGACGGGGGCTACGCGCTTGTTCGCGTCGCCGATACCGGCTGCGGGCGATGTCACGAGCCCGGTGGTTGCGGCGGGGTAAATATCGGCAAGATGCTTTGCGGCGAGCCGCAAGTCTTTCGCGTCCTGAATCCGTGGCAAGGTGATGTTGGTCAGGCTGTGAACATCGTGATTCCCGAAGGTGCCGTGCGTAAGGGGGCGTTTCTTGCGTACGGTTTGCCGTTTCTGATGCTCTTTTTTGGCGCATTTGTGGGGGCGGGGGTTGCTGATGATCCAGGGGCGATTTTTGGCGCTCTGGGTGGCTTGGTTGTGGCGTTACCGGTGGTGCGACTTGTTCAGTCAGGAAATGCCGCGCGCACTGAGTTTCAGCCCTATATCGATGCCGGAGTTCCGCGCAAGTGAGGCAACTGACGCTGGTGTCGCGTGACTATTGCCATCTGTGTCACGAGATGGAAGTGGCGTTGGCACCGCTTGCTTCCGAGTTCGGTTTTGCGCTTCGCGTGCTCGACGTCGATGCCGATTCGGCCCTTGAGGCGAAGTATGACGAGCTCGTGCCGGTGCTGCTTCACGAAGAAACGGAGCTTTGTCATCACTTCCTCGATGTTGCCGGGGTCCGTGATTATTTGAGGAAAATCCTATAGAATCCGCGCCTTCTGGCAAAACAAACAAGGGTGCCCGCCGGCACCCTTTTTTTTAGGCGCGGTCATGCTGCAACACACACGTAACTTTTCAATTATTGCTCACATCGATCACGGAAAATCCACCTTGGCTGACCGGATCATCCACCTCTGCGGTGGATTATCTGACCGGGAAATGGAAGCTCAGGTACTCGATTCCATGGACATCGAGCGCGAGCGCGGCATCACGATCAAGGCCCAGACTGCTGCTCTGAAGTACACGGCAAAGAACGGCGAGACCTACAATCTCAATTTGATCGACACGCCGGGGCATGTCGATTTTTCGTATGAAGTTTCGCGGTCGCTTTCTGCGTGCGAGGGTGCGTTGCTGGTTGTTGACGCATCGCAGGGCGTCGAAGCGCAAACGGTGGCAAATTGCTATACGGCGATCGATCTGGGCGTCGAGGTTATGCCGGTGCTGAACAAGATCGATCTGCCGTCGGCGATGCCTGACAACGCGCGTTCAGAGATCGAAGAGGTAATTGGCATCGACGCTTCGCATGCGATTCTCGCGTCGGCAAAAACAGGTTTGGGTGTTCAGGATATTCTTGAAGCGATTATTGAGCGCATTCCTGCGCCCAAGGGCGACCCCGAAGCGCCGTTCAAGGCCCTGTTGATCGACTCGTGGTTCGACAACTACGTAGGCGTCGTCATGCTCGTGCGGGTCGTCGATGGAACACTGCGTCCGAAGGACAAGATCCGCCTGATGGCGACCGATACGACCTATCTTTGCGAGCAGGTCGGGGTCTTCACGCCCAAGGCGATGCAACGGGATTCGTTACAGGCCGGACAAGTCGGCTACATCATTTCGGGGATCAAGGAACTGCAGGCGGCGAAGGTCGGCGATACCGTTACTCTGGCTGATAACCCGGCTTCGGAAGCATTGCCCGGTTTCAAGGAAATCAAATCGCAGGTGTTCGCCGGGCTCTATCCAGTCGAATCCAATCAGTACGACTCGTTGCGCGAGTCACTCGAGAAACTGAAGCTGAACGACGCGTCGTTGCACTACGAACCGGAAGTGTCGCAGGCGCTGGGTTTCGGCTTCCGCTGCGGTTTCCTTGGGCTGTTGCACATGGAGATCGTGCAGGAACGGCTGGAGCGTGAGTTTGACCAGGACCTGATCACGACGGCGCCGACTGTCGTTTATGAAGTCCTGATGCGCGACGGGTCGGTTGTTCAGGTTGAGAATCCTGCAAAACTACCCGAGCAAACGAAGATCGAAGAGATTCGCGAGCCGATCATCACGATCACTGTTTTCGTGCCGCAGGATTACCTTGGTAATGTGATCACCCTGTGCAATCAGAAGCGCGGCAATCAGGTTGACATGACCTATCACGGTCGTCAGGTGCAGTTGGTATACGAAATGCCGATGGCCGAGGTCGTCATGGACTTCTTCGACAAGCTGAAGTCGGTGTCGCGTGGCTATGCCTCGCTCGACTACGATTTCAAGGAGTTCCGCGCCGCTGACGTCGTCAAGCTGGATGTGCTGATCAATGGCGACAAGGTTGACGCTTTGTCCATGATCGTGCACCGGGCCAACTCGGTCTACCGCGGACGCGAACTTGCCGCCAAGATGCGCCAGTTGATTCCGCGCCAGATGTACGACGTGGCGATTCAGGCGGCGATCGGCGCCAACATCATCGCGCGCGAGAATGTCAAGGCCATGCGCAAGGATGTGCTGGCCAAGTGCTACGGCGGTGACATCACGCGGAAGAGGAAATTGCTCGAAAAGCAGAAGGCCGGTAAGAAGCGGATGAAGCAGGTCGGTACCGTCGAAATCCCGCAGGAGGCGTTTCTTGCCGTCTTGCGCGTCGGAAAATAAGGGAGCTGCGCTTTGAATTTTGCATTGATCCTCTTTTGTCTGTTGCTCGTCAGCGGCGCGATCTGGGCTGCGGACGTTTTCTTTTTTGCCAAGCGTCGGGCGCCGGATGCCAAGGATCCGTGGTGGGTTGAATACGGGGCGAGTTTCTTTCCCGTGATCCTGCTGGTGTTCGCTTTGCGCTCCTTTGTCGTCGAGCCGTTCAAAATTCCGTCGGGCTCGATGATTCCAACGCTGCAGGTTGGCGATTTCATCCTGGTCAATAAATTCACCTACGGCATTCGCTTGCCCGTGCTCAACAAGAAGATCATCGACATCAACGAGCCTAAAAAGGGCGATGTCATGGTTTTCCGTTATCCGGAAGATCCGTCGCTTGACTATATCAAGCGGGTGATCGGCACGCCCGGCGACAAGGTGGCGTACCAGAACAAACGGTTGACGGTTAATGGCCAGCCGATCGACACGACTCGTGTCGACGATTACCTTCATCCGGAGCGGCTGTACTACTCGAAGCAGTTCGTTGAAAAAGCTGACGGTTTCGAGCATCGAACACTGAATGATGACGATGCGCCCGGATTCATTTCAGACGCCTCGCAATTTCCTCATCGCGAAAATTGTCTCTACAATAATGCAGGAGTGATTTGTACCGTGCCGGCCGGCCACTATTTCATGATGGGCGACAACCGGGACAACAGCCGTGATAGCCGTTATTGGGGATTCGTTCCCGAGGAAAACATAGTCGGCAAGGCATTTTTCATCTGGTTCAATTTCAGCGACCTGAAACGAATCGGTTCCTTTAAGTAAAGGACGTGCAATGAAAAAACAGCGTGGTGTGGCCCTCTCGGGGTTGTTGATCTGGGGCGTGATTATCGCGATCGTGGCTCTGCTTGGAATCAAGGTTGCGCCGGAAGTCATCGACTACTACAAGATCAAGAAGGGTGTCACCGCGACTGCAGCCAACGCGAACGGGAAGACGGTGGCCGAGATTCGTGCGATGTATGGCAAGTACGCCGAGGTCGATCACACTCAGACCGTGTCTCCCGCTGATCTCGACATCTCGAAAGAGGGAGGCGAGGTCGTGATCGCTTTCGCTTATGAAAAGCGTATTCCCCTGTTTGCCAATGTCAGTCTGGTCATCGAGTTCGAAGGCTCCTCATCGGGGCAAGAATAAACCGCATGTCCAGTCGACTTGAGCAGGCGATCGGCCACGTTTTTTCGGATGCCGCGCTGCTGCGAACCGCACTGACGCACCGTAGCCACAGTTCGCCGCATAACGAGCGGCTTGAGTTTCTGGGCGACTCGATTTTGAACGGCGTCATCGCTCGGCAACTTTATGATCGTTTCCAGGAACTGCCTGAGGGTGATCTTTCGCGATTGCGCGCCAACCTCGTGCGTCAGGACAGTCTGCACGAGTTGGCTCTCTCGCTATCGCTCGGCGATAGTCTGCGACTCGGTGATGGCGAACTGAAAAGCGGCGGCGCACGACGTCCGTCGATTCTCGCCGACGCGCTCGAAGCAGTATTCGGCGCGATCTGGCTCGATGCCGGACATGAGGTTGCGAGCGTGGTCATCGCCCGCTTGTACCGAGACAAGCTGGACGCCATCGTTCCCGGGCAACCGATCAAGGATGCGAAGACGCGTTTGCAGGAGTACCTGCAGGGCAGACGGTTGCAGTTGCCGAAATACTCGCTCATCGCAACGGAAGGCGAGGCCCATGTGCAGCAATTTCGCATCGTCTGCGAGATCGGATCGAGGAATGTGCGGACCGAAGGGTACGCCGGGAGCCGCCGAGCGGCCGAACAGATAGCCGCCGAGCGCGCGCTGGAAAGATTGCAACAACCATGAACAAACTCAAATCCGGCACCATCGCCATCGTCGGCCGCCCGAACGTCGGCAAATCGACGCTGCTCAATCATCTGATCGGCGAGAAGATCAGCATCGTATCGCGCAAGGCGCAGACGACGCGCCATCGCATCATGGGGATTCTTACTCGCCCTGATGCACAGTTCGTGTTCGTAGATACTCCGGGTTTCCAGACGAAGCACACCAATGCGCTCAATCGCGCGATGAATCGGGGTGTGACGCAGGCGCTCTCGGATATCGACGTCGTGATTTTCGTCCTCGACGCCGATCATTTCGATGAGCGTGACAAGGCAGTGATCAAGCTCCTGCCACCGGATCGGCCCGTGATCCTGGCGGTCAACAAGATCGATCAGATCAAGGAGAAGACGAAGCTGCTGCCGCTGCTCGATACGTTGGGCAAGGCCCATCCGTTTGCCGCGATCGTTCCGGTCAGTGCCGCCAAGGGCAGCCAGCTCGATGTGTTGCTCGACGAGGTGCGCAAGCATCTGCCGAACGATGTGTTGCTGTATGCGGAGGACGAGATTACCGACAAGAGCGAACGTTTCCTCGCGTCCGAGTACATCCGTGAAAAGCTGTTCCGTCTGATTGGCGACGAGCTCCCGTATGCGGCCACCGTCGAAGTTGAAAAGTTCGAGCTCGACGGCGCTTTACGTCGCATCAGCGCGGCGATTGTCGTCGATCGTCAGGCGCACAAGGGTATCGTCATCGGAAAGGGCGGTGAGACCCTGAAGCGGATTGCGACCGAAGCGCGCCAGGATATGGAGCGTTTGTTTGACGGTAAGGTTTTTCTTGAAATCTTCGTCAAGGTCAAATCCGGTTGGGCGGACGACGAGCGATTGCTCAAGAGCCTCGGTTACGAGTAGTCCACCAGTAAAGAGCGACGAACGATGCACCGGCAAAGGGTCGACGGTCAGCCGGCATTCGTGCTTCATACCTATCCGTTTCGCGAAACAAGCCTGATCGTCGAAGTCTTCGCGCGCGATTTCGGGCGCGTTGCCTTGCTCGCGCGTGGTGCGCGACGGCCACGTTCGGCCTTGCGTGGTTTGCTGCTCTCCTTTCAACCGCTCGAATTGGCGTGGGCAGGGAAGGGCGAAGTTCAAACGCTGATGAAGGCTGAATGGCAGGGCGGCCAGCCGCTGTTGACCGGGCGGTCGCTATTCTGGGGCTACTACCTCAATGAACTCCTGATGCATCTCTTGCCGCGTGAAGACGCGCATGAGCGCTTGTTCTCGGTATATGCTGAAACCTTGCGCCGCTTCGCCGATCGCGTTCAGGAGGCCGACTTGCGCTGTTTTGAGCGCGCGCTGCTGCAGGAACTCGGATACGGCCTGACGTTGGCGCATGACGCCCAAGGATTGCCGATCGATGCCGCTGGGCACTATGCCTATGAGATCGAGCGTGGGCCGGTGCGATTGGCGCGTGCGGGCAGTTCGGCGCTGTCGATTTGCGGCAAGACCTTGATCGATCTGGAGAACTCGGACTTCTCCGATCCGCGCTCGCTCATCGAGGCCAAGCAATTGATGCGGACACTGATTGCCCATTACACGGGCGGAAAAAGCCTGGAAACACGCAAGATTTTTTTGGAGCTGAACGAACTATGATCGAACTGGGCGTAAATATTGACCACGTGGCCACCATTCGTCAGGCGCGCCGCACTTACGAACCCGAGCCAGCCTGGGCGGCCGTCGAGGCGCATTTGGGCGGGGCCGACGGGATTACCGTGCATCTGCGCGAAGACCGCCGCCACATTCAGGATGCCGACGTCGAAAAGCTGCGTACGCTGACGCAGATCAAACTCAATCTTGAAATGGCGGCGACCGACGAGATGGTCGAAATTGCCTGTCGTCTCAAACCGGAAATGGCGATGCTGGTGCCGGAAGGACGTCACGAAGTGACGACCGAAGGCGGCCTCGACATCATCTCCCAAGAGGCCAAGCTCAAGAAGGCGATCGACCGCTTTACCGACGCTGGCATCATCAGCAGCGTCTTCATCGATGCCGAGATCGATCAGATCGAAGCCGCAGCCCGTATCGGCGCGCGCGTGTGCGAAATTCACACTGGCCCGTACGCCCATGCGTTTCATAACAAGGGACGCGATTCGGAGAGTCCGGCTGTGCTGGCGGAACTGGAGAAGATTCGTCTTGCCGGCGAAGCAATCCGGGCGCACGGCATGCGGTTCAATGCCGGTCACGCGCTGAACTACTTCAATGTGCAGCCGGTGGCGCGTCTGGTCGGAATCCGTGAATTGCACATCGGTCACGCGATCATCAGCCGCGCCGTGTTTGTCGGGCTGCGCGAAGCAGTGCGCGAAATGAAGTCGCTGATGCGCGAGGCGCAGTCTTTCGGCCGATGATTGCCGGCGTCGGCACAGATATCGCTGCCGTCGCGCGCCTTGGGCAGCTTTACGCGCGACATGGCGAGCGTGCGCTCGAGAAGCTGCTTGCGCCGGCGGAAATGGCCGACTTCGCGCGCGCCAGTGATCCGGCGCGCTTTCTCGCCAAGCGGTTTGCCGCCAAGGAGGCGTTCGGCAAGGCGCTCGGCATCGGAGTTGCCAAACCGGCGACCTTGCCCAATATTGCCGTCGAGCACGATGCGCTCGGTAAGCCGTCGTTCTCCTATGCGCCCGAACTCGCTCAGTTGCTTGCCGAGCGTGGCTTGGTTGCCCATCTTTCAATCAGCGACGAGAAGGAATTCGCGCTGGCCTTTGTTGTTCTGGAGCATGCATGAGTCCCGTCAAGAGTGAGCCCAAAGCGTTGCCGTACGGTCCGGTGATGATCGACATCGTCGGGTTGGAATTGACCGATCTCGACCGCGAGCGCTTGTGTCACCCTTTGGTCGGCGGACTCATCCTGTTTGCGCGCAACTACCAGTCGCCCGAACAATTGCGGAGGCTCACGGCCGAGGTCCACGCCTTGCGTACCCCCCCGCTGCCAATCGCCATCGATCATGAGGGCGGGCGTGTGCAGCGCTGTCGCGAAGGCTTCACCCGCCTGCCAGCGATGCGTAGACTGGGGGCGTTGTGGGAATCGAATCGGGAGGAAGCAGTCGAAGCGGCGCGCAGCATCGGTTTCGTCCTTGCGGCCGAACTTCGCTTGAACGGCGTCGACTTGTCGTTTACGCCGGTACTCGACCTCGACTGGGGACGTTGTAGCGCGATTGGCACGCGAGCGTTCCACTGTGATCCATCGGTCGTCGTCGAGCTCGCCGGGGCATTGATCGAAGGCTTGCACGACGCCGGGATGGGGGCGTGCGGAAAGCATTTTCCGGGACACGGCTGGGCCGAGGCCGATTCGCATTACTCCTTGCCGGTCGATGAGCGGGACTTGGCAGAACTTGCGACTGACATGGCGCCGTATCGTCAACTCAAACTTGACGGCGTGATGCCGGCGCACGTGATCTTCCCAAAAATCGACTCGCGCACGGCGGGCTTTTCGCCGGTCTGGATCGGCAAGCTGCGCGACGAGTTCGGTTTTGACGGAGTCGTCTTCAGTGACGATCTGTCGATGCAGGCCGCCGGTGTCGCGGGCGACATCGTCGGGCGCGTCGAGGCGGCCTGGCAAGCCGGCTGCGACATGCTTCTGGTATGCAACTCGACCGAATCGGTGGGCGAAGTTCTGGAACGGTGGCATCCTGAATTCGACCCGGTTCGTTCGGAACGTATCGGGCGCCTCGTTCCCAAGCAGCCGGCCCTCGACGCCGCCACGCTACGCGATGATCTGCGCTACGTCACGGGCGTCCGCTTCGCGCAGCAGTTGGCCGAATAGAGCACTAACGCTGAACTACTCTCGGCGTGGTGCTCCGGCGGCAGCAAAGTACTGCTTGAACCACGCCGTGGCTTCGCGGACGTGCTGCTCGAATCCTCTGGAGATCGCGTAATCGACGCCGATCGCCGGGATCAGGCGCAACTCCTTGGGGCAAGTGACTTCGGCGAGCGCCCGCCGGTTGCTGGCAGCGTGGAGCTCATCGCTCTCCTCGACCAGCAACAGGAGCGGGGAGGCGAGCGAGCGCAGGTAGAGCACGCCGGCCAGGTCGATCAATCCGCCGCGGCAGACGATGGCGGCGATATCGTGATCGCGCAGTGAAGCAACCCGCACGACCACCGGTGACGTGGCGTTGGCGGCAAACAGCCCAATGGGTTGCTCGGCAAGTTCGCCCATTTGTACCCGGTGTTTGATCAGCCCCAGAAAATCGACCAATCGCTTGGCGAGCAAGGGGACGTTGTTGTGCACGTCCGGGTAGTTCTCTTCGTGGGCTGAGACGAGATCCACGCTCAAGGTGGAAAGACCTGCGTGCTGGAAGTAGCGGGCGAGCAACTGATCGCGCCGGTCCAGCTTCTGCGTGTCGTGCGCGAGGACGACCAGACCGGGTGAATCGGCAACCAGCGCCAATTCGCCATGCAGTGTTCCGTGTTCCGTCCTGATCGATACGGGAAAGCGCTCCGTGCGGCCAAGGTCGTTGGGGAAAAACTCGGCCATGGCGTTGCTCATCGCCGGGCCAGTCGCACCGGAATGCGTTGCGATCCGAAAGGCTTGCCGAACTTGCCAAAACGTCCGGCAATCGGCATCCGGCAGTGCGGGCAGCAACCGTCGGTTGGCAAATCGTAGTGACGGATGTTGTACCAGTCGCGCTCGATCAGGGCCGCCTCGCACGCCGGGCAGAAGGTGGTGCCGCCCTCGGTATCGTGCACGTTGCCGGTATAGACGTAATGGAGACCGGCATCCATCGCGATGTGGCGCGCGTGTGTCAGCGTTGATGCCGGCGTCGGCGGCAGATCGTCGAGCTTCCAGTCGGGATGGAAGGCGGAAAAGTGCAGCGGGACGTCCGGGCCTAACTCTTTCGCCACCCACTCGGAGAGCGCTTTGACTTCGGCGGACGAATCGTTCTTGCCGGGGATCAGGAGCGTGGTGATTTCCAGCCAGCAACTTGTTTGATGGTGGATGTAGGCGAGCATGTCGAGAACCGGCTGCAGATGCCCGCCGCAGAGCTTGACGTAGAACTCGTCGGTAAAGGCCTTGAGGTCTACGTTGGCCGCGTCCATGACGGCGAAGAACTCCTTCGCGGGTTCCGGGTGAATGTAGCCGGCGGTGACAGCGACAGTTTTTACGCCTTGCTTTTGGCAGGCGATCACCGTATCGATGGCATACTCGGCGAAGATCACCGGGTCGTTGTAGGTGAAGGCGACCGATTCCGCGCCGTAAGCAGAGGCCGCGCCGGCGATGCCTTCCGGGCTCGCTGCGTCCATCAGCCGATCCATGTCCTTCGATTTGGAGATGTCCCAGTTCTGGCAGAACTTGCACGCAAGGTTGCAGCCAGCCGTGCCAAAGGATAGAACCGCCGAACCGGGGTAAAAATGGTTGAGCGGCTTCTTCTCGATCGGGTCAATGCAGAAGCCGGACGAGCGGCCATAAGTCGTCAGGACCATCTTGTGTTCGATGTTCTGGCGAACGAAGCAGGCGCCGCGCTGGCCTTCGTGCAGCTTGCAGTCGCGCGGGCACAGGTCGCACTGGATGCGCCCGCCCTCGATGGCGTGCCACCAGCGCGCCGGATGCGCGGACTCGGGGGGTTTCAGATCTCTTTCCATTTCTGTACACCGTAGCGGGCGAGGCTGATGTCGTCGTCCCAGAAATACGCCGGCAAGCCCGCCTTGAGTTTGAGTTGCGACATGAAGCGTTGCGGCTCCGGCAGGCTTTCCCAGACCTGCGGCAGGAAGGTCGCCCGCCGGTTTCCATGCGTCAGGATCAGGCCGTCGAGCCCGGGACGCAGTTGGGCAAGCGCATCGGCTTCGTCCTTGAAGTTCATCGCCTCGGGTGTCTCGAGCAGGGATACCTCAACGCGCGTGCGGTCAAGTTCGTCTTCACTGAGCGGGGCAAAGCGCGGGTCGCGAAAAGCGGCGGCGACCGCGTTTTCGGCGACGTCCTGCGCGAGTGGCCGATGTGCTTCCAGGCTGCCGATACAACCGCGCAGATCGCCGTCTTGTGTCAGGGTGACGAAGGTTGCCGCCGGATTTGCCAACGCCGGGTGCGGAATGACCGTACGGGTACTGCGTCCGAACTGTTTCTCGATGGCGTTGCGTGCGATGGCCAGCAACGCGAGCCCTAGCGGGTCAGTGCGCATGTGCCGTTTCTCCTGAATGTGAATCAATGAAAGCAAAAGCGCCATAGCCGACGACGCGCGCCTTGTCTCCGGCGGTGTCGCCGGAGTTGCGCAGATCGAGCAGCTTTCCCTGCAGTTTGTGCTTGCGGGCCGCGAGCAACAGACCGTTTACCGGTGTCGCCCCGCACGCTTGCTGGTGATTCAGCGAGGGATCGAGATCAACGATCTGGCGTGCCGCACGCGAATCGCTACGGCAGGCGGCGTCATAGTTCAGGTAATGCGAAAGGTCCGAGCTGACGACGATCAATGTCTCGTCACCGCCCCAGAGACGTTTCAGAACCTCGGCAACGTCTTCGACCGATGCCTCGCCAACCGCGAGCGGCAGCAGCAGGAAGTCACCCAGCACCGTCTGCAGGAAGGGCAGTTGGACTTCCAGTGAATGTTCCTGCGCGTGGGCCTCGTCACTGACAACGACCTGCGGCAGATCGGTGATGCGAGCAATGCCTTCCCGGTCGAGCGCCACCTTGCCGAGCGGCGTCGAAAACGTCGCGCACGTGGGAACGGCAAGTCCTTTGACGAAGACGCGGTGCGTCGGCCCAAGCAATACAACCCGGCGAATGCTTCCGCGCAGAACTGCGATCGGCGCATAGATGCTGGCCGCGATCGGGCCGGAATAGATGTAGCCGGCGTGCGGCGCGATGATTGCCTTGGGGCGCAGCGGCGGATTGGTGGCAGCCTGATCCAGCATCTCGGCCACTGTGCCGGCAAGCAGCGCGGCAGACTCCGGGTAAAACATCCCGGCAACGGCCGCTGGGCGAGAATCATTGCTCATGGATGACCTCCTCCGTTTCAATATAGGAACGTGGGCGAGGCATAGCAAGCGCAAGCCAATGCGACGTTTCTCAGGGCGACGGCGGGGACGTTTCCGCTAGAATTGCCGAATGACACGCCATTTCGCCATTGTTCCAGGCGCCGGTAGCGGCGCACGTTTCGGTTCGGAAGTCCCCAAGCAATACCTCGAACTCGCCGGAAAACCGATGATCTTTCATGCGCTGGCCGCGCTTTGCCGTTGCGACCGTGTGGACGCCGTCTGGGTCGTTCTTTCTCCCGGTGACGAGTGGTGGGCGTCCTTCGACTGGTCGCCGATTGGCGAGAAGTTGCGAGTGCTCTATTGCGGCGGCTCGACGCGTGCCGAAACGGTTGGCAACGGACTCGCGGCAATCGCTAACGAGGTCGGCGAAGGCGACTGGGTGCTGGTGCACGATGCTGCAAGGCCCTGTCTCTCTCAGGAAATGCTCGGCGCCTTGTGTGACGAACTCGACGCGGACCCGGTCGGCGGTCTGCTTGCCGTTCCGGTCGCCGATACGTTGAAGCGTGCCGATGCCGACCAGCGTGTTGCCGCCACACAGTCGCGCGACGGCATGTGGCAGGCGCAGACGCCGCAGATGTTCCGCTACGGACTGCTGCGCAAGGTTCTCGAAGGAAACTCGACCGTGACTGATGAGGCCGGCGCGGTCGAGGCAGCCGGTCTGCAGCCGCGCCTGGTGCGTGCCGACTCAACCAACCTCAAGGTGACCTTTCCTGCCGATCTTCGTTTGGCGGAGTACATACTGCAGGGGCGGCGAGCATGATCCGCATTGGTTACGGCAACGACATCCACGCGCTGGTGGCCGGGCGAAAACTGATTATCGGTGGCGTCGACATCCCGCACGAGCTTGGGTTGAAGGGCCACTCCGACGCCGACGTGCTGCTGCACGCGTTAATCGATGCCCTGCTCGGCGCAGCGGGGATGGGGGATATTGGCAGGCATTTTCCCGATACCGACGAACGCTATCGTGGCGCCGACAGCCGAGCGTTGTTGCGCGCGACACGCGAAAAGATCGGCGCTGCCGGTTGGCGCGTCGTCAACGTTGATTCGACGATCAACGCCCAGCGTCCGAAGATGGCACCGCACATTCCGTCGATGATTGCACGCATCGCTGCCGATCTTCAGATCGAGGAAAGCTGCGTCAACGTGAAGGCGAAGACCGCCGAACGTCTCGGCTTTGTCGGTCGGGAAGAGGGGATCTCCGCCGACGCGGTTGCATTGCTCGAAAGAGCCGGCTGATCGCGATCGGCGTCTGTGATCAACTCGGGAACAGTTCGTGCGCCGTGCTGTTGTTTTCACTCTTTTCCAGCGAATCTACTGAATAAAGTGCCGCCGAACCTTGGTATAGTTACGCGTTGAGGGTCGGTGGTTCAAGAAGAATAAAAAGACCCCAGACGTCTAACGTCCAGTACGTTTGTTTAGCGTCAAGTCAGCAGTTTCAGCAATTTCACAATCCGTTTATTGAGGTCAATATGTCGAATAAGTTCGTATATGTTTTCGGCCCGTCGCAGACTGATGGCGCCGCAGACATGAAGAATCTGCTGGGCGGCAAGGGAGCCAACCTCGCCGAAATGTGCCGTCTTGGAATCTCGGTTCCGCCGGGGCTGACGATCAGCACCGAAGTCTGCACGGTGTACACCGAGCAGGGCGCCGATGCCGTGCGCAAGCTGATCGAGGCTGATGTCAAGCAGGGCGTGGCCTTCGTCGAGAAGGAAATGGGCAAGAAGTTCGGCGATTCCGCCGACCCGCTGCTGGTTTCCGTCCGCTCCGGATCGCGCGCCTCGATGCCGGGCATGATGGACACCATCCTCAACCTCGGCCTGAATGACGAAGCCGTCGCCGGCCTGACCGCCAAATCGGGCAACGAGCGTTTCGCGTGGGACTCGTATCGCCGCTTCATCCAGATGTACGGCGACGTCGTCATGGGCCTGAAGCCCGAATCGAAGGAAGATCACGATCCGTTCGAAGAAATCATCGACGAGATCAAGGAAAAGAAGGGTGTCGAGCTGGATACGCAACTCGACGTGGCTGACCTCAAGCATATGGTTGCGGAATTCAAGGGAATGATCCGCACCCGTCTCGGTCGCGAATTCCCGACCGACCCGTGGGAGCAACTGTGGGGTGCTGTCATGGCCGTGTTCCAGAGCTGGAATAACGACCGCGCCGTGTTCTATCGCCAGATGAACGACATCCCGAGTTCCTGGGGAACCGCGGTCAACGTCCAGTCGATGGTGTTCGGCAACCTTGGCGACAACAGCGGTACGGGTGTGGCCTTCACGCGTGACGCCGCGACCGGTGAAGATGTCTTCAACGGCGAATTCCTGATCAACGCCCAGGGCGAAGACGTGGTGGCCGGTATCCGCACGCCGCAACAGATCACGCTCGAAGGTTCGCGTCGTTGGGCCGAGCTCGCCCAAGTCAGCGAAGAAGAGCGCAAGACCAAGTTCCCGTCGCTCGAAGAGATCATGCCCGAGATCTACGCGCAGCTGATCAAGACGGAAACCGCGCTGGAAAACCATTACAAGGACATGCAGGACATCGAGTTCACCATTCAGGAAGGCAAGCTCTGGATGCTGCAGACGCGTTCCGCCAAGCGTACCGGCGCCGCGCTCGTTCGCACCTCGATGGAAATGCTCGAACAAGGCATGATCGACGAGAAGACCGCGCTGATGCGCGTGACGCCGGATCGTTTGAACGAACTCCTGCACCCCGTCTTCGATCGCAGCGCGATCAAGAGCGCCAAGGTCATCGCCAAGGGCCTGCCGGCATCGCCGGGCGCAGCTACCGGCCAGGTCGTGTTCTTCGCAGACGAAGCCGAAGAGTGGGTCGCCAAGGGCAAGCAAGTCATCCTGGTGCGCCAGGAAACCTCGCCGGAAGACCTGCGCGGCATGGCCGTCGCCAAGGGCATCCTGACCGCCCGTGGCGGAATGACCTCGCACGCCGCCGTGGTCGCCCGCGGCATGGGCAAGTGCTGCGTTTCGGGCGCCGGCGCCGTGCGCGTCGATCCGAAGAGCCGCAAGATGACGGTCGAAGGCAAGGTTTACAACGAAGGTGACTGGATCTCCCTCGATGGCTCGACGGGCCGTGTTTACGAAGGCCAGGTACCGACCAGCGATCCGGATCTGTCCGGCGATTTCGGCAAACTGATGACGCTGGCCGACAAGTTCAAGCGTCTGGCCATCCGTGCCAACGCCGATACGCCGACCGACGCCAAGGTCGCGCGTGCCTTCGGTGCTGTCGGCATCGGCCTGTGCCGTACCGAGCACATGTTCTTCGAAGGCGATCGCATCAAGTCCGTGCGCGAAATGATCCTGGCGCAGGACGAAGCCGGCCGTCGCAAGGCGCTGGCCAAGTTGCTGCCGATCCAGCGTGGCGACTTCGAAGGCCTGTTCATGGAAATGGACGGCCTGCCGGTCACCATCCGTCTGCTCGACCCGCCGCTGCACGAGTTCCTGCCGCATGACGAAGCCAACCAGCGCGCCATGGCCGCCGAAATGGGCATCTCGTACGAGGAAATCAAGCACCGCGTCGACGACCTGCACGAAGCCAACCCGATGATGGGCCACCGCGGTTGCCGTCTCGGGATCAGCTACCCGGAAATCACCGAGATGCAGTCCCGCGCCATCATGGAAGCCGCGCTCAACGCGCGCGCCAAGGGCCGTGACGTCAAGGTCGAGATCATGGTGCCGCTGGTCGGTACGGTGCGAGAATTCAACTCGCAAGCCAAGGTCATCCGCAGCACGATCGACGCCGTCTTCGCCGAGCGTAACGAAACGATGCCGTACCTGCTCGGCACCATGATCGAAACGCCGCGCGGTGCGCTGGTGGCTGACAGCATCGGCAAGCAGGCCGAGTTCTTCTCGTTCGGCACCAACGACCTGACGCAGATGACGCTCGGCTTCTCGCGCGACGACATCGGCAAGTTCCTGCCGTACTACCTCGAATACGGCATGTACGAAACCGACCCGTTCCAGTCGATCGACCAGAAGGGCGTCGGCCTGCTCGTCAAGATGGCGGCCGAGAAGGGCCGCGCATCGCGTCCCGGCATCAAACTCGGCGTCTGCGGCGAACACGGTGGCGATCCGGCTTCGGTCGAGTTCTTCCACCGCGTCGGCCTCGACTACGTCAGCTGCTCGCCGTTCCGCGTGCCAATCGCTCGCCTGGCTGCGGCTCAGGCAGCGATCAGCAACAGCTAGTCGTAGCTAGTAGCCAAATTCAGAGCGCCGGTTCGCAAGAACCGGCGTTTTTTTGTACTTTGATCACGACAAGGGACACGCATGGGTGGCGTTGCCAAAGTCGGACAAAAGCAGAGGATGACAGCTACAACAACCGTGCGGCGTCGCTGAAGTTGATTCTGTTTTGCGGTGGCATCTCGCTGCGCGCGACACGCGCGAGGACAAAGGCGCGTGAGAGTGTGGGCGTACCGTTCAGTCTTGCGACGGAAAACTGGACGCAGCTTTTGGGGTCGGATGCGCCTTCATCGAGGACGATGTTCGTTGAGTCGAGGTGCAGACGTTTTGCTTCGAAGCGCAGGTAACGGTGCGGGTTATTCAATACGTCAAGCAGGCAGTCCAGTTCTGTTTCGAGAATGGACGCACTGTCGCCCAGTGACTCGAGTTGTTCTTCGTTCTGGATGAGTTCTGCGGCCAGCTTTTGCTGCTCGCACTTCGCGGCTGGAGCATCGCCAAACATCGCGCCAAGCCCTGGTCCGTGTTGCTGGAGTAGACGAAGGCGTGCGCGAATCAGCGATCGGTTTTCCTGAAGATCGCGTCGTTCGTTGCGCTCTTTGCCAATCTCGGTCAAGGCCTGCACGACCAAGTATTCAAAGACCTCGGCGCCGATCAAGCGGCGCAGGCGGGATTCGTCGCGACTGCAGATGCGTGCCCGGTGGTCCGAGAAACTGATGCTCTTCTGGACGACATCGCGTTGGACTATTTCGCCGTTCAGTGCAATGCCAAACTGATGCAACTCCTTGAAAGCCATGCCGAGGACGACGTAGGCTTCATCAAGGTCTGGAGCCTTGTCGAAAAGAGTACGCAAGTTATCGGATTTGCCGAGTATCCTTGGAATGTCCGCTGGCGCGACGAAGATGGCGCGCAGTGTCGGGTCGAAAGACCAGGTACGTGCAGCAAGAGCACGGACTGCGGGTAACGTTGCGGCTTGCGCGCGAAGGTAATCAATGGAATTGCGCACAGCTGGCGCCAAGTGCTTTTCACAATCGGGTATCAGCTTTAGACGTGGGTTTGTCAGCGTAATGGCTTTGTCGATGCCCCACAGAATGGCCTCATCGGTATCTGGATCCAGATTGAACTTGCCGGGTCTGTTATTGAACCAGTCAAGAATGCCCATGACGTTTATTCTCCTGCATACCTATGGTCTAGCGATCGGACCTCGGGGTCAGAGGTGACGGTGCTCGCCAATCATTGCTCTGCCGCTTGAGAAGCTGAACGATCCGAGCCACCAAGCAGACAACATCGTTGCTGGGCCACGTTCAAGAACAGAGGCGCATCGAATGCTATGCTTCGGTTCGAATTATGGGAAGGGGGCGTTTATCTCCCTGCCGTTTGAACCATGAAACACTGGAGGCAGCAATGCAGCTCATGTTGATTCTGGGGATCGCGTTCGCCATCGGCGCGGTTCTTTTCGCCCTGCAGAACACTGCCGCGATCACCGTGGCATTCGCCGTCTGGCAGTTTGAGGGCTCGCAGGCGCTCGTGCTTCTGTTGTCGCTCGGGCTTGGCGTCTTGATCACTTGCCTCGTCTCGTCGCCTACGGTCATCCGGCGGCAGTGGGAAGCCACGCGGATGCGCCGTCAGATCGTCGATCTCGAGCGTCAGGTCGCCGAACTTCAACGGCGGGAGGCCGAACTGGTTGCCAAGGTGCAGCAGTTGTCGCCTGATGCGGCGAGCGAGCCGCCAACCGAACCGAAGCCGTACGTCGGACTGCGCAGCCTGCTCGGCGGCGCCGGCAAAGAGAGTGTCCCGGCCAGCGAGTCGTCGACATCCGATACACCTCGCTGATACGACAGCACCTTACGGACTTCTATCGTCTGTATCTCGGCGTCATCGTGCATCGTTCTTGCCTTATCGCGTTGGCCCTGGCTGGGGTCTTGGCGCATTCTGTTGCCGGTGCCGTGCCCCAGCTGATCGCACCGGAACCGGTGCGTGAACTCCTGCAGACCCACCTTTCGCTGACCGGCCTTGATGGCGAAGCGCTGGATGAAACAGCGCGGCTGGCCATCGAACGGCGGTTGAGAAAGGATGCGGGCGAACTCCTGGCGACCGAAGGTTACTTCTCGCCGCGCATCGAGTTGCTGAATGAGGCGGAGGGGACGGTAATCCGCGTCGAAAGCGGTCCGCGCGCCAACATCGGCACGGTCAGCATCGAAATCCGCGGTTCAATCGACGACGCGCGTCGCCGGGAGCTTATTGCGGCGTGGGGGCTGGCGGCCGGCACCGCCTTCCGCCAATCGGCGTGGGATGAAGCCAAGAACGGCCTGCTACGCGAATTGATGGCCGTCGATCACGCCGGCGCGCGCCTGGTTTCGAGCCGCGCCGAGGTTGACGCGGAAGCGGCACGCGTCGATTTGGCCCTGGTCTATGACGCCGGCCCGCGCTATCGCTACGGCGAAATCCGCATACTCGGCCTGGATCGCTATCAACCGTCGCTCGTCGAGCGTTATGCGAAGGCGCTGCAGCCGGGTGCGGTCTATCGCCAGGACGATCTGCTGGACGTGCAGAGCGCATTGCAGAACACGCCGTACTTCTCGTCGGTCAGCGTCGAATTGGATAGCGCGTCTTTACCAGCAGGAGACGAGACTGAACCCCCCGTCGATGGCGACCTGCAGGTGCCGGTCGTCGTCCGCCTGCGCGAACGCGCGCCGTTCGGTGTTTCCCTTGGGGCCGGTTACAGCTCGAATACTGGCGCGCGTGTCGAGGGCAATTTCACCAGCGCCGATTTTGCCGGCCGTGCCTGGGAGCTGAGTACCGGGGGGCGCATCGAGCAGTTGCGGCAGAGCGCTTACGCCGACGTTTTCCTGCCGCCCGATCGCGCAAGGCAGCAGCGCGACAGCTTCGGTGCCTTTGTCGAAAAGTCGGACATTCAGGGCCTCGCGCTTGAGCGCGTGGCCTTCGCCGCGTCGCGCGTGCAACAGCGCGACAGCATCGAGCAGCGGTTCGGCGTGAACTGGCAGTACGAGCGGCAGAACACGGAAGGTGAGGCGGAGAGCACGAATCAGGCGCTCACGGCACAGGCCGGCTGGGTCTGGCGGTCGGCAAACGATCCCCAGGATCCGGCGGAAGGTATCGTCGCCCAACTGCAGTTGGGCGGCGCGGCGAAGGCGCTGCTTTCCGACCAGAACTTTTTGCGCAGCTATTTCCGCTACAGCCAGGGGATTCCGCTCGGAAAAGACGACAGCCTCCTGTTGCGAGGCGAAGTCGGCATCACGGCGGCGCCGTCTCGCGAAGGTATCCCGCAGGACTACCTGTTCCGCGCCGGCGGCAGCAACTCGGTGCGCGGCTATGCCTACCAGAGCCTCGGCGTGCAGGAAGGTTCGGCGACGCTGGGCGGGCGCTATCTTCTTACGCTGAGCGCCGAATACACGCATTGGCTCGATTCGACATGGGGTGTCGCCGTCTTCGCCGACGCAGGCCAGGCGGGCGACGATCGCGATGTCTTCAAACTGGCACCCGGTTACGGTATTGGCGCCCGCTGGAAGAGTCCGGCCGGCCCTTTAGCCGTCGACCTTGCCTGGGGACAACGCGAAGAGGAACTGCGCTTGCACTTCTCGCTCGCGGTCCCGTTCTGAGGCGCGTGCATGAACGAGCAGACCGCATCGAAACCGTTCCTGCCGCGCCGCCGCTGGCACATCGTCGTTGTGGCTGCAGTGGCACTTCCGCTGGCGGCTTCGGTTTGGCTTGGCGCGAGCGAGACGGGGTTTCGGTTTCTGTGTGCCGGGCTGGCGCGGATAAGCGACGGACGGCTGCAGATCGAAGCGCCCGAAGGTCGCCTGCTGGGCGACTGGCGCGCGCAGTCGGTGCGCTGGCTGGATGAGGCATACGACGTGGAGCTGCGGCGCTTGCAAGTGAGTTGGACGCCGCGCGAACTGCTACGCGGCCGCCTGGCGATCGAGCGCATCGAGGCTGACAACCTGCGGATCTTTTCCGCGCCCAGCAGTACGCCGGCGACGATGCCTGACAGCCTGCAACTGCCGTTACCCGTGCGTATTGAGCGCCTGGCGGTAAGTACTCTTCAGTCGGGGAAACCCGACGCGAATCCGGCGATTCTTGCCAGCAACGTCGAAGCCACCCTCGGCAGCGATGGCGGGAAGTATCGCCTCGATCGCCTGCAGGCACGCGTCGGCGCGCTGGAGTTAGTCGCCGACGCGACGCTGGCCGCGAACCCGCCCTACGATCTCAAGGCCGCAGCCGTCGTCAGCGGGAATGCGCTCGACGAGCCGTTCAGGCTCGACCTGCGCGGGAGTGGACTGCTCGCGCAGCTCGGCGTCGAGGGGGAAGTCGTCGCCGGCGTCGACGCCGATGGTGGCAACGCTAAGGCTGCCGGCAGCTTGCGCGCGCTGCTGACGCCGTTCGCCGAACGGCCACTGGCATCGCTCGCCATGCACTTCACCGGTATCGATCCGGCCGTGTTCGCGCCCGATGTACCGCATGCCCTACTCGATATCGATGCGATGCTGCAAAGCAAATCGGCGGACGGATCGGCCGTGAGCGGCGAGCTCAGTGTGAGCAATCAGCGCGCAGGCGCGCTTGATCAACAGCGGATTCCTGTTGAGCGCCTGCAAACCGGCCTCGACTGGCAAGACGGACGATTGGCCTTTCCCGACCTGACGCTGGCGATGTCGGGCGGTGGCCGGTTCAAGGGCCGGGGCGCTGTCGTCGAACGCAGGCTTGAACTCGATCTCGATGCGCACGCGGTCGACGCTCGTGCCCTGCACGGCGATCTCTTGCCGACGCGGCTGGCCGGGTCGTTTCGCGCGCAACTTGGCAGTGAGCGCCAGAACTTCGACCTGAAATTGCGTGACGCGCAATACGCGATCGATGCGCGCGCGAACGTCGCTGACGAGGCCGTCGAAGTCGCCCGCCTGCATCTCTCGACCGGCGATGCGCGACTCTCGGCGCAAGGGCGTCTGGCGTTGACAGGAGAGAAACGCTTCACGGCGCAGGGCGAGCTGCGCAATTTCGACCCGGCGCGCTTCTTCAAGACGAAGAGTCCGCTGCGCAGCCTGTTCAATGCCGATCTAGCGGCAAGCGGAGCGCTTGGGCCTGCGCTCGAATTGGCGCTGACGTTCAATCTGCGCGACAGCCGCTTGGGTGCGCAGAAACTTGGGGGCAAGGGCGTCATCGATCTGCGCGGCCAGCATTTGCGCAAGATCGACGTCGATCTCGACGCAGCCGGCAACCGCCTGAACGCGGTGGGCGCGTTCGGTCGGCCCGGCGATTTGATGCGTTTGCGGCTGCAGGCGCCAAGGCTCGAAACCATCGGACTGGTCGGACTGGCTGGCGACGCCAAGGCCGACATCGTTGTCGGCGGGACGGCAGAAAACCTCGAGTTCTCGGGAGAACTGCAGTCAGAACAATTGCGGCTGGCCGAGTCGCTCGTGTCCCGCGGGCTGTCATTCCACGGGCAACTGGCAGCGGGTTCGCAAGGCCGTTTGCGTGGGCAGCTGCGCTGTACGGCGTGCGAGATGACGGTGCAAGGTATTCCGGCACTCGCCGTTGATCTGGACGTCGAGGGGGTGCGTAGCCAGCATCGCTTGGCCGGACTGCTTGGGCTGGCTGAGGAACAAGATCGGCGCCGCGAATTGCGTTTCGCGCTTGACGGCGGCCTCAAGGCACAAAGCGCGCACGGTACGGGGGCGGTTTCGTCGATCAGTTGGAACGGCGTGCTGAGCGAACTGACCCTCGGCAGCCGGGAGGCGGCAAACACCGAACCCCTGCTGCGCTTGACCGCGGCCGCACCGCTGAGCCTTGGTCGATCGAACATTGCCTTCGGTCCGGCAACGTTCGACGGGCTCGTCGGCGACCTGCGCATCGAACAGCTCGCGCTGGACAAGGGTGGATGGCAAACCGCCGGGCGTTGGCAACGGATTCGCCCGCAGGCGCTCTTGGCCGAGTTCCCGTCGCTGCATTCCGGGCTCACCGCGCTCAGCGCAGCAAACCCGCAGCCTTTGGTACTCAGCGGCGAATGGGCGTTTGCGCTCGACGGCAGGCCGACGACGCTGCCCGTTGGTCGAATGGTCGTCACGCGCGAAAGTGGTGATCTGATCTTTGGCAACCTGGCACTCGGCCTGAGCGAAGCGCGCGTGCAGGCCAATCTGGGTGAAGGGCGGCTGGTCGCCAAGGGACTGCTGCGCGGCGAGCGGCTCGGCGAGATTAGCGCCGACTTTGCAGCACCGAGTGCACGGGGGCCGGACGGCGGCATCGCCGCACTCATTGATCCAGCGGCCGCCTGGACCGGGCGTCTGCAGGCAAGCGTGCCGGACGTCGGCTGGCTTGGGGCGCTCATTGGAGAAGGCTGGCAGACGGCGGGCAATCTGCACGGCGAGATGCGTCTCGGTGGCACCCCTGCGCAGCCACAGCTAAGCGGCGAATGGCGCGGCGATGCGCTGGCGCTGCGTGCGCTCGACCTCGGCATGCGTCTGGAACGCGGAAAGGCATTGGTCGAGATTACGCCCGAGCGGCTGCTGCTGCGCGAGCTGGCTTTCGACAGCGAGTTTGCGCCCTTGCCGGCGGCGCTAAAACTCGACCAGAACATCGACGCCGCCAGCCTTACCGGCAAGCCGGGGCGGGTCGAAGCCAGCGGCGAACTGGCTTTCGCTACCGCTGCGATGGGCGGCGATGCGCGTCTGAACGTTCGCCTTGATCGCCTCGGCGTCGTGCAGAAATCGGACCAATGGATTGCACTCTCCGGCGACGGCGAATTGCGCGTGGGCGAGAAGACACTCGATGTCGGCGGCGAGCTGCGCGTCGATGCCGGTTTGTGGTCGTTGGCCGAGGCGGGGCGTCCTCGCCTGTCTGACGACGTCGTGATTCGCCAGACGCAAACGGCCGCGGGTAAAAGTCAGGTCGCGCGCCGCTTGAGCCTAGACATCGAGGCGGCGCTCGGCCGCAGCGTCCATTTCCGGGGCGCCGGTGTTGAAAGCCGGCTGGCCGGACAGATTCGCGTGCGCTCCGACGATGCCGGCCTGCCGCGCGCCAGCGGTTCGATCCGTACCGTCGATGGTCGCTTCGACGCCTATGGGCAAAAGCTTGGCATCCAGCGCGGCATCATCAACTTTCAGGGCGCGATCGACAATCCGGGCCTCAACATCCTCGCCGTGCGCGAAAACCTGCCGGTCGAAGCCGGCGTCGAAGTGACTGGTACGGCGCTGCGACCAAGCATTCGTCTGGTCTCGACGCCCGACGTGCCGGATACCGAGAAGCTCTCCTGGCTCGTGCTGGGTCACGCGCCCGAGCAGCAGGGCGCCGCCGACGGCGGTGTCCTGCTTGCTGCGGCACGCACGATCCTTGGAGGCCAGGATGGTGGCGTCCTGCGCCAGTTGCAGCGCGGCCTCGGCATCGACGAGTTCGGTGTGAGCACCGGTGAGATCGGCGGTTACGGCAACCAGCCGACCAGCCGTGTTGCGTCTTCGTCCGGCTTCAGCGGCAGCCAGACGGTGAGCGGCCAAATCGTCAGCGTCGGCAAACGGCTCTCGTCGAACGCTCTGCTCAGTTACGAACAGTCGCTCAACACGTCGGACAGCATCGTCAAGCTGACCGTCAACCTCAACCGCCGATTTTCCGTGGTTGGCCGTGCCGGTTCGGAGAGCGCGCTCGACTTCTTCTGGCATTACCGCTTCGGCAAGTAGCGGGACCGCGGGCGGAGCCGATAGTGGATTCCGGCCGCTGCTATACTCTGCGCTCCATTTTTCGTCCGTCGCTGCGAACCACCATGGCCATCCAATACCAGATCATCCCCGTCACGCCGTTTGAACAGAACTGCAGCCTGCTCTGGTGCGACGAAACGAAGCAGGCGGCGGTGGTCGATCCGGGTGGCGACATCGCGCGCATTCTCGCCGCCGTCGAGAAGCACGGTCTCAAGCTGGAGAGGATTCTCGTTACGCACGGGCATATCGACCACGCCGGTGCCGTCGCAGAACTGGCCGAGAAATGCTCGCTGCCGATCGAGGGGCCGCACCGTGAGGATCAATTCTGGATCGACGGCATGCCGCAGCAGAGCCGGATGTTCGGCTTTCCCGACGTGCGCGCCTTTACGCCCGATCGCTGGCTGGAGCACGGCGATCGCGTGCGCTTCGGCAATGTCGATCTGGACGTGCTGCACTGCCCAGGACATACGCCTGGGCACGTGGCCTTCTTCAGCGAATCGGGCCGGTTGGCGATCGTCGGCGATGTACTGTTCAAGGGATCAATCGGTCGAACCGATTTCCCGAAAGGCGATTTCGATACGCTGATCGCCTCGATCCGCGGCCGGCTTTGGCCGTTGGGCGACGACGTGGCGTTTATCTCCGGGCACGGGCTGATGTCTACGATTGGCGCGGAGCGGCGCAGCAATCCCTTCTGCAGTGGCTGAGCCAGAAACGGAAATGGACGGGGTGGGTGAACCGCATCGCACCTACCAGTTGCTGATCGAGGTCTCCGACACGATCCGGGTGCAGGTGGGCCGTCTCGGCTGCTGCGAGTTCCTTGCCGGCAACTACGTCTACACCGGGAGTGCGCTACGCAACTTCGAAGCGCGCATCCGACGCCATCAGTCATCCGTGAAGAAAATGCACTGGCATATTGACTATCTGCTGGCCGCGTCGGGCGTTCGTGTGCGAGAGGTGCTGCGTTATTCGGAAGCGGAGTGCGCGATCAACCAGCGAGTCGTCGGTGTAATTCCTGCGCCCGGCTTTGGTGCGACCGACTGCCGGGCGGGTTGCGGCAGCCATCTGAAACGGCTGCCGTAGATTTCAAGATCAATCGTCGTGACTGTTTTCAACGTTGATCCGGCAGGCCCAGTAGAACGACGCTACCTGAGCCTTGGCAACGGTCCACTGATCGAGACCGAGTTTCTGGTAGGCAGTTTCCGCGGCTTTTAAGTCCCCCGATTCTGCCGATTTTACGGCGACGAGCAGGGTTCCTAGCACACTACCGTTGCTCGGCGACAACAGTGCTTCGACGACTTCGTCGTGCATCGGCAGTTCTTTCAGGATATCGCTCATCGGCAGGTTGATCAGGATGTCGAGCAGCGAAAAGAGGCCGGTCATGAAGGCGTTGTCGGAGAGGTCTGGAATGTCCGGCTCCGGCGCGATCGAGGCGCTCAGCAACTCCATCTGGCGGCCGCGCGCGGCAGCGATCTGCATCAGCGGATTGGGTGTGTTTCCGTCGGCCAGATTGTTTGCGTAGATCAGGAGTTGCAGCCAACGCTGCAGCTGACGGCGGCCGAGGATGGCGATGGCCTGCGAGAAACTGCTGATCTTCGTCCGCGCGCCGACAGCGACCGAGTTGACCAGGCGCAGCAGGTTGTAGGAGAGCTTCGGCTCTTCGCGAAAAATCGCTTCAATCGCGCGCGTATCGCCATCCTGCTTGACGATGTTCAGCAGCTTGAGCAGCTTCAGGCGAGTGAGGTCGGGTTCCTTGCTGGCGGCCGGGTTGCGCGCGGTGAGGAAATGGCTGCCGTAAAGCTCGAAGCCTTTTTCCTGCAACCAGCCGAACATCTCGTGCGTGCCGACATCGGCGGCGATCTTCCTGAAACCGGCGTCGTTGATGTACATGAGGTTGAGTGCCGATAGCTCCTGGCGCGCGAACGCTGCGTCAAAACGGACCGAGTCGAAGTCGGAAACCGGGATTTTTTTCAGCAGTTCGGTGTTGTCGACATCAATACCAAAACGGTAGCCTTGGCCGCTCAGTTTGCGGCAGCGCTCCATCGCTTTCTTGTCGTCGAGGACGGCGGAGGGAAGGACGAGGATGACCTGACTGGCTTCAAACGTGTCGATGAGTTCGGCGTTACCCAGATCGTCAGGGCTGACGGAGACGATCAGCGGCATGGTATTTGCCAGCGGCGCCACGGCGGCGCTGGAGAAGCACCGGAGGTAGTCGGCACCGTAGGTCGTGGCCCGATCTGATGACTGCCAGTCGAACGCTGCCCAGCTGTTGTCAGCCGCGAGGACGGGACGGAAAAAGAAAAAGGGTGTGGCCATGGTTGTTTTTGTTGATTGCGAATGTTTTTGGTCAGCCGCGATTTTAACCCATAGCCTTCAGTACATCCCCATTCCGTTATCCGGTAGTCCGCTGATTTCTCGCTGAAAACCCAGTCCGACGTGCATTGGACGAAGGTTTGAATGGATCATCTCTCGGTACGCCACGACGATTGAAGGAGGTCCTCGACTTCAAACGCCAGGGAAAGTCGCGTTTTGAGGAGGTGAAAATGTCGTAAACTGCCATTTCTGCAGGTTCAAGGCAGAGCCCGCCCCAAAGACGATATTCAACGAGTGTGATCCATGACCCCGAGTGCCTTGAAGAGCGTGACCAAAGACGATACGAATGTGCTTTCTCCAGATTTCAATCAGCTTTTTTCTGAAAGGGCGCGCGCGATTCAGAGCTCGGCGATTCGTGAAATCCTCAAGATCACGGAGCGTCCTGAAGTCATCTCCTTCGCCGGTGGCTTGCCTTCGTCGGCCACGTTTCCGGTGGACGAAATGCTGTCGGCGTTCGATCGTGTGCTCACCGCGAAGGGCAGGGAAGCGCTGCAGTACAGCACGACGGAAGGCTTTGCCCCGTTGCGCGAATGGATCGCTGCCCGCGTCAGTACGCCGGACGCGCCGGTGTCGCCCAATGAAGTGCTGATGGTCTCCGGCTCGCAGCAGGGCCTTGATCTCCTGGCCAAGGTGTTGATCGATCCGGGCGATACCGTGCTCGTCGAAACGCCGACCTACCTTGGCGCGTTGCAGTCGTTTTCCTTGTTCGAGCCGAACTATGTCTCGGTCGCTTCCGACGAAGATGGCTTGCTCCCCGATGCGCTTACCGATTCGATGCGCGGCGCCAAGTTCCTCTACTGTCTACCGAATTTCCAGAACCCGACGGGTCGTCTCCTGGCTGAGGATCGCCGTTATCAGCTGGCGAAGCGCGCGCGCGAACTAGATCTCCTGATTCTTGAGGACGATCCCTACGGCGCGCTCTCCTACGACGGAGAAACGCCGCCGTCGATTCGCTCGTTGGCGCCGGAGCGCACGGTATACATGGGCTCGTTCTCCAAGGTGTTGGCGCCGGGTTTGCGCCTCGGCTATATCGTTGCGCCGGCGGCCTTGCGCGCCAAGCTCGTGCAGGCCAAGCAGGCGACCGACCTGCACACGGCGACGTTGTCGCAGATGGCGGTGTACGACGTCGTCAAGGACGGCTTTCTCAACAATCACATCCCGACGATCCGCGCGCTTTACCGAGAGCAGTGCGCGGCCATGCTGTCGGCGCTTGCGCAGTACATGCCGGAAGGCGTGCGCTGGAACAAGCCGCGCGGTGGCATGTTCCTGTGGGTCGAATTGCCCAAGGGACTGAACGCGTCGGCCGTGCTGGCCAAGGCCGTCGAGCAGAACGTCGCTTTCGTGCCCGGCGCGCCCTTCTTTGCCGCCGACCCGGTGATCGAGTCCTTGCGCCTCGCTTTCGTCACGGTGCCGCCACCGCGCATCGAAGAAGGCGTCAAGCGCCTGGCCGATGTGATTCGCGCCAGTCTGTAGGGCCGGGGACGACGCCTATTGGGCGTTCTCGTCGCGCTCGTCACGCAACTCGCGGCGCAGGATCTTGCCGATCGGCGTCTTCGGCAGGCTGTCGCGAAACTCGATCAGGTGCGGCCGTTTGTAGCCGGTGAGTTGCGTCTTGCACCAGGCAAGAATGTCTTCCTTGGTGAGGTTCGGGTCTTTCCTGACGACGACCAGACGGACCGCCTCGCCTGACCTTTCATCGCGAACGCCGATCACCGCGCATTCGGCGACGCCGGGGTGCGCCATGACGACGCCTTCGACTTCGTTGGGATAGACGTTGAAGCCGGAGACCAGAATCATGTCCTTCTTGCGGTCGGTGATCGTCACGTAGCCGTTCAGGTCCATGAAGCCGATGTCGCCGGTTTTCAGCCAGCCGTCCTGGATAGTGCGGGCGGTCTCTTCGGGATTGTTCCAGTAGCCGCGCATCACTTGCGGCCCGCGCACGCAGATTTCGCCAGTGTGGCGCTCGATCTCCGCCTGGCCGTCCCAGGGCGGCAGTTCGGCAAACGATTCGTCGCGGATCGTGACTTCTGTCGACGACACGGGCAGGCCGATCGTCCCATTCCACGGCATGCCGAGCGGCGTGCAGCAGACGCCCGGCGAGGTCTCGGTCAGTCCGTAGGCCTCGGTCAGGAAGGTGCCGGTGATCTTCTGCCAGCGTTCGGCCACGGCCTTCTGCACCGAGGCGCCGCCGCCGACGACGACTTTCAGCGCAGAGAAATCGAGCTTCTCAAAGTCGGGTGTGTTCATCAGTCCGTTGAACAGCGTATTGACGCCGGTCAGCACGCTAAACTTCCACTTGGCGAGTTCCTTGACGAAGGCCGGCAGGTCGCGCGGGTTGGTGATCAGCAGGATCATGCTGCCCCATTTGAGGAAGCCCAGCGTCGAGGTGAGACAGAAGATGTGATACATCGGCAGCGGCGCGACGGCGATCTCGCAGGCTTCTTTGAAACTCTGCGAGATCCACAGATTGACCTGTTCCAGGTTGGCCAGCATGTTGCCGTGTGTGAGCATGGCGCCCTTGGCGACGCCGGTCGTGCCGCCGGTGTATTGCAGGAAGGCGATGTCGTCGTGGCCAATCCTGGGTGCGGCGAGTTTCTCGTTGCGGCCGCGGTTCAGCGCGTCGCGCAGGGACTGTGCACCGCCGATTTTCCAGCGCGGCACCATCTTCTTGACGTACTTGATGACGAAATTGACGAGCCAGCGTTTGGGCGCCGGCAGCAAGTCGCCGACCTGCGTACTGATGATGTGCTTGACTGTCGTGTTGGGCAGTACCTTCTGCAAGGTACCGGCAAAGTTCTCGAGGATGATGATCGCCCTGGCGCCGGAGTCCTTGAGCTGAAATTCCAGTTCGCGCGCCGTGTACAACGGATTGACGTTCACCACCGTCAGCCCGGCGCGCAGGATGCCGAACAGCACGACCGGGTATTGCAGCAGATTCGGCAGCATAATCGCCACGCGCTCGCCTTTGACCATGCCCGGCAGCGTTTGCAGGTAGGCGGCGAAATCGCGCGACAGGCGTTCCAGTTCGTTGAAGCTGATCGTGTGTCCGAGATTGTGAAAGGCCGGCTTGTCGCCATAGCGGCGAATCGTGTCTTCGAGCAGTTCAGGAACGGAGGAAAACGGCGAGACGCCGATTTCCGCAGGCATACCGGGAGGGTAGCTGCGGAGCCAGATTTTGTCGCTCATGCGCACTTTCGGGTGGAGTACCAGAGGGGATACTTGCAGGGTAGTCAACGGAGCGGCCGCAGGATAGCGCAAAAGCGGAAGATCGGCCGAATGAACATAAAATGCGCCGATGGACTCGATCTCATTCCCAGACTACTGGCACGAAGCATCCGCCGAACTGGCCGCGGGCGACCCGGTGATGGCCGGATTCGTCGATCTTTATTCCGGCGACTCGCTGGTTTCGCGCGGCGATCCTTTCGGCACACTGGTGCGCTCCATCGTCGGCCAGCAGATCTCGGTGAAGGCGGCGGACAGCATCTGGGCGCGTTTCTCCTCCACGCTGTCGGCGATCGAGCCGGACGCCGTGCTTGCCGTTTCTTCGGAGGATTTGCGCGCTTGCGGACTCTCGGCGCGCAAGGTCGAATACATCAGCGATCTGGCGCGACATTTCAGTTCCGGGCAGATTCACGTCAACCGCTGGAATGCGATGAGCGACGTCGAGATCATCGCCGAACTCACCGCGGTGCGCGGTATCGGTGTGTGGACCGCCGAGATGTTCCTGATCTTCAACCAGCTGCGTCCGGACGTCTATCCGCTCGACGACATCGGGCTGCAGCGCGCCGTCGCGCTGCACTACTTCGGCGGCGAGCGGCTGGCACGCAAGCAACTGGCTGAAGCCGGAGAACGCTGGCGGCCGTGGCGTTCGGTCGCCACTTGGTATCTGTGGCGCAGTCTCGATCCGGTGCCGGTCGAGTACTGAGGAACTTCCCCCGGTCGCGGCACTCTCTGAGCTGCACTCGTGTTCGGCGCCCGGCCTTCCGGCGGGCGCCGACTTCCTTTACGTTAGAATGAGGGCCGTTTTTCAACCGGCCAAGGCGTGATGAAAACCACCTTTCTTGATTTTGAACAATCGATCGCCGACCTCGAAGGCAAGATCGAAGCCCTGCGCGCAACGCAGGACGACGCTGCCGTGGACATTTCCGAGGAAATCGCCCAGCTTGAGAAGAAGAGCCAGACGCTGACCAAGGAAATCTACGCCAAGCTCACCCCGTGGCAGATTTCGCAGGTTGCGCGCCACCCGCAGCGTCCCTATACGCTTGACTACCTGAACCTGATCTTCACCGACTTTGAAGAGCTGCACGGCGATCGCGCCTTTGCCGACGATCATGCCATCGTCGGTGGGCTGGCGCGTTTCAACGGCCAGTCGGTAATGGTCATCGGCCACCAGAAGGGCAGCGATACGAAGGAAAAGCTCTACCGCAACTTCGGGATGCCGCGTCCCGAGGGCTATCGCAAGGCCTTGCGCCTGATGCGCCTGGCCGAAAAGTTCGGCATCCCGATTTTCACCTTCATCGACACGCCCGGCGCTTACCCCGGCATCGATGCCGAAGAGCGTGGCCAGTCGGAAGCGATCGGGCGCAATCTCTACGAGATGGCCGGGCTCAAGGTGCCGGTGATCGTTACCGTGATCGGCGAGGGCGGTTCGGGCGGCGCGCTGGCGATCGGCGTCGGCGACGTCGTGCAGATGCTGCAATTCTCGACGTACTCGGTGATTTCGCCCGAAGGTTGCGCGTCGATCCTCTGGAAGAGCGCGGAGAAAGCGAGCGAAGCGGCCGAGATCATGGGCATCACGGCGTCGCGCCTTAAATCGCTCGGGCTGGTCGACAAAGTCGTGCACGAACCGCTCGGCGGCGCGCATCGCGACCCGGCAGCTATGGGCCAGAACCTCAAGAAGGCATTGCAGGAGGCGCTGAAGCAGGTGACTGCGTTGTCGACTGAAGCGCTGGTCGAAGCCCGCTTCGAGCGCCTGATGGCCTATGGCCGCGTCAAGGAACAGCCGGTTGGCTGAGTCCGGACCAACATCCGCAGTACGAGCGGCCAATCCCTTCGCACGTCAACTCGAGGCCTTTCTTCTACCACGCCTGAAGCAGGGCGCGCGTCTTTGCATCGGCCTCTCCGGCGGGCGTGACTCGGTCGTCCTGCTGCATGCCCTCAGCCAGCTTGCGCCATCGTTCGAGGAACCGATTCGACTGAGCGCGGTGCATGTCCACCATGGCCTTAGCCCAAACGCGGATAGCTGGGCCGATTTTTGCGCGGAGTTCTGCCGGGCGTGTGGCGTGCCGCTGCAGGTAGTGCGCGTCGATGTGCCGCGCGACAGCGGCGAAGGCCTGGAAGCGGCGGCGCGCCGCATGCGCCACGGCGTTTTCGCCACGCGCGACGCCGACTGGCTGGCACTGGCGCACCATCGCGACGATCAGGCGGAAACCGTGCTGCTCAACCTGCTGCGCGGCGCGGGGATTGCCGGCGCGGCAGGCATGTTGCCCGAACGCCCGCAAGCGCGCGGGCCGGCGCTGATCCGCCCCTTGCTCGACGTGCCGCGCAGCGCGATCGAAGCCTACGCCAAGGCGCATGGATTGCGCTGGATCGACGACGAGAGCAACGCAGACGTGCATTTCCGCCGCAATTTTCTGCGCCGCGAGATCATCCCCCGGCTGGAAGAGAAATTCTCCGGCACGCAACGATCGCTGGCGCGGGCGGCGGGGCATTTCGCCGAGGGTGCCGAGCTGCTCAATGAACTCGCCGCCATCGATCGCGTTGCCGTGTTGACTCCGGCAGGACGCGTCGGGCTGGCGGCTTTCAACGCACTGCCGGCGGCGCGCGCGCGCAACCTCCTGCGCCACGAATGGCTGGGCGCCGGGTTCCGTGCGCCCGATACGCGCTGGATTGACGAAGCGCGGCACCAGTTGGCGAGTACCGACGCGCTTTCGGAAACCTGCCTGAAGACGCCGGAAGGCGAACTGCGCGTCTATCGCGGCGAGATCTACGTCGTTCGCCATCGGCCCGATACGGCCGACGCGGTCGTCCAATGGCGGGGCGAGGACGAACTGTCTTGGGCTGGCGGCCGCGTGCGCTTCGTCGTGGTGGATGGCGGCGGGATCCGGCGCACGCTGCTGGAAAGTGGTGAAGTTCTCATTCGTTCGCGCCAGGGCGGCGAGCGTCTGCAGGCGCACCCGGCCCGGCCGCGCCGCAGCTTGCGCAATCTGCTGCAGGAGGCCTCGATTCCCGCCTGGGAGCGCAACTACCTGCCATACCTGTGGTGCGGCGATCGTCTGGCCTGGGTTGCCGGTCTTGGCGTCGACGTGAAGTTCGCTTGTCCTGCGGGTGAGGCGGGTGTGTTGCCTGAGTGGGAGCCGGACTGATCAGGCACGCGTCGGCGTATCGCAGCCGAGCGCGTCGAGTACCGAGACGAAATTGTCCGCAAGCGGCGCCGAGAGCTTGAGCGCTTCACCGCTAGCTGGGTGTTTCAGGCGCATCTCCAGGCAAGCCAGCAGCATGCGATGGCAGCCGAACAACTCCTGAAACAGTCGGTTGTGTCGTCCTTTTCCGTAGGTGGCGTCGCCGATGATCGGGTGCGCGATGTGCTTGAGGTGGCGCCGCAACTGGTGGCGGCGGCCGGTTTCGGGCTTAAGTTCAACGAGCGCATATCGGCTAGTTGGATAGCGGTCGACGCGGTGCGGCAGTTCGACGGTCGACAGCCGGCGAAAGCGCGTGATCGCGCTTTGCGCCTCGCCGATGGCGTCCGGCGCGCGGAATTCGTAGTCGTCGTACTGGCGCGTGAGCGGATGGTCGATGATGCCGGTTTCTTCCGGATAGCCGCGCACGACGGCCAGATAGGTCTTGTCGACCTGCTGCGTCTCGAACTGCGCGCTCAAGACGCGGCCGACATCGCGGTCCAAGGCGAAGAGCAGTACGCCCGATGTGCCACGATCGAGGCGATGCACGGGATGGACGTGCTGGCCGATCTGGTCGCGCAGGATCTGCACGGCGAAGCGCGTTTCGTGGCGATCGAGAACCGTCCGATGCACGAGCAGTCCGGAAGGCTTATGCACGGCGACCAGATGTTCGTCGCGGAAGAGGATAGGCAACACTTCCTTCACACGCGATCCATCTTCTTCGGGAATTCGCCGTCCACGTAGTACCAGCGCCCATCGTCCAGAACGAAGCGGCTGACTTCATGCAGGCGATGCGCGCGCCCGCCGATCTTGTAGCGGGCGACGAATTCGACGATCGCGCTGTCAGCTCCCGTCGATTCGTGGCGGAGGACTTCCAGGCCGAGCCACCGCGTATCCTTGTCGGCCGAAAGATCGAGTGGAGGGCGCGTGCTCGCGTGCCACGTGGCGAGCAGATAGGCTTCCAGGCCCATCGTGTAGGCGCAGTAGCGCGAGCGCATCAAGGCCTCTGCGCTCGGTGCCGCTGTGCCGGCGTGATACGGTGCGCAGCACTGGTCGTAGGCTCTCGTGCCGCCGCAGGGGCAGGGTGGCTGGGTCTGTTTTCCGGGCTTGATGCTGGGTTCCTCCTGTTTTCCTGCTTCATCGCCGGCTTCAGGCGGCCTTGGCATTGCCGAGTACTGCACGAACCTTGTCGATTATCGCTTGCGGCGGCGTGCCGTGCGGCAGGATCGCCGCGATCTTGCCCTCGGTATCGATCACGTAGGTGTAGGACGAATGATCGACTGAGTACAGGCCGTCGCTGTCCGGCTTCTGCTTCATATAGCTGGCGCCGTATTGCCGCGCGACCTTGGCCACCTGATCTGCGCTGCCGGTGACGCCGACGATGTTCGGATGGAAGAACGGCGCGTAGGCCTTCAGAACTTCAGCCGTGTCGCGCTCCGGGTCGACGGAAACGAAGATGCCTCGTGTCCTTTCGAGTTCGGCCGGTGAGAGCCCGGACAACGCCTGCGCAACGAGCGACAGGGCCGTCGGGCAAACGTCGGGGCAAAAGGTGTAGCCGAAGTAGAGAACGACGACTTTGCCGCGATAGTCGGTCAAGGCGACCGGACCCTCGGGGCCTTGCAGGGTGAAGTCACCGCCTATCGGCGCCCCGCTCGCGATAACGCCCGAATCGCCGGCAGTCCCGTCGTTTTCTGCGGGGGACCAGAAGAAAGCGAGCCAAACGAGTGCGCCGGCAAGGAAGCTGATGGCTGAGAGCAGCAAGAGCTTGCTCGTCGTGGATGGGGCGTTCGCCATGCCGTTAACCTCCGGAGACTTGGAAATGGAAGGGAATCGCCAAACTATCGTTCGGCGTACTCAGCAGTATCGTTGCGGCCCATTCCATGGTTCCCGTGACGCAGACGGGAAGCATTGCCTCTGCGGAGTAAGCGCCATCGACCGGACTGAGGCGAGGGCGGTAATAGCCCATCTTCATCGTCGTCCCATCGAAGTCGATTTCCGCTGCACGCACCTCGACATTGCGTACTGCCAGGCGTGCAGTAAATGCGCGCAATGGGCGGACCGGTCGCGGGGTGAACGAGAGCGTGATTTCCCCGCCGTCAGGCAGGGCGACAGTGCAGTCATCACGCGCCGGGTTGCAGGCAGAAACGGGCAGCAGTGTAGCCGCATGCGGTTTCTGCCGCAGCGAGTACTTGTAGCCGACGACGCCGGCGATCGCGGCGAGCAGGATGAGAATGACGGTGATGGCGTTCTTGAGTATCACAAATGCGGTCGATCCCTATCGTTCATGTTTGTTCAAATCTGCCTCGCATTATCCGCCGAATCGCGCGGCGGCGTCGCCCTGCCGCGCTTCTCACTGGCTGTGCCGACCTCGCCGGTCGGGCAACTGCTGTAGCATAATTGCATCTCGCGGCGGAGCTGAACTGTCGTTTCGCCGAAAGCAAGGAACTCAAGGGAACAGGGAAGGCGCCCATGCGCGAAACCACTGCCGATTCGGCACTCAACGCCTCGCTTGGCTCGCATCTGCTCAATGATTTTCAGCAGAATTTTCCGCTCTGTCCGGCGCCGTTTGCTGAACTGGCGGTCCAACTCGGTGTGGCGGAAACAGCCGTGCTGCGTAAGCTCGAACAATTGCGGCGCGAGGGCAAGATCGCTCGGGTCGGTGCGGTCTTCGCGCCCAAACGCATCGGTGCCAGCACGCTGGCGGCGATGGCAGTGCCGGCGGATAAGCTGGCGGTGGTTGCCGAGGCGATCAACCGCTTCCCCGAGGTTACGCATAACTACGAGCGTGAGCATCGGTACAACCACTGGTTCGTCGTTACGGCGGGGTCGGAAGGGCGGTTGCAGGCGGCGCTCGGCGCGATCGAACAGTCGACGGGCTATCCGCTGTTGCGTCTGCCACTGCTCCGCGAGTACTTGTTCGATCCCGATATGGCCCACGATTTGCCCTTATCGGCAGCACCATCCGCGCCGACGGTGCTCGACGAAATCGAGCGCCGGCTGGTAATGGCGCTGCAGGAAGGCCTGCCGCTCTTCATTCGCCCGTTCTCGGTGCTGGCGAGCCGTGTCGGCTGCGAGGAGAACGATGTGCTAGAGCGGATTCGCAAATGGTGTGCCGAGGGCGTGATCAAGCGCTTTGGCGTGGTCGTCAGACCGCAGGCGCTTGCCGCGCAGGGCGATGCGCTGTTGGTGCACGATGTTCCCGACGCCGACGTGGTTCGCTTGGGGAACCTGCTCGCCCGGGCGCCGGGCGTTTCGCTCTGTTACCAGCGTCCGCGCGTGCTGCCGGAGTGGCCGTACAACCTGTTCTGTTCGGTTCGCGGTGCCGACCACGACGAGGTGCGGCGGAGCATTGCCGATCTGCGGCAGCGCCTCAAGCTCACGGATTGCCCGTTCGACATCCTCTTCGCGTTGAATCGAACGGCTACATCGGCCTGATTTCCGGGTGCGCCGGAAGACGGCTCGAAATGTGCAATATTTCCTTGTCTGCGTATGACCTAGGTCATAGAGTGCGACTTTGAATCTTTTGTTGCCGGGAAAATGGGGCCAGACACCAGTGTGAGCAGTGGAAATCAGCCGGGTGCCGGCGGCGAGCCGTCGCTCTGCCTGGCGTGCCGGCACAGCGTCGAGGTACGGGGCATGGAGGATGTCGTGTGCCTTGCGCACCTGACGGTGCGCCATCCGGCCGCAGCCGGTGTATGCAATGACTTCGAGGGGAAGAACTCCAGGGGCGTCGAATCTGCTTGCAGATGACAAGCCTGGTGCGTTGGGCAGGGAGAAGGTAACCCCAGCATAGGGGGCCTAACGATCATGGTGGCTGGCACCACCCCTGAAGATGAAAGAGACTTCGGGG
>JADHEF010000547.1_pt1 | contig 36769 bp, 25 predicted proteins | sample 8952391 | NCBI WGS metagenome assembly JADHEF01 (sample SAMN16124439, study PRJNA663245) | bioreactor sludge metagenome | isolation source: sludge (nitrite) | place: India:Bengaluru | collected 2019-02-28 | reverse complement strand
ACAGGCGAGGACGACCATCGCGGGAACGAACACGCGCTTCACGGCTCCGACCTCCTCGAGGACGCCGCGGTGCGACCGCGCCCGACGGCCTCGGCTCGATTCTTCCGGACTATCGACGCTAAGTTACCGCAACGCCGACGTTTCTCAAAGCCCCGTCGCCGCCGTGGCCGCGACAGGGGTCTCCGGAAGGCGGGGAACCTTCCGGAGGAACCGGCTCTCGGGGTGGTCCCGGCGCAGCCGGTCGAACAGGGTCCGGGCGTCCTCGGTCCGGCCGAGGCGACGTTCGGTCTGCCCGGCCCAGAAGAGCGCCTTCTCCATCCCCGAGTACTCGGGGAAGGCCGCGAAGAGCCCCTCGAAACGACTCCGGGCCGCCTGCCAGGCCCCCCGTCGATAGTAGAAGCGGGCGACGAGGTACTCGTGCTCGGCCAGGAGGTCGAGCATCGCCTTGTACCGGGCTCGCGCCTCGAACGCGTAGGGCGAGCTCGGGTAGTTCACGATGAGCTCGCTGTAGCTCTGGGCCGCCAGCCGCGTGTTCGCCTGGTCCCGGTCGGGCCTCTCGGCCTGTCGGTCGGAGACCTGCGCGAGCCGGAAGAGCGCGTAGTCCGACCTCGGGTGGGACGGGTAGCGGCTCCGGAAGTCCTTGAAGCGAGCCTGGGCCTCGACGTACCCGGTGACGGATTTCTCCTCCAGGAAGGAGTCGGCGAGGCGGAGGGCCGCCTGCTTGCCGAGCGGGTCGTTCGCGTAGTTCTCGGCCACGAACCGGAGGTACTGCCTCCCGGTCTCGAACTTCTTCTTCGTGACGAGGGCGTCCCCCTGCGCGTAGGCATCCTCCTTCGACATCGTCAGGAGCTCCCGCGTCACGCGGGAGGGGTCGCTGGAGGAGCAGGCGCTCCCCCCGAGCACGACGAGGCCGAGGACGAGGGACGCGGCAGTCTTGCGGTGGCGGCGATGGGCCATTCTCTTCTCCGGATTCAGCCCGGCTGCGGCTCGGGCGATGCGACGACGAAAGACAGGGTGTCACGAAGGCCGACGGGGGCGCCGGCGAGCGGGTACTGCCGCAGGATCGTCCCGGCGGCGGCTCCCTCGTACGGCTGGGCCTTGACGCCTCCGAGGCGAAAGCCGCGCGCCTCGAAGGCGAGGCGGACCCGCTCGAAGTCGCGGCCGATCAGGTCGGGCATCACGTAGAGGACGTCGGGAGCGCCCCGGTTGACGAGGACGTCCACGGGCGTCTCGGGCTCCGCGGTCGCCCCCGGAACGACTCCCTGGGCGACGACCCCCTGCGGTCCGGGCATCCGCGCGGCCGAGACCGCGCCCTCGACGAGACCTTCCCGGGCGAGCGCGAGGGCGGCCGTCCGAGCGGTCAGACCGGTGAGATCGGGAGTCTGGATGACTCGCGGACCGAGGGAGAGGAAGACGCGGAGGTCCTGCCCCGCCTTGACGGCCATTCCGGCCGCCGGGCTCTGCCCCCGGACCCTGTGGGCGGGGATCTCCTCGTCGAACCCTTCCTGCGAGCCGTCGACGACGACGCGGAGGCCCCGCTCGGCCGCAAGGGCCGTCGCCTCGTCGACCGATCTCCCCGTCAGGTCGGGAACCTCCTCCGCTTTTCCGAGGACGAATCTGGAGAACGAGATCCATGCGGCCGCCCCCAGGATCCCGGCGAGGAGGAGGGCGTAGAGGATCCGTGCCAGAACGCCGCTCATTCGCGCGGACTTTAGCAGGGGGCGTGCCTTGACCCGACCCCCCGGGGCGAGGAGACTCCGTCTCCATGGTCGAAGCCCCTCGATCGACGAGGTCCCGCGGCCCGGCCTCCACGCCGGCCCTCCCGCTCGCGCGGGCGGACCTCCACGTGCACACCAACGCCTCCATTTTCAAGTACTTCAAGGCGGCCAACAGCCACGACTCCTACAACGAGCCGGAGGAGGTCTACCGGCTCGCGAAGGCCCGGGGGATGGACTTCGTCACGTTCTCCGACCACGACACCGTCGAAGGATGCCTGAGGTTCCAGGACCGCCATCCCGACCTGACCGACTTCTTCGTCTCCGTGGAGGTCGAAACCTGGTTCCCGAAGACGGGTCACAGGATCCACGTCAACGTCTTCGACCTGACCCGTCAGCAGTACGCCGTCATCGACCGGAAGAGGAAGAGCATCTTCGACCTCGTCGAGTACCTCCGGGCCGAGGACCTCCTCTTCTCCGCGAACCACCTCTTCCAGTCGTACCGGATGCGCCAGGCCCCCGAGGTCTTCTTCGAGACGATGCTCTCCCTGTTCGACGTCTTCGAGGTGAAGAACGGGTCGATGGCGTACCAGCACAACGCCCTCGTCGAGGACCTCTTGCTCGTGGCGAAGGAGAAGAGGGGGAACCTCGCCCTCGTCGGCGGCTCCGATGCGCACACCTACCCCCCGATCGCCTCCGTCTTCACGATGGCCCCGGGAAAGACCTGGCAGGAGTTCCTCGCCTCGATCCGACGCGGCGAGTGCCTGTCGTGGGGCTCGGAGATGGGGTTCACGAACGTCCTCGGGGACGTCTACCGGAGCATCGGGATGCACTACCGGGAGGTGACGAAGCTCCGGAACCCCGAGTACACCCCGCGCGAGAAGGCGCAGCATCTCTTCTTCTCGATCGCCTCTCTCCCGATCTTCGCGACCGGCTTCCCCGCCGCCGTCCTCAGCCTCAACTACGCCAAGCAGGTCGCGCTCTCGAAGAACCTGAAGCGGCGCTTCGCGAGGACGGGGTTCGCCCGGCCGGGGGAAGGTTGACGCGCCGCCCCGCGGGAACGGGGCCCCTCGTCGGCGCCCACATGAGCGCCGCGGGAGGCCTCGTCCGCGCGGTCGAGCGCGCCGTCGACGCCGGCTGCCGCACGCTCCAGGTCTTCACGAAGAACTCGAACCAGTGGGACGGCAAGCCCGTCGTCGCCTCCGACGCCGCCGCGTTCCGAAAGGCCGCGGCCGACGCCGGCCTCGCGCCGCTCGTCTCCCACTCGGCCTACCTCATCAACCTCGCCTCGCCCGACCCCGTCGTCCGCACCCGCTCCGTCGGGGCTCTCGTCGACGAGATCGAGCGGTGCGACGCGAACGCCATCCCCTATCTCGTCCTCCACCCCGGCTCGCACGGCGGCGACGGCGAGGGGGTCGGCCTCGACCGGATCGCCCGCGGCCTCGACGAGGCCGCCGCGAAGACGCCGGAGTCGGGGACGACCGTCCTCCTCGAGACGGCCGCCGGGCAGGGCGCGTGCCTCGGTCACGACTTCGCGCACCTCTCGGCGATCCTCGGGCGCGCCGACTCCCGGCCGCGCCTCGCCCTCTGCCTCGACACCTGCCACGTCCACGCCGCCGGCTACGACGTCGTCACGAAGGACGGCTGGCGGAAGACGCTCGACGAGCTCGACGCCGCCTGCGGCCTCGACCTCGTCAGGGTGATCCACGCGAACGACTCGAAGAAGGAGCGCGGCTGCCGCGTCGACCGCCACGAGCGGATCGGCCACGGCGCGATCGGCGCGAAGGGCTTCGCGAACCTGATGACCGAGCCCGCCTTCGAGCAGGTCCCGAAGATCCTCGAGACCCCGAAGGACGAAGAGGGGAAGTGGGACCGCGAGGGCCTCGCGGCTCTCCGGAAGCTCGCGCGGCGGAAGGCCACGGCGTAACCGGAGCCGGAGCGCGGACCGCAGGCCGGAAGCCGCCCGGCTTCGGCCATTCGTCGATTCCTCGGGGGACCGCTCCCGGAGAGGAGCGTCCCTCCGCCCCCCGGGAGCGAGGGGTCTGGTCTACACTCTACAGTCTGCTGCCGTCCCTCCGCCCCCCGGGAGCGAGGGGTCTGGTCTACACTCTACAGTCTGCTGCCCCACGGGGAGCGAGGGGTCTGGGAGCGAGGGGTCTGGTCTACACTCTACAGTCTGCTGCCTCGCGGAACCGGGACAGAACGCGGAGGAGAGCGCCCTCCCCGCTGTCCGGAGAGCGTCGATCCCTCAGGCCGCGGAACGCCGGAAGCGAACGAAGACGAACGCGCTGTAGCCCGCGACGAGCGTGAGGGCGAGGAGGAGGACGACGAGGAGCGACGTGAGGACGTCCGGGCTCGCCGCCGCCGTCGTGATCGTCAGGCCCTCGCCCGCGCCGCCCCGCGCGGGGACGAGCGCGGGATGGAGCCCCTGTCCGACGATCCCCCAGAGGGCCGCGATCGAAAGCGAGGAGGCCGCGAGCGCCAGAGCCGGTCGCCCCGCCTTCACGAAGTACGGAAGCGCGACGAGGGAGCCGAGCATGACGACCGGGGCGACCCAGGTGAGAGGGTGGTGGTACGGCTCCCAGAGGTGCGGCGCGGCGAAGAGGGAGGAGACGCCGGTCAGGCCGTGGAGCGCGACCGCCGTCACCCAGGCGCGCAGGACGACGTCCTCTCCCTCCCCCGCGCGGAGGTTCAGCCAGCAGGCCCCCTGGAGCGCGAAGAGGGCGACGGTCTCCACCGCGACGACGAGCGCGAAGGGCGACAGCAGGCCTCCGAGCGAGGCCGCGCTGCGCCCCGCCCCGTCGAGCGGAAGGCCGAGGAGGACGTTCCCCAGCATGAGCCCGAGCAGGAACGCCGCCACGACGCTCAGCGCCCCGAACGCGACGTCGCGGGACCGGTCGACGGCCTCGGCGTTCCTCCCCTTCCCGAGCGCCACGGCCCGCATCACGAGGACGAGGGCGAGGAGCGCGAGCAGCCCGCCGAAGGCCGACGTCACCGCCGCGCGGACCGGCGGGAACGCGGCGAAGAGGGCCGCGAGCCCGGCGACGAGCCAGAACTCGTTTCCGAGCGTGGCCGGGCCGAGCGTACCGAGCCGCCTCCGGCGCGTCTCGTCGCCGGCCGCGCGGGCGAGCACGAGCGTCCCGACGCCGCCGTCGATCCCGTCGAGAACCGAGTACCCGGCGAAGAGGACGCCGACCACGAGGAACCACGTCGTCTGCAGGTCCGTCATCGGAGCACCTCCACCCGGCTGCGAATTCGCTCTCAGGTTAGCGCCGGCGCCGCCACGAGGACAGGGAGAACCGCGGCGCGGGAGCGGGGCGTTCCCCGGGGCGCCGGCTCAGCGGACGCGCCAGATTCCCGTACCGCGCCCCGGCAGGTAGACGCGGATCGACGCGGGAGCGCCGCTCGGGTCGGCCGCGCCCGGGTCGGCGAAGACGCGCTCGAACGAGCTCCCCGGCACCGCGAACGGGCCGGCCGACTGGAAGGAGTCCGACAGGTTGTGGACGACGAGGACGGTCTCGCCGGCGGACCTTCGGAGGAACGCGAGGAAGGGCGTCACTCCGTCCGTCCTCGAGACGAGGACGGTCTCTCCCTTCCGCAGCGCCTCCGAGGAGGCCCGCGCCCGGATGAGGCTCCGGTAGCGGGAGAGGAGCGAGGAGGGATCGGCTCGCTGAGAGGCGACGTTCGCCGTCTCGCGGCCCGGCGCGAACGGGAACCAGGGCGTCCCGGTCGTGAAGCCGCCTCCGGGCGACCCGTCCCACGGCATCGGCGTCCGCTTCGACTCGTCTCCGCCGGTCGGGCCGTTCTCGAGGCCCACCTCCTCTCCGTAGTAGAGGAACGGGGCGCCCGGGAGCGTGAGGAGGATCGCGGCGGCGTTCCGGAGGCGCCCCGCGTTCCGGCCGAGCTGCGTCGCGAGGCGCACCTGGTCGTGGTTCGTCAGGAACGGGGCGTCGATCGCGCCGGCCGGATAGACCCGGCCGACCTCCTCGAGCTTCGCCGCGACCGGCGCGGCGTTCCCGGACGAGACCGCCTTGAGGACCAGGTCGGAGAGCGGGAAGTTGAAGCTCGCCGGGAGCTCGTCGCCGCCCGCCGCCGTCTTCGCGCCGTAGTAGGTCGCGATCACCGAGGTGTCGGCCCAGTTCTCCCCGACGACGAACGCCTGCGGCTTCACGCTGCGGACGTGCGCCGCGAACGCCTTCAGCGCCGCGTGCGTCTCGGGCGTGTCGGCCTGCCCGCCGCCCGCGCCCGCCTCGACGAGGTAGCGCGTCGCGTCGAGGCGGAAACCGTCGACCCCCCGCTCGAGCCAGAGGGCCGCGATCCGCCGCATCTCGGCGCGGAGGCTCGCGTTCCTCCAGTTCAGGTCGGGCATCCCGCTCCAGAAGACACCGTAGTAGAAGGCGTCGCCGCTCCGGTGCCACGTCCCCGCGTTGCCGCCCCACGGCACCTTCCACCCCGGGTCCGTCGGGCTCCAGACGTACCAGTCGCGGTGGGGCGAGTCGGGCGAGGAGGACGCCGCGAGGAACCACGGGTGCTGCGCGCTGCTGTGGTTGACGACGAGGTCGACGATGACCTTCATCCCGCGCCGGTGCGCTTCGTCGAGGAGCCTCCGGAAGTCGGCGTTCGTGCCATAGTCCGGCTCGATCTTCAGGTAGTCGGTGGTGTCGTAGCCGTGGTAGCTCGGGGACTCGAAGACCGGCATGAGCCAGAGCGCGTCGACGCCCAGGTCCGTCGTCGTCGCCGGGTCGCCGTCGTTCAGGTCGTCGAGGCGCGAGATCAGGCCCGGCAGGTCGCCGATGCCGTCGCCGTCGGAGTCCTGGAAGCTCCGGACGAAGACCTCGTAGAAGACGGCGCCGCGGGCCCACTCGTGGTCCCAGCCCGCGGAGGCCGCGCGCGACGGGGCCGGGACGACCTCCCTCTCGGCGGGCGCGCTGCCGCAGGTGAGTGCGGCGAGCGCCATCGGGACGACGAGCGCGAGTCGCGTCGAGCGCATGGGTTCCTCCGGGCCGTGGCCCGCGGGAAGCATATCGGAGGGAAGAGGCCGTGAGCGGCTTCGACGGGGCGCGGCTCGGGGCTCTCGTGCACGACCTCCTCGCCGTCGTGAGGCGGCGCCCGGCCGACCTCCTCCCGTTCGAGGAGGTCCGCGAACGCCTGAAGCTCCGCCGCGTCGTCGACCGCGGGACGTCCGACGTCCCTCTCGCGAAGATCGTCGGGACGTACGGGCGGCGCGGAGAGTTCAACCGGGTCTTCCTCCCCCGCTCCGAGTCCCTCCGGGAGCGGTGGGAGGACGTGAAGGACCTCGCCGAGGGGGCCGCGGGCTTCCGTCCCGTCGAGCTCTACCTCGTCGGAGACGCCTACTTCGCCGTCGACGGCCACCACCGGATCTCCGTCGCCCGCTCTCTCGGCGCGGAGACGATCGAGGCGCACGTCCTCGAGTTCCTCACGCCCGTCCCGCTCGGCCCCGACGCCTCGCTCGAGGACGTCCTCAGAAAGGAGGGGCTGGCCGACTTCCTCGAGACGACCGGACTCGTCCCGTCGTCTCCCGACGAGTTCCGGGTGACGCACCCGGGCGACTACGCGGAGATGCTCGAGCACGTCGCGGTCCACCGCTACTACCTCGGCCGGGAGCTCTCGCGGTGCACGTCGTGGGAGGAGGCGGTCCGCTCGTGGTACGAGACGTTCTTCCGTCCGATGACGGAGACGATCCGCGCGAGCGGCGTCCTCGCGGATTTCCCGTCTCGAACGGAGGCGGACCTCTACCTCTTCGTCGCCCGGCACCTCCACGCGCTCCGGGAGCGGTGGGGGGACGGCGTCGCGCCGGCCCGGGCGGTGAAGCACCTCCGGCTCCAGACGAGGCGGAGCCGGTCGCGGAAGGCGAAGGGCTGAGGGGCCTCAGCCCCCGTTCCCGCCGCTCCCCGCCCGTCCCGGGCGAAAGCGTCCCGTCAGCGTCGCGAGCTCGCGGAGCCAGGCGGCGCGCTCCCCGTTGAAGTCCCACTTCCGGGCGCGCCAGGCCCAGTTGTCGGCTCCCTTCCCCGGCGTGTTCATCCGCGCCTCGCTCCCGAGGCCGAAGACGTCCTGCACCGGCAGGACGGCGAGGCGTGCGACGGAGGCGTAGGCCGCCCTCACGAAGATCCCGATCGGGTCGGTCCCGTCGCCCCCGAGGTAGGCGCGCACGCGGTGACGCGTCGCCTCGTCCGCCTTCTCCCACCAGCCGCGCGTCGTGTCGTTGTCGTGCGTCCCGGTGTAGACGACGCCGTTCGGGACGTGGTTGTGCGGCTGGTAGTCCTCGTCGTCCCCGCCGAACGCGAACTGGAGGATCTTCATGCCGGGGAGGTCCAGCGCCGCCACCAACGCCTTCACGTCGGGCGTGATCTCGCCGAGGTCCTCGGCCACGAGGTCGAGCTCGCCGAGCTCGGCGGCGAGGGCGTCGAAGAGCTTCCGGCCCGGCCCCTCCTGCCAGGAGCCGGCGATGGCGGTCTCGGCGCCGGCGGGGACCGCCCAGTAGCCGGCGAAGCCTCGGAAATGGTCGAGGCGCAGGAGCTCCGTGAGGCGTAGGTTCGCCCGCATCCGCTCGACCCACCAGCGGAACCCGTCCCGCTCGAGGACGTCCCACCGGTAGAGCGGGTTCCCCCAGAGCTGGCCGGTCTCGCTGAAGTAGTCGGGAGGGACGCCCGCGACCCGGAGCGGGTCCCCCTCCGCGTCGAGCTCGAAGATCTCGGGGTGCGACCAGACGTCGGCGCTGTCGCCGGAGACGTAGATCGGGACGTCGCCCAGGATCCGGAGGCCCCGCGCGTGTGCGGCGTCCTTCACCCTCTCCCACTGCCGGAAGAAGAGGAACTGGAGGAACGCGTGCCAGGAGGTCTCCTCGGCGAGCTCCCTCTCGGCGCGCGCGAGCGCCGCCGGCCGCCGGAGGCGGAGCTCCTCCGGCCACTCGCGGAAGGCGGCCCCGCCGTAGCGCCCCTTCAGCGCCATGAAGAGCGACCAGTCGCGAAGCCAGTAGCCGTGTGCCGACGCTTCGGCGAAGCCCTGCAGCCCAGCCCGCAGGGTGTCCGGGGCGTCGGTCCGGAAGCGCCGCCACGCCTCGCGCAGGAGCCCTTCCTTCCAGGGGATCACGCGCTCGAAGTCGACGTGGTGCTCGGGGAACCCGGGGGCTCCGCCGAGCGCCGAGCCGGGAAGGAGGCCGTCGGCGACGAGAAGCTCGGGCGAGAGGAGCATCGGGCTCCCGGCGAAGGCCGAGAGCGTCCCGTACGGAGAGTTCCCGAACCCGGTCGGGCCGAGCGGCAGGACCTGCCAGACCGACTGGCCGGCGGAGGCGGCCCAGTCGAGGAAGGCGTCGCACTCCGGTCCCAGGTCGCCGATCCCGAACCGGCCCGGCAGGGACGTCGGGTGGAGGAGGAGGCCCGCGGCTCGCGTTGTCATCCGGGAGATCCTATCCGGTGCCGGCAACGGTCCGGCGCCTGCCTCCGTAAAAGAGGGCGGGGAATGAAACGGGGACGACTCTCCCGGCTCGCGCTCGCGGTGGTGCTCCTGCTGGCCGCCGCGAGCGTTTTTTCGGGCTGCCGCGGCGCCCGGGCCGGCGACGGCCCCCTCCCGGCGACGCCGGACGCCGACGGCCTCCGGCCGCTCCTCCTGACGGGAGAGCTCGCCGCCCTCCGCTCGGCCGACCTCTTCGTCCCCGAGACGCCGCTCTGGGAGCTCCAGCTCCGCTTCCTCGAGGAGGACGGAGCCGTCGTGAAGGCCGGGGACCGCGTCGCCGAGTTCGACGCGGGGAACCTCGCCTCGGAGCTCGAGCAGAAGCGGATCGGCGCGATCGAGGCGGAGACCGAGCTCGTCCGCTTCGACGCGGACCGTGAGGTCGCGGATCTCTCGCGGGAGCAGGCCGTTCGCTCCCGGACGACCGACCTCGAGAAGGCCCGCCTCGACGCCGACCTCCCCGCGGAGCTCCGCTCGCGGCGCGACCACGAGGAGAAGCAGCTCGCGCTCCGCCGCGCGAGGACGGAGCTGGAAAAGGCCGAGGAGGAGCTCGCCGGCTACCGCGCGGCGGCCGAGGCCGACCGCGCCACGAAGCTCATCGCCCTCGAGCGGGCGCGCGCCGAACGCGACAAGCTCGAGTCGGCGGTCGCCGCGCTCACGCTCCACGCGCCGAAGGACGGCGTCTTCGTCGTCGCCGAGAACCCGCGCGAGAGGAAGAAGTTCCTGACGGGCGATTCGCTCTGGCCCGGCCTCGCGCTCGCCCGGATCCCCGATCCCGGCGCTCTCCGCGTCGACGCGCTCCTCTTCGACGTCGACGACGGCCAGGTCCGCGCCGGAGACGCCGCCGTCGTCGTCCCCGACACCTTCCCGGATCGCCGGCTCCCCGCCCGGATCGCTTCCGTCGCCCCTGTCGCGCAGCCGATCGGGCGCGGCTCGCCACGGATGGCCTTCCGCGTCCAGGTCGACGTGACCGGCGGAGATCTCGACGGGCTCCGCCCGGGGATGTCGGTCCTCGTCGAGACACCTCCCGCCCCGTTTCGGGCCTCCAGTCCGAGCCCGGGCGACGTCCGCCTCCCGCCTCCCGACCTCGCGAGCGCGCGCCGCGCGAAGGCCGAGCGGCGCGACCTCGTCCTCTCCGTCGAGCTGAAGGGCGAGCTGGCCGCGCTTGACGGCGAGCCGATCGGCCCCACGCGTCTCCCCGAGGTCTGGGACTACCGGATCTCGTTCCTCGCGCCCGAGGGCTCCGACGTGAAGAAGGGCCAGCCCGTCCTCCGCTTCGACACGACGGCGGTTTCCCAGCAGCTCGAGGAGAAGCGGGCGGAGGCCGAGTCGGCCGGCAAGCAGATCGAGCGCCGCCGCCGGACGCTCGCGCTCTCGCGCGCCGACCTCGAGCTGCAGAAGGCGCAGGCCGAGGCGCGCCGCGCGAAGGCGGCGCTGAAGGTCGACGTCCCCCCGGAGGTTTCCGGCGCGATCGAGCTGACGAAGTCCCGCCTCGACCTCGCGCTCGCCGAGGCGGAGTCGGCCTCGGTGACGCGCCGCCTCGAGGCGGCCGAGCGCGCGGCCCGCGCCGAGCTCTCGATCCTGGAGGGGCGGCGCCGTCGCGCCGCGCTCCGGACAGGCGAGCTCGTCTCGTCGATCGGGAGGATGACGGTGCCCGCTCCCCGCGACGGGACGGTCCTCCTCATCCCGAGCTGGAACGGCGACAAGAAGAAGGTCGGCGACCGCTGCTGGTTCGGGGAGAAGGTCCTCGAGGTCCCCGACCTCGCGCGCGTCGGCGTCCAGGCCGAGGTCGACGAGGCCGACGCGGGGCTCGTCCGCGAGGGGGCGTCGGTCTCTCTCCGTCTCGACGCCCACCCCGACACCGAGGTCCGCGGGACGGTCCGCCGCATCCAGAAGACGGTCCAGCGCGCCTCCCCGTCCGTTCCGCTCAAGGTCGCGCGCCTCTCCGTCGCGCTCGGGGAGGTCGACCCGAAGAAGATGAAGCCGGGGATGCGCGTCCGCGGCCGCGTCGAGATCGGTCGCGCCGCCGGCGTCCTCGCGGTCCCGGCGGAGTCCGTGGTGCCGACCGAGGCCGGCCCCTTCGTCTGGGTTCCCCGCGGGAGCGGCGCCCGCCCGGTCGCCGTGAAGGTCGGTCGGCGCAACGGCGAGTGGGTCGAGGTCCTCTCCGGCCTCGCCGAGGGGGACGCCGTCCTGCGCGTGGCCCGCCCGGCCCCGAAGGGGGCCGCCTCGTGACGCGACGGGCCCTCGTCGTCGCCTCCGCCGCGCTCCTCTCCGCCGCCGCCCTCGGTACGAGGCTCCTCCGGCCGCGGGCGGCGGACGCCGGCGTGCCGACGTTCGTCGTGAAGGCGGCGGAGCTCGAGAGGACGGTCCGCGCCGAGGGGGTCCTCCGCGCCGTGGACGCGACGCCCGTCCGCGTCCCGGGCAACGACGTGAGCCTGAAGATCGGCTGGATGATCGAGGACGGGACGCCCGTGAAGGAGGGCGACGTCGTCGTCCGGCTCGACCCGACGCAGACGACGAAGCTCCTCGCCGACGGCCGGGCCGAGCGCGCGACGGCGGACCGCCGCGGCGACAAGGAGCGCGCCGAGGCGGGGGCGCTCATTGCGAACCTCCGCCGCGACGCCGACCGGGCCCGCGACGAGCGGGCGACTGCCGAGACGTTCCAGAGCCGCGACCCGGAGCTCTTCTCCCGGCACGAGATCATCGAGGCGGACATCGACGTCGCCCTCGCGACGCAGAAGGAGCGCCACGCGGTCGGATCGAAGGGCGAGCGCGAGGCGCTGGCCCGGACGAGCCGGGAGCTGGTCGCCCTCGAGGGGCGCACGGCGCAGCTGAAGATCGACAAGGCCGAGCGCGAGCTCGCCGCGCTCGAGCTGAAGGCCCCGCACGACGGGATCGTCGTCCTGAAGAGGAACTGGCGCGGCGAGCTGCCCCAGGTCGGGCAGGTCGTCTGGAGCTCGCAGACGCTCGCGGAGATCCCCGACCTCGGCAAGCTCGAGGCCGAGGTCTGGGTCCTCGAGGCGGACGCCGGGGGGCTGGCGCCCGGGCGCCCCGCCACGCTCGCGCTCGAGGGCGAGGCCGGCCGGCCCGTCCCCGCGAAGGTGAAGTCGGTCGACGCGCTCGCCCGGCCGCGCCTCCGGAACGTCCCGATCCAGTACTTCGGCGCGGTCCTTTCGCTCGACGCCGTCGACCGCGCGCGAATGAAGCCGGGACAGCGCGTCGCGGCGACGCTCGACCTCGGCGGCGAGGACGGCGTCCTCGTCGTCCCGCGGCAGGCGCTCTTCGAGCGCGGCGGCGGAACGGTCGTCTTCCGGCTCGCGAGGGGCGCCTTCGAGCCCGTCCCCGTCACGCTCGGCGCCTCCGCGCTCGGACGCGTCGCCATCGCCTCGGGCCTCGAGGAGGGCGACGTCGTCGCGCTCGTCGACCCGGAGGCCGCGCCCGAGCCGGCCTCCTCGCCAGCGCCCGGCTCCCCGGTCGGAGGGGCGTCGTGAGCCTCCGCGAGTCGCTCCTGCGCGCCCTGGCGAGCCTCTCGGCGCACAAGCTGCGGTCCGTCCTGACGATGCTCGGGATGATCTTCGGCGTCGGCGCCGTCATCGCGATGCTCTCGATCGGAGCCGGCGCCGAGAGCCAGGCGCTCGAGATGATCCGGCGGATGGGGATCTCGAACGTCCTCGTCCGCGCGAAGGAGTTCCGTCCCGACGAGCTCCAGGAGGTCCGGAAGAAGTCGATCGGCGTCTCGCTCCGCGACGCGGCCGGGATCGAGGAGGCCGTCCCGGGAGTCGACTTCACCGGGCCGCGCGTCACCGTGAACCCGTGGGGCGTGAGGGGGCGCGGCGGAAAGAGCGAGGCGCGCGTCTCGGGCGTCTCGTGGCGCCACGCCGAGCTCGTCTCGCTCCCGCTCGCCGCGGGGCGCTTCCTCACGAAGGAGGACGAGGAGGCGCACGCGCAGGTCTGCGTCCTCGGCGACGGCGCGCGCCGCGACCTCTTCGGCTGGGAGCCCGCGCTCGGCCGGACGGTGAAGGTGAACGACGTCTGGCTCTCCGTCGTCGGGGTCCTCGCCCCCTCGGGCGAAGGCGGCGACACGTTCCAGGGGGTCTCCGTCGGCTCCACGGCGCAGGAGCTCTTCGTCCCCTACACGACGGTCCTCCGCAAGCTCGACCGCGACCCGCTCGCGTCGCCGCTCTCCGAGCTCGTCGTGAAGCTCCGGGACGGGACGCCCGCCACGGAGGCCGCCCGCCTGGCCGGGGCCCTCCTCGACCGCCTCCACGGCGGCGCGGCCGACTTCGAGGTCGTCGTCCCGGAGGCGCTCCTCGCGCAGAGCCGGAAGACGCAGCGGCTCTTCAACGTCGTCATGGGGTGCATCGCCGGGATCTCGCTCCTCGTCGGAGGGATCGGGATCATGAACATCATGCTCGCGACGGTCCTCGAGCGGACGCGCGAGATCGGCATCCGCCGCGCGATCGGCGCGCGGCGGAAGGACGTCCTCGTCCAGTTCGTCGTGGAGGCGTTCGCGCTCAGCGCGCTCGGGGGGCTCCTCGGGGTCGTCCTCGGCATCCTCATCGCGAAGGTCGTCGCCGTCTCCGCCGGCTGGCCCACCGTCGTGACGCTCTGGTCCCTCCTCCTGTCGACGGGCGTCTCCGGCGCGGTCGGCCTCCTCTCCGGCTTCTACCCGGCGCTGCGCGCCGCCTCGATCGACCCGATCGAGGCGCTCCGGTACGAGTAGCCGGTCCCGCCGTCAGCCGGCGAGGAGTGCGAGGAGCGCGGCGTAGTCGCCGGGAAGCGGCGCCACGAGGTCGACGCCGACTGCAGGCACGACGAGACGCGCGGCGTGGAGGAGCGGGTGGCTCACGGCCGCGAAGGCGGCGCGGAGCGCCGGGTCGCGCACTCCGTGCCAGCGCGTGCCGCCGCCGTAAAGGTCGTCTCCGACGAGGGGGTGTCCCAGCGCCGCGAGGTGGACGCGGATCTGGTGCGTCCGGCCCGTCTCCGGGGACGCCTCCAGGTCGGCGACAGCGGCGTACCGGCGGAGCGTCGTCCATCGCGTGACGGCCGGCTTGCCTCCCAACCGGACGCTCATCTTCCGGCCGTCCTTCAGGTCGCGTCCGAGCGGAGCGCGGGTCTCGCCCCGCGCCGGCACCGGGTGCCCCCAGACGAGCGCGCGGTACGTCTTCTCCGTCGCCCGCCTCTGGAACGCGTCCGAGAGGAGCCGATGCGTCGCGGCGTCCCGGGCGAGGAGGACGACCCCCGAGGTCCCCTCGTCGAGCCGGTGAACGAGGAGCGGGCGCGGGGTCGTCTCCGGAACGCCGCAAGCGGCGAGGAGCCGTCCGACGACCTCCTCCTCCGATTTCCCCGGCCGGGAGGAGGTCGCCATCGAGACGCCGGCGGGCTTGTCGAGGGCGAGGACCGCGCCGTCGTCCAGGAGGACGCGGCCGGGCGGCTCCGGCCCGGCCGCGTACCGCGACCTCGACACCCCGGTCACGGAGATGAGCCCGGGACGCGGCGGATCGACGCGTCGTCGCTCGGGACACGATCCCCGGAAGCCGCCCCGGGCGGAGCGCCGTGCGCGACGAGGACGCGGTCCCGGCCCGCGGCCTTGGCGGCGTAGAGCGCGGCGTCCGCCTGGCGCAGCCACGCCGACACCGACACGCTCGCCCGGACGTTCGGGTCGAAGACGGCGACGCCCGCGGAGACGGTCGTCCCGTCGCGCGTCCCGGAGATCCTCGCCCGGCCGATGCCGCTCCGGATCCTCTCGAGGCAGGAGACGGCCCTCGTCGCGTCGGCTTCCGGAAGGAGGACGACGAACTCGTCGCCGCCGAAGCGGGCCGCCAGGTCGGTGTCCCGGATCGCCTGCGTGATCGCGGCGGCGGCCGCGACGAGGAGACGGTCTCCGGCCACGTGGCCGTACCGGTCGTTGAACCCCTTGAAACCGTCGAGGTCGAGGATCGCGAGAGCCACGGGGTGGGCGCTCCTCCGGGCCCGGGCGATCTCGAGCCGGATCCGGTCGAAGAGGACCGCGCGGTTCGCGAGGGACGTCAGCGGGTCGGTCGAGGCCGCGAGCCGGAGGCGCGCGAGCCGGTCGGCGAGCGCCGCGAGGAGGACGCTCATCAGGACGAAGAAGGCGGGTCCCGAAAGGGCGATGTCGATCGAGGCGCCGACGCCGAGGGCGAGGAGGCCGGCGGAGTCGAACGCCGCCGCGAGCACCGCCGCGAGCGCCGCGGCGAGGAGCGGCCGCGCGTGCCGGACGCGCCGCCGCGCCGCCGTCCCGAGGTGCACGAGGACGTCGGCCGCGGCGGCCGCGCCGAGGAGGCCTCCGAGCGGGAACGTGTAGTAGATGTCGTCGGGCCTCGGCCAGAAGAGGCACGCCAGCGCGCCGGCCGCCTGCACCGCCAGCAGGGCGCGGTGGAGCCGTCCGATCGGCCGCTCGAAGAACTTCAGGAAGAGGACCCAGGCGAGGGCCGGCAGGACGAAGACGCCCGCGTGGCCGATGCGGAAGAGGAACGTGAGCGGCAGGCCGAAGACCGCCCACACCGAGAGCCAGGAGACGATGAAGACGGCCGTGACGGTCGTCGTCAGGAAGAAGAAGAGGAAGTCCGTCTGCCCCCGGTCGCGAAGGAAGAAGAAGAGCGAGAAGAGCCCGAGCGCGGCGAACGCCGCCGCGAGCAGCGCCCGGGGCGCCTCGCGCATCATGCGTCCGTGGAGCGCGGCCGACACGGAGTCGAGCTGCGGCGTCCCGGTGATCCCCCCTCCGCGCGGCCCGGCGTTGTGGACGCGCACGGCCAGGACGTGCCGGCCCGGGACCGAGGAGCGCGACGGCGGGAGCTCGTAGATCCGCTCCACGACCGTCCCCTTGTCGTAGCCCGGCGGGAACCCTCCCGTCCGTCCGATCGGCTGCCCGTCGAGGTAGACCTCGTCCACGTCGCGGATCTGCGAGCAGACGAACGCGAGCGGGACGATCGACAGCGAGGGGTCGAGGTCGATCGAGACCCGGTACCACCCCGTCCCGTGGCCGGCGAAACCCGCGGCCTGCCAGGTCCCGGGCACGGCGATCGGACGGAACGGAAGGGCGTCGAGGTCCGCGATGCCGCCGGGCGGGTCTCCGAGCGCGAACTCCCAGGTCCCGGCGAGGCTCGCCGGCAGGCGCTCGACCCGGAGGGCGCCGAGCTCCTGTCCGGCCGCGGGGTCCGGCACGAGGACGGCCCAGAGAAGCGCCGCTGCGAGAACGCACGTTCGCCGGACCATCCGGTCCAGCATCTCCCATCCGCGGCGCAGGGGCAACGAGGAGCGCGGAGACCGGACGGCGGGCCGGATAAGATCGGCGCCGGAGGCCCTCCATGGAGCTCAGGGATTCGGTCGCCCTCGTCACCGGCGCCGGCCGCGGGATCGGCCGGGCCATCGCCCTCGCCTTCGCCCGCGAAGGAGCCCGCGTCGGCCTGATGGGCCTGACGACGTCGCACCTCGCGGCCGTCGAGAAGGAGGCGAGCGCGCTCGGTGCGCGCTGCGCCGTCCTCCCCGGCGACGTCTCCGACGAGGGGAGCGTCGCGCGCTGCGTGGCCGCCGCCGAGCAGCAGCTCGGGCCGGTCGACGTCCTCGTCAACAACGCCGGTGTCTGGGCCCACGGTCCGGTCGACCGGATCGACGCCCTCGTCTTCGACCACACGCTCGCCGTCAACCTGCGCGGGCCGTTCCTGATGGCCCGCGCCGTCCTGCCCGGCATGAAGAACCGCCGCCGCGGCCACGTCGTCAACGTCGCCTCGACCGCGGCGCTCCGCGGCTTCGCCGGGGGCGCGGCCTACTGCGCGTCGAAGTTCGGCCTCGCCGGCCTGTCGCAGGCGATGCTCCAGGACGTGCGGGGGAGCGACGTTCGCGTCACCTGCATCCTCCCCTCGACGGTCGCCACCGACATGGCCCTCCGGGGCGACTTCCTGAAGAACCCGGCGACGGCGATCCGGCCCGAGGACGTGGCCGAGGCGGTCGTCGGCCTGATCCGGCTCGACTCCCGCGTCCTCCCGGTCTCCCTCGAGCTCTGGCAGACGAACCCCTGAGCGCGCGGGGCCGCGCCCGGGCTCAGGGTCCGACGACCCGGTAGACCCACCCCAGGTCGCGCGTTCCCTTCGCCGCGAGCTCGGCGCGAATCGCCTTGGCCTCCTCGGCGGACGGGAACTCCCCGACCAGGACCCTGTACCAGACGCCCTTCTCGCCGAGGTCGACCTCTGCGACGTAGCCCTCGCGCCCGGCGAGCGCCGCGATCCGCTTCAGGTCGCGCTCGGCGGCGGCACGGTCCCGGTAAGACGTGAAGTGGATGGAGAAGACCTCGGGGCGTCCGGCCCGGTCCCGGGTGACGACCAGGCCGTCACGGCTCTGCCGGACCGGAGCGGGCGGGACGGTAGCGACGGGGACGGGCGGGGGCGCCGCCGACGCGACCGACGGTGCGGCGGTCGGGCGCGCGGCGGATGACGCGGGGGCGACCGGGGCGACAGGGGTCGCTTCGGCCGCGGCCTCTCCGGCCGGAGCGGCCGGCATCGCGGGGGATCTCGTTTCTGCGGCCACGGCCTTGGGTCCGGCATCGGGCGCAGCGGCCGTCGCCGTTCCAGGCGGAGCTACGGTCGAGGGCTCGACCGCCGCCGGCGTCCGCCGGGCCACGGCGACCCGGCCGGTCTCCGCTCCCCGATCGATCCAGAGACCGACGAGGAGGTAGCCGAGCGCCGCGAGGACCGCGAGCACGGCGGCGATTCCGGCGAGACGTCCCCATCGCGGTCCGTCCTCGCGGGATGCGCGGCGGCGCCCGCCGCGCGGGATCGTCAGGATGGTGTCCTCGTCGTCCTCGAACGGCGGGGGAGGCTCGGACTCGTCCACGACCTCGATCGGCGCGGCGGCCGGCGCCACTCCCGGGGCACCCTGCGACTCCTCCGCGAACGTCGACGTCTCGGACGACGCGCTCTCGCCGGCGAAGACCGAGCGCAGGTCGATCGACTCGGCCTCCCGCGAGAGGCGGGTCAGCGTCTCGTCTCCGAACTCCTCCGGCATCTCGGTCGTCGGGGCCTGCGGCGCCGGGGCCGCGTCCTCCTCCGGCAGGGCGAAGACGTAGCCTCCCCCTTCCTCGGCCGGAAGGCTCTCCTGCCCGGCGCCGGAGGGCGCCACATCCGCCGCCGCTCCGGCGGTCTCTGCGCGAGCCGAAGGTTCGAGGAACTCCTCGAGAGGGGGCGGCACCAGCGGCTCCGCCTCGACCGGCACGACGGCCGCCGACGCGCCGACCGGCTCGCGCGCCTCGCGGTCCCAGCGGAGGTCGAGCGCGCCCGTCGTCTCGGAGAACGGGTCGTCCGCGTCGGACGGGCCCACCTCCGAGAGGGGCTCCGGCCCGGAGGGCTCGACGGGAACGAAGGGAGGCGGCGGCGCGACGACGAGAGGAGGCGGCACGCCCCCGACGCGCGCGAGCGCCCGCTCCACGAGCACCTCGATGGGAACGCTCTCCCCGCCGGCGTCGCGGATCCTCTTCAGCTCCTCGGCGCAGACGTCCCGCGCCGCGCGAAAGGCGACGTCGGGCTCGACCGGCGCACGGGCCGTGAGCTCGCGGAGGACCTCCGAGACCGACGGGAGCATGCGCCTCACGCGAGAGGCGGTGAGGTCTTCTCCGCTCATCCGGCGAGACGCTCCCAGTCGCCTTCCGGTGCGTCGGCGGCGATCGACAGCGAGCCGTTCGCGCCGGCGAAGACCGGGTCCTCCACGGGCCTCACCCTTCCGCCGCCCACGTCCTCGAGCGCCCGCTCGAGCGCCGCCGCGAGGCCGGGGATCTGCGACCCGCCCCCCGCGAGGACGACGTTGTCGCGCACCCTCTGCTGGTACTCGGGCTCGACGCGGGACAGGAGGTCGAGCATCGTCTCGGCCAGGGGCCCGACGAGGCTCTCGCACGCCTTCCTCATCTCCGCCGTGATCTCGAGGCGCGTCGGCTTCCCGCGGACCGGGGCCTCGACGAAGACGGGCCCCTTCGGCTCGCCGACGAAGCTGTTCTTCTCCTTCCACTCCCGGACCATGTGGATCGAGAAGTTCGCGTCCGGGTGGCGCGCCCGGACCTGGAGACCCAGCTGCTCGTCGACGGTGTCGCCCGCGTAGGTGAGCGTCCGCTGGTCGTCGTCGGTCGGGTAGCGGCCGTTCATGACGCAGAAGTCGCTCGTCCCGGCGCCGATGTCGATGATCATCGTGTGGAGGAGGGCGTCCATGCCATAGGCGACGGCGAACGGCTCCGAGACGAGGAGGAGCGCGTCGGCGACTCCCTTCACGGCGTTCCGCAGGTGCTGCCGCGAGACGCGCATCGCCTCGGCGGGGACGCCGACGACGGCCTGGACCGTCTTGCCGGCGCCGCCGGCCTTCTCGATCAGGTGCGCGAGGAGCTCCCTCACGGCCGCCTCGGCCTTCGGGGAGCCCTCCTTGATGAGTCCCCTCTCGAGGGGGCGGTGGAGGTCGAGCATCGGCCGGTTCTCGAGCGCCTCGTGCCCGAAGACGACCGGCTTCTTCACGACCTTCCGGGCGACCATGTCCACGGGCCATCCGACCCAGCTCTCCACGACGTGCCGCTCGCCGTTCGAGGCCGCGATCGCGCTGCGCGAGGTGCCGAGGTCGATCCCGACGTGGAGGACGTCCTTCTTGCCGCTCATCCGTTCCCGCTCCTTCCCGCATCCGCGAGGTTGCGCGCGTCGGCGTAGGCGCGCACGCCCCGCGCGAGCGCTTCGGCGATCGCCTCCCGGTAGGCCTCGTCGCGGAGGAGACGCGCGTCCTCCGCGTGAGAGACGCTCGAGACCTCCGCCAGGATCCCCGGCATCTCGGAGGCGATCAGGACGACGAACGGGGCGCTCTTGACCCCCCGGTCGCCGGCCTCCGGCGTGACCTTCTGCGTCGAGGCGACGAGCTCGGCCTGGACCGACTCCGCGAGCCGCCTCGACTCGGCCTGGCGAACGCCCACGTAGACCTCCTCGAGAAGTCCCCTGAAGTCCGACAGAGAATAGCCCGAGGAGCGGTTCTCGGCGCTCGCGAGCCGACGGATCGCCGGGTCGTCGGTCGGGCCGAGGTAGTAGGTCTCGACACCGCGGCGATCCGGCCTCGGGATCGAGTTGACGTGGATGGAGACGAGGACGTCTCCGCCGGCGTCCCGCGCCCTTCGCGAACGCTCGCGCAGGGAGATCGTCTCGTCTCCCTCCCGGGTCATCACGACGCGAAAAAGGCCGCCACGGAGCTTCTCCCGCACCCTCCGGGCGACGTCCAACGTGACGTCCTTCTCGGCGAGGCCGTCGGCCGTCAGCGCCCCGGGATCGACGCCACCGTGTCCGGCGTCGAGGACGATCGTCCTCACGTCGAGGTGGAAGAGCGTCGGGTCGATCGACTTCGGTGCGGGCCAGGCGAGCGTCTCGAGCCCCGGCTCCGGCGACGGGGCGACCGTCCGCTGCGGCACCACGACGACCTCCGTCGGGGAGACGCCCCCGCCGGAGAAGGCGTTGATCGACGCGAAGAGCGCGAGCGGGATCGCGACCAGGGCCGCTCCGCGCACGGCCCTGCGGGCCCACCGCCCTCCCGGGCGAAAGCGCGCCGGCGGCCGGCCCTCGATGGTGTCGAGGTTCTCCCGCACGGCGTCGCGGAGCATCTGCCTCTTCAGCCGCTCGGCGTCTCGCATGTCGAACTTCCTATTTTCGCAGCTTTTACGCCGAGCGGCGGGCCGCCGCGCCCCGTCAGGGCGAAACGAGGACCGCGCGAACCGGAGAGCCGTCTCCTCCCTCGATCCGGAGCGGCAGCGCCGAGAGCTCGTAGAGGCCCGCCGGGACGTGGGCGAGGACGAGCCCCTCGAGCCACGCGACCCCCGCGCGGACGAGCGCCCGGTGCGCCGCGTAGGCGTGGTCGTCGTACGGGTCGACGGAGGGGGTGTCGATCCCGACGAGGACGACACCGCGCGCCGCGAGCTCCGAGGCGAGCGACGGGTCGAGCCCCGCGAACGCGTCGTCGAACCGCTCCCGGCTCCCGAAGGTCCCGGTCTTCAGGAGGAGCCGCGGCGCGGACGGAGGCTCCGCGAGGTCCTCGAGGCGCACGCGCCCCCGGGGAGCGACCCGCGCCTCGACGACCTGGCACGGCCCGATCCACGTCTCGAGCGGGACCTCGTCGATCGCGGGCGCCCCGGCCACCATGTGGAGCGGCGCGTCGGCGTGCGCGCCGAGGTGCAGCGTCGTCCGGACCGACGAGAAGGTCGTCCCGTCGGGAGGGGTCGTCACCTCCCGCGAGAACGGCACGTCGCCCGGCCAGACCGCGATCCGCGGCGACAGCGGCGGAGAGAGGTCGTAGATCCGCGCCAAGGGCCCCTCACTGCCTCTCGAGCCAGGCCGAGACGTCCTCGACCATCCGGTCGAAGGAGGGAGAGACGAACAGGAGCTCCTGGTACCGCGTCGGGTCGTACGGGATCGCGGCCGCCGCGTCGCAGTCGAGCGGACGGATCTCGGCGTGCTTCTCGAAGTCCCCGAGCTCGCCGAACGACGAGAGGAGCCCGGCGCCCACCGCCTTCCGCTTCCCGTCCTCCTCGACGAGGCCGAACTCGAGCGTGTACCAGTAGAGGTACTCGAGCCGCTTCAGCGCCGCGTCGTCGACGCGCCACGCCGCCTCGCCGAAGCGCCGCGAGAGCGTCACGATGCCGGGGTGGAAGAGGCTCGCCGCGTGGCCGACGAGCTCGTGGACGACGTCGGGCTCCGGGGTGTAGAGCGGGACCGAGTGGTGGCGCATGTACTGCGTCGAGAGGAAGACCCCCTTCCCCATCATCCCGAGGAACGTCCGTCCCTGGACGAGGCCGGCCACGGGAAGCATTCGGAAGCCCGCCCCCCTCTTCAGCGCCTCGTTCACCTCGGCGAGCTGCGGCACGCGCGTCCGGTCGAGCGCGAGGGCCCTCGAGCTCTCCATCCACTCGCGGCAGGCGAAGCGCTCGTGCAGCGGCGCGAGGTGCTCCCAGACCGTCCGCCAGACGGCCTGCTCGTCCTCGGTGTACTCCACGTCCGGCAGCGGCTGGCCCTCGCGGTACTCGAGCGCGAGCTTCGCGATCGCGTTCCGCCGCGCTCTGTAGACGGGGTCCCTGAAGCCCGGGTGGTCCGGGTCGAGCGGGACGAGCTCCTCGGCGCCCCCCGCGTGCGGGAGGCCCGGGTCCCCGGCCGCCGCAGCGATCTTCTCGGCCATCGTGCTTACCGCGTGCCTCCGTTCGGGTCTCGAGATCTTATCTCGCGATCCGGTCCGGCACCCGCGCCTGACCGCGGCTCCGCCAGGAGGCGGAGCGTCTCCGCGTACCGTTGCCCCGGATCCAGGGCGAGCGACTCGCTCGCGTGGAGCGCCGCCAGCTCCGGCCGGCCGCGGGAGGCCTCGGCGACTGCGATCCGTGCCAGGAGCAACGCGGAAATCGGAGTGATGGGCGGAAGTCCGGCGAGCCGCCGTGGAATCGCCGGAAAGAGCCACACGGAAGGAGGCGGTAACGGCATCCCCTCGAGGACCCCGGGCGCGAGCCAGGGGGCGTCGACGCGAATCCCCGCCCCGCGCGCGACGAGCACCGCGTGCCCGAGAGGAGGTGCGAGAAGGGGCAGGGTCGAAACCCGGTCCGAGCCGGCGCGGGGCCAGCCCGCGGTCGCGGGGCCGCCGAGCATCTCGGCGTACGTGATGAAGGCTCCGGGGGCCGCAAGGACACCCAGGACATTCACGGCGACTCCCGCGCCGACGGCAGCGAACACGACGGCGCGCGGCAGGAGCACCGCGGGCGCGGCGAGGAGGGGCAGGGCCGGCAGAAGGAGCCGGGGTCCCCAGCAGGACGCCCCATGCCAGGAGAACCACCGGGCCACGACCAGCAGGAGGACGAGCGGGAGTATCCCGCAGAGGACGCGAGCCGGATTCGAGAGCCTCCGAAACACGAATGGCGCGAGGAAGGCGACAGGGGCAAAGAACAGGAGGCCTCGGCCCGGCGAGATGAGAAGGCCCGCGAGGCCTTCGGAGAGCGGATGGTCGAACGGGAGCCCCACGTAGCCGTAGCCGAAGTCTGTCGCGCGGCCGTAGAGCGCCGCGTTGAGGGCGAGGGCTCCGGCGAGGCCGGGGACGAGGATCGCGACGGCTCCGGCGGCCGCGCGCGGCAGGCCCGGCCGGCCCTTGTCCCGCGCGAGCGCGGCGAGGACGACCGCCGGCGCGAGGACCCAGAGCATCGGCTTCAGCAGCGCCGCGGAGAGCGTTCCGAGGCCCGCGCCGAGGCCCGCGCGCATCGGATCGGAGGAGCCGCGGAGAAGCCCTGCGGCCCCGAGCGCGAGCGCCGCGGCGGCCCAGGGTTCGGTGTAGGAATCCGCGGCGTAGGGCCAGAGGAACGTTCCGGCGAGGAAGGCGGGTGCCCAGAACGGCGAGGCTCCGGGACGGAGAACGCGTGCGAGGCGGAGGAATGCCCACGCGGCGAGCCCGGCGCCCGCCGCCCACATGAGCGCCGCGGCGGCGTCGAGCCCGACCGCGCCGATTGACGTCCGGAAGGGCCAGGCGGGAGCGAGGAACGGGACGGCGAGGAGGGACGGCGCCACGCCATAACGCGAGCGGAACGGGTGGGGCGCCGGGTACATCGGGTCGACCGTCCGGGGAGGGACCGTGGCCGATTCGAGGCGTCCCGTGACGAAGTACCCGAAGGTATCCGAGAGGACCTCGGCCCCGTCCGACGAGATCGCTGCCCGGCCGATCCACGCGGCCGCGAGAAGTGCGAACGTCAGAGCGAGGGAGAGCAGGGAGCGGAGGCGGGACCCGTTTGCCGGGAGACGGAAGGCCCCTTCGGCGCGCTCCTCGAAATGAGTCATCTGCCCGAGTTCGGGGGGTCCGTCACTTCACCCGCTTCCGGCGCGGAAGGAGGCCGTTCAGCTCCCGCAGAGCCATGTCGAGCCCCTTCTCGACGCCCGGGTCGGTCTCGCCCCGGAGCGCCTGCATCGCCGCCTCGTCGCGGAGACGTTGCAGCCGGTGCGCCAGTGCCCGGAGGTTCGTCTCGACGGCCTTCTGTTCCTCGTCGCTGCGTTGTTTCGCCACGCGGGCATTCTGGACGAGACCGGCGCCGCTTTGGAAGATGATCCGGCTGTGAGCGTCGACGTCCTCCTCGTTCGCACCCACAGCCCCGGGAACCTCGGCTCGGCGGCCCGCGCCTGCAAGGCGTTCGGCGCGGGGCTCCTCCTCCTCGACCCGCGCGCCGACGCCGCGCACGAGGACGCTCGCGCCTTCGCGTCGGGCGCGGAGGACCTCCTCGACGCCGCGCCCCGCCTCGGAGCGTGGGACGAGGCCGAGGAGGGAGCCGACGTGCTCCTCGCTCTCACGTCGTTCCGCGGCCGGAGCTCGCGCGGACGGCCTCCGACGTGGAGCTGGGCGGCGGCGCGAAGAGCGGCGCGCGCCGGACGGGTCGTCCTCGCCGTCGGCCCGGAACGCTCGGGCCTGGCGAACGACGAGCTCCGGCGAGCCTCCGGCCTCCTCTCGCTCCCGACGAGGCCCGCGTTCCCGGTCCTCAACCTCGCCCAGGCCGCCGCGGCCGCCCTCGCGCTCCTCGCCCTGGTCCCCTCGCGCCGAGACGCCCCGGTTCGCCGGGCCGGGGTGGAAGAGACGTCCCGTCTCCGCGCCGAGCTCCTCGAGGCGCTTCTCGCGGCGGGCTTCCTCGGCCGCGAGGACGACTCCGTCCTCGCGGAGCTCCTCGCGCCCCTCCTCCGCGGACGCCTCACGGATCGCGAAGCCGAGCTCTGGACCGGCGCGCTGCGGAAGGTCGGTCGGCGAGCCCTTCCGGGCGCTCGGACGCGTCCGGCCGGATCCTGAGACTCGCGATTCCGTACTTCGAATCGTGCGCTTCGTCCTCCCGGTTGCACCGTTCGTCCTCGGGCGAAGCCCGTGGCCGGCCGCAGACCGCAGACTCCCGACGGGACATTCCCGCCGACGTCCCGGAGGACCGGAGTGAGCCGAACCGACCTGACGGGCCCCGATCCCGGGCGGCGACTCCTCGCCGCCCTCGAGAGGCCGGAGGCGACGTGGGTCGTCCTCTGCGCCGTTCTCGCGGTCCTGACCCTCTTCGGGGCGGCCGAGCTCCTCCTCTCCAGCGCCATACCCCCGACGCGGCGCCCCGTCCTCGCCGTCTCGAACGCGCTCGCCCACCTGACGTACGCCCTGCTCGCCCCGGTCCTCCTGCACGTCCTCGAGCGACACCCTTTTCGCCGAGGCCGCCTTCTCGCCGCCACGGCCTGGCACGCGGCCGCGGCGCTCGCGATCGGCGGCCTCGCCGTGCTCGTCATGCAGTTCGGCCTCCACCTCAGCGTCCGGCCTCTCTCGTCGGCCACGGCCGTTCTCCTCCGGACGGGCAGCACGTTCCGCTACAACCTCCACGACATCCTCTTCGTCTACGCTCTCCTCGCGGCGACCGCCTCGACGCTCGACCTCTATCGCCGGGAGCGCCGAAAGGACCTCGAGGCCGTGGCCCTCGAACGGCAGATCGCCGAAGCGAAGGTCGAGTCCCTCCGGACGCGGATCGACCCGCATTTCGTCCTGAACTCCCTGAGCGCCCTTCTCCCGCTCCTCGGGCAGCGCCCCGAGTCCGCTTGCGAGGCCGTCGTCCGCCTCGGCACGCTCCTCCGGCTCAGCTTCCGGAGCTCCCCCTCGGGACTCGCCCCGCTCCGGGACGAGGAGGAGTACCTGCGCTGCTTCCTCGCGCTCGAGGAGATGCGCGCCTCCGATCGCCTCTCCGTCCTCCTCGACTTCGCGCCCGACGTCCTCGACGCCGCGGTGCCCTCGCTCGTCCTCAAGCCCTTCGTCGAGGCGGCCCTGCGGACCGGCGTCTTCCTTCGGACCGGATCGGCCCTCGTCAGCGTCGCGGCGCGCCGCGACCGCGACGACGTCGTCGTTCGCATCCGGAGCGCGGCGCGCGGCGACGAAGGCCCCGCGCCGTCGGCCGGCATCGACCCCGGGATGGAGGCGGCCGGCGCCCGCCTGCGGGCGGCGTTCGGGGAGGCGGCGTCCGTCCGCGTCACCCGGGACCCTGCCGGCGACTTCGAGGCCGTGCTCCGATTCCCGCTGCGCCGATCCGCCCCGGCGGCCGCCGCCGGTCCCGACCCGCGCGACGGCGCGGCAGCCGCCCCGCCCGAGCCGCGGACGCCGTCGACCCGGCCCGCGCCGCTCCTCGACCGGCCCGGCCGGCTCGCCGGAATCGCCGCGCTCCTCTGGCTCGTCGCCGGCCTCTACTTCGGATCGCAGGAACACCTCCGGGCGAGCCTTCGCCTCGCGGATGAGCGTCCGCCCGCGCACGTGCACTACGTCGCGCCCCTCGCGAAAGCGGCCGCCTGGGCCTTCCTCACGCCGGCGATCATCGCCTTCTACCGCCGGCATCCTCTCTGGAGCCGTCCCTTCCGAAGCGTTCCCCTCCACCTCGCGGCCGCGGTCGGCTTCGCGGCGCTCGTCGTCGCCGCGACGCCGCCCGGCCCCGGGACGACCCCCTCTCCCTACTCCGCGCGGCTCGCTTCGGACCTCCCGCCGCGGGCCGGGACGTACCTCCTCGTCGTCGCCGCGCTTGCCGTCCTCGATGTCGCGCGCCAGGCCCGCCTCGCCGCTCACCGTGCCGCTCGCCTCGAGACGCAGCTGGCCGAGGCGCGGCTCTCGACGCTCCGGGCCCAGCTCCACCCCCACTTTCTCTTCAACACCCTCAACGGCCTCCTGCCCCTCATCACGGCCGACCCGGACGCCGCGGGGCGCGTCCTCGTCCAGCTCGGGGACCTGCTCCGAGCGAGCTTCCGGCCCGGCGCCTCTCCTCTCGTCCCGCTCGCGGAAGAGGTCGACTTCCTGAGGCGCTATCTCGCGCTGGAGGCCACACGCTTCCACGACCGCCTCACCGTCCGGCTCGACGTCGCTCCCGAGACCCTGGGCGCGTCCGTGCCGAGCCTCGTCCTGCAGCCGCTCGTCGAGAACGCGGTCAAGCACGGGGTCTCGCTCCGGCCCGGGCCGGGGAGCGTCCGGCTCTCCGCACGCCGCGACGGCGGGACGCTCGTCGTCGAGGTCGGCAACGACGCCGCGCCCGAGGACGCCGGTCCGGCCCCGACCTCGAACGGCGTGGGCCTCGCGAACACGCGCGCGCGCCTCGCGCAGCTCTACGGAGAGGCGGCTTCGCTCGAGGCCGGACCGGGGACGCAGGGCGAGTTCGTGAGCGTCCTGCGGCTCCCCTGGTCCGTCGCGGCGAAACCCGCCGGGGCGGGGGTCCGTATCTGACCGGAAGAGAGGTCCCACGGTCCCTCATGCGACTGCGCACACTCATCGTCGACGACGAGCCGCTCGCGCGCGAATGGCTCAGGAACCTCCTGGCCCGGGAGGCCGACGTCGAGATCGTCGGCGAGGCCGGAGACGGGTTCCGCGCCGTGCTCGCCATCCAGGAGCTGAAGCCCGACGTCGTCTTTCTCGACGTCCAGATGCCCGGCCTCGACGGCTTCGGCGTCCTCGAGACGCTCGGCCCGCGCGAGGTTCCGGCGCTCGTCTTCGTGACCGCGTACGACCAGTACGCCCTCCGGGCCTTCGACGTCCACGCGCTCGACTACGTCCTGAAGCCGTTCGGCCAGGAGCGTCTCCGCGCCACGCTCGACCGCGTGAGAGCCCGCCTGAAGGCGCACCACGCCGGGGCCGCGCTCGAGAGCCTCTCCTCCCTCGTCGAGGAGCTTCGCTCGCTGCGGGCCGCTCCCGTCTGGCTGCTCATCCGCGAGGAGGGGCGGAGCTTCTTCCTCAAGGTCGCCGACATCGACTGGATCGAGGCGTCCCGCAACAACGTCCTCCTCCACGTCGGTCGCGCGACGCACACCTACCACGACACGATGCAGGGTCTCGAGTCGAAGCTCGACCGGCGCCGGTTCCTCCGCATCCACCGCTCGACGATCGTGAACATCGACCGGGTCAAGGAGCTCGAGCCGTGGTTCAACGGCGACTACGTCGTCACCCTGCGCGACGGGACGAAGCTGACGCTGAGCGCGACGTACCGGTCCGTCCTCCGCTCCTTCCGCAAGCCCCAGACGCCCGGCGCAGGGCCCCGGGAGGTCGAGCCCGCGGACGTCGGCGCGACGCCGCCGCCGGAGCCCTGAACGAAACGCCCTCCCCGTGGACGAGCCGGGCCCTCCGTCCCGCGGGACGGAGGGCCCGGAGTCCACCCCATCCGGGGCGGCTGCTAGAAGCGGATCCCCATCGAGACGAACCAGAGACGGGTCCCCTGGAAGGAGCCCGAGCGGGACGTCGCGTTCGCGGCGCCCGTCGTCGCCTTCCCGAAGTTCGGACCCTTCTTCCAGTTCGCGCCCATCGCGCTGCACTCGGCGGCGCTCGCCGTCTGCGGGCACTCGATCGGCGCGGCGTTGAAGGGGTCGAAGCGGACGAGGCCGTTGGAGTTCGGCGTCGACCCGGTGCCGACGAGGACGGACGTGTTCGGCGCGAGGACGCCGTCCTGGTTGAAGAGGTTGAGGACCTGGGGCTGGACGAACAGCTCGACCGGGCCGAGGTTCGTGCTCAGGTTGAGCGAGAGGTTCGTCGCCCAGAGGTCGTCGGTCCGGTATGCGTCGCGCGCCGTGAAGTAGTAGGGGACCGTCGCCGGGGGCGCCACGTAGCCCGGGTTCGTCACGTAGGCGCGGCTGTTGACGTTCCCCACCGCGCCGTACGGGGTCCCGGAGTCGAACTGCTGGACGAGGCCCGGGGTGATCGCGATCCCGCCGAGGCGGAAGTCGTAGCTCGCCAGGAGCCGGACGCGGTGGCGCTGGTCCTGCGCGAGGTCTCCGCGCGGAGAGCTCCAGGCGACGTCGAAGTACTCGGGGTAGTTGTCGAAGGTCGCGGCGAGCGGGCCGCTCCCGGCGTTCTCTCCGAGGAAGTTGCCGCGCATGCGGGACCAGGTCCAGTTCGCGGAGAGGTTCAGCCCCCCCTTCCGCCAGGCGAGGGAGGAGTGGAGACCGGCGTACTCCCGCTCCGGCTCCTTCGCGTTCTCGTAGAGCCCGAGGTCGTAGACGTTCCCGAGCGCGTCCTCCACCTGGCCCGTCGTCATGTCCCGGCGCGTCGAGTAGAAGTTCGTGAACTTCCGGTAGATCCCGTCCACGCGGTAGACGAGGTTCGCGCCGAGCGTCCCTCCGGCGCCGAGGACGAACTCGTCGGCATAGGGGGACTGGAGGCTGTCGCGGATCAGGAGGTTGACGCCGGGGACCGTCGCCGTGTCGGCGGGGACGTTCGGGAACTGGTTCAGCCCCGTCACGCCGAGGGCCCCGTACATCTGGCGGAGCACCTCGTCCGTCGCAAGCAGGGGTCCGGCGCCCGCGTTGATCGGCGCCCCGGTCCAGAAGTAGTAGTACGAGGCCGGCGCGCCGGCGCCCGTGGCCCCGCTACCGGCGAGGTTCTCCTGCACCTGTCCGACGTAGCGCGCGTAGCTCGCCGACAGGCGGAGCCGGCCGTCCGCGCGGACGTCCCAGCTCGCCGCCAGACGCGGGCTGAGCGCGCTGTCCTTCGCCGTCGTCGCGCCCGAGGCGTCCGTCGCGTCGTTCTTGTCCCAGCGCAGGCCCACGTTGAACGAGAGGCGGTCGTTCAGCCGCCACGTGTCGTTGACGAAGAGGGAGAGGGTGCGGATGTCGCTTCCCCGGCTGATCTCCGGGATCGGGGCGTAGACGAGGTAGGAGCTCGAGTCGACGACCGGGTAGAGGACGCCTCCCTCGTAGCGGACGGAGGTCGGATAGAGGAGCCAGGACGAGCCCGACTGCCAGTTGTTCGACTTGCGCTGGGCCCCGAAGTCGTCGAAGCCGAGGACGACGTTGTGGGAGCCGAGGCTCTTCGTCGAGAGGAACCAGGTCCCCTTGATGAGGTAGTCGTCGTTGTTTCGCTCCTCGCCGGAGCCGGGGCAGACCGCGCAGAAGATCGGGGAGTACATCTGGCCGAAGCCCTGGTCCTGGACCAGGACCGCGGTCCCGCCGATCAGATCGTTCACCCGGCTCCCCGAGTTCTCGAACGTGAACTGCTTCCGCGAGTACTGCGCCTCGACGAAGAGGTTCGACGAGAGGACGCCGTTGTAGTTGACGGACAGGAGGTCGTTCGGGAGCTGCCGGGAGTGGAGGATCGAGGTCTCCAGGATCGGCAGGTTCGTGAAGTAGTAGCCGTCCTGATCGACCGTCGCGTTCGTGTAGGAGCCGGTGACCGTTTGGTTCTGGAACGGCGTGAGCGTCAGCTTCCCCTCGTACCGCTTGTCGGTGTTCACCCGCGGGAAGGAGATGTTCGTGGGCGCGCTCGTCTGGCCCGCGAACTCGTTCTCGTTGAAGCGTCCGGCCGCGAAGAACCAGACCCGGTCCTTGACGATCGGCCCGCCGATCGTCGCCTCGTAGGTCGGGACGACCTTGTCGGTGAAGGTCACCGGAATGGGCGGCTGCGACTGCCAGTCGTCGTTGTTGAGGTTGACGCGGAACGAACCGCTGAGGACGTTCCCTCCCTGCTTCGTGACCGCGTTGACGACTCCGCCCGTGAACCGGCCGAACTCGGCCGAGACGCCCGACGTCATCGTCGTCGTCTCCTGGATGGCGTCCTCGATGAAGAGGTTGTTCGGCGTTCCGCGCAGGTTGTCCTGCACGTTCACGCCGTTGATCGTCATGACGTTGTCGTACGACTGCGCGCCCGAGATCGTCACGGCGGCGTTCGGCCCGTTCGCGTTCACGCCGGCGCTCAGGACGACGGAGGCGAGGAGATTCCGCGCCACGGGGAGCTTGCTCGTCGTGTCGAACGAGAGCGTCGTGGCGGCCTGCGCCGTCTGCGAGACCGTCTCGGAGGTCGCCACGACGGTCGTCTCCGCGGCGACCGCCGAGAGCGAGAGCGTCGCGTTCAGCGGCACCTGCTGCCCCGAGGAGACCTTGACGTTCCGCGTCACGTTCTGGAAGCCGGACATGACGAAGGTGACGAGGTACTCGCCGGGAGGGAGGTTCGGGATGACGTAGTCGCCGTTCACGTTCGTGACGGCCGTGCGCGTTCCCTGAAGCGACGGGGACTTCGCCGTGATGGTCACACCCGGCAGGGCGAGGCCGTCGGGCTCCGCGACGCGGCCGCTGAGCGTCCCCGTGGGAAGCCCCTGGGCGGTGGCGAGCGTGGCGAGGAGGAGCGGCAGGACGGCGAGCGCCAGGCCGCGCCGGATTCTGTTCATCGGGACACCTCCAGCCCGTCCGGCCCGTTCGGGCGCCGGACGGTTCGACAAGGATGGAAAGGCCCTGCCGTCGTCGACAGGGCGGAACGCCGTCGCGCCCTCCACGCGACGGGGCTTCGGCACGCTACTTCTCGCGCGGTCGCTCCTCCTTTCTTCATGCCGCCAAACGTGCCTCCTCGGGCCCGGTGGACGGAAGCGAAGAAGGACGAAGTCCGTGCTTCGCGGGACGGAACGCCGTATCGGGTCCCCGGGGCGGCTGCGCCCCGGCATCCCCGGCCCTGCCGGACCGGCGGCCTTCGCCGCCGACACGGCCATCGCCCGGCATGACCTGGCCGCATGCGGAGGCGCGCCGCTGCCCGGTCGGCGAGGGCCCGGAGCCGGACGGCGGACGCCGGGCCGACCGCCCGTCCGTCCGGACCGGCGGTCGGCCTCCGCCCCCCTCATCTCGCGAGGCGGCGGTTTCGCCGCCGCCTCGCGGCCCCGCGGCCTACTTCAGCTCGGGAATCCTCCCGGGCGTCCAGGGCGCCCCGAGCGCCTCGGCCTTCACCTCGAGGGCCGAGAGGTCCATCGCGATCGACCGGAGCGTCTCGAGGGCCGTGCCGATCCCGGCGGCAGCCGTCTCGACCTCCTTCTCCTGGGTCGCCGTCGGCGCCGCCGTCGTCGACCAGTGGCCGTAGACGACGGTCTGCACGCGGTCGACGAGACCCGGGAGGGCCGGCTCGTTCCGCTTCCCGAGGGTGGAGTCGCCGTTCAGGACGACGTCGAGGTCGGCGAGCGCGAGCTTCAGGCGGCGCACCTCGCCGAAGAGCTCGGCGGGGGCGGCCGGCGTGTCGAGGAGCGCCTTCTCCAGGTGGTCGACGCGCCCCTTCGCCTCCTTCGCGGCCTCGACGGCCCCGAGCGCCGCCCGCTGGACGCGGGCGGTGTTCTTCGAGAACGCGAGGACCGCGGCCCGGTCGGCCTCTCCGAGCGTGGCCGCGCCGAGCGGCACGACCCGGAACGACTGCGGCTCGCCGAGCGGCGTCACGACGCCGTCGACCTTCTTCGCGAGGGCGACGCGGAACGTGCCGGGGGCGACCATCGGCCCGCGCGGCCCGGGGTACCACGGGCTCTCCTCCTGCGGCTCGAGGCGGGCCGGGTTCGAGGCGGGGTAACGGAGGTCCCACGCGATCCGCGCGAAGCCCGCCTTCCCGGGAGCGGTCAGCCGCCGCACGACGTTCCCCGCTTCGTCGGTCACCGTCAGGAGGAGCGTCGGCTCCTCCTCGCGGTCCTCGGCGCGGAGCTCCTCCCACGTCGGGTAGAAGACGTCCTCCCCCTTCTTCGCCTTCTCCGTCTCGGCCTCCTGGCGCGCCTTCTTCCGCCCCTTCAGCTCCTCCTTCAGGTACGTCGTGAAGACCGCGCCGAACGGCGGGTTCTCGGCGGCGTAGTACGACTCGCCCAGGAACGCCTTCCCCTTCAGTCCGTACGGCACGCGCGGGACGTAGGCCCACGCGTCGCGGACCGGGAAGAGGACCGCGTCCTTCGCGAGCGTCTCGGGCGTGGCGAGGCGGAGCGGCGTCAGGTCGTCGAGGACGCGGAAGCCGCGGCCGAACGTCGCCGCGACGAGCGCCCCCTCGCGCTCCTGGAACGCGAGGTCGCGGACGTTGATGACCGGCATCCCGCCCTTCAGCTGCACCCAGCGCTTTCCGCCGTCGTGCGAGAAGAAGAGGCCGAACTCCGTGCCGCAGAAGAGGAGGCCGGGCCGGCCCGGGTCCTCGGCGACGGTGTAGACGGTGCCGCGGGCCGGGAGGTCGCCCGCCACGGAGACCCACGTCTTCCCGCGGTCCGCGCTCTTCAGGAGGTAGGGCTTGAAGTCGCCCCGCTTGTGGTTGTCGAACGCAGCGTAGACGACGTCGGCCTCGTGCGGCGAGGGCGCGAGGTCGGCGACGTAGGTCATCTCGGGGACGCCCGGGAACGTCGCCACCTTCCGCCAGCTCGCCCCGCCGTCCTCCGTGACCTGGACGAGGCCGTCGTCGGTCCCGGCGTAGACGAGGTCTTCCTTCTTCGGGCTCTCGGCGAGGGAGACGATGTTCCCCCAGAAGGACGTCGAGGCGTTCTTCGCGACGGCGTCGACGCTCCAGACGCGCCCCATGACGGGGAAACGATTCCGGTCGACCTGGCGGGTCAGGTCGGGGCTGACCGCCTTCCAGGAGTTGCCGCGGTCCTCGCTCCGGAAGACCTTCTGCGCCGCGAACCAGAGGCGCGTCGGCTTGTGGGGCGAGATGAAGAGCGGCGAGTCCCAGTTCCAGCGGAGCGGCGCCTCGCCGGGGCCGGCCTGCGGCTGGACGTCGACCTGCTCCCCCGTCCTGCGGTCGTAGCGGACCAGGGCGCCGTGCTGAGCCTCGGAGTAGACGATGTCGGGGTTCCCCGGCTCGATGGCGGCGAAGAAGCCGTCTCCACCCTGCGTGACGAACCAGTCCTCGTTCCCGATGCCGTGAACCTTCGTCGTCGCGGAGGGGCCGCCGAGCGTGTTGTTGTCCTGCGTGCCGCCGTAGACGTTGTAGAACGGCTTCGCGTCGTCGACGGCGACCCGGTAGAACTGCGTCACGGGGAGGTTCGTCCTGAACTGCCACGTCTCGCAGCGGTCCCACGTCTCGTAGATGCCGCCGTCGTTGCCGTTCAGGAGGTGGTTCGGGTCTTGCGGGTCGATCCAGAGGGCGTGGTTGTCGACGTGCTTCGCCTTCTCGCCGGCGTTCCGCCACGTCTTCCCGCCGTCCTCCGTCACCTGCATGTAGACGTCCATCGAGTAGACGCGGCTCGCGTCGTGCGGGTCGGGGAAGAGCTCCTGGTAGTACTGGGCCGAGCCCGTGGCGTACTCGCCCCGCTTCTCCCAGCTCATCCCGCCGTCGAGCGAGCGGTAGAAGCCGCCGTCCTTGCCGCGCGCCTCGACGAGCGCGTAGACCGTGTCGGGCGCGGTGGGCGGGATCGCGAGGCCGATCCGGCCGACGTCCCCCTTCGGGAGGCCGTTCGTCAGCTTCGTCCAGGTCGCGCCGCCGTCGGTCGACTTGTGGACGCCGCTCTCCGGCCCGCCGTTGATGAGCGTGAAGACGTGGCGCCGCCGCTGGTAGGCCGTCGCGTAGAGGACCTCCGGGTCGCGCGGGTCCATCCAGACGTCGCTGACGCCCGTCTTCGGCGAGATGGTCAGGACGGCCTTCCACGTCTTCCCGCCGTCCGTCGTCTTGTAGAGGCCCCGGTCGCCGCCGTCGGCCCAGAGCGGCCCCTGCGCCGCGACGTAGACGGTCTTCCCGTCCTTCGGGTGGACGAGGATCTTCCCAACGTGCTCGGAGGCTTCGAGCCCCATCTTCTGCCACGTCTTCCCGCCGTCGGGCGAGCGGTAGACGCCGTCGCCGTAGCCGACGCTCCGCTGGCTGTTGTTCTCGCCGGTGCCGACCCAGACGACGAGCGGGTTCGTCGGGTCGAGGGCGATGCAGCCGATCGAGAACGAGCCCTCGGAGTCGAAGACGGGCTCGAACGTCGTCCCCCAGTTCGTCGTCTTCCAGACGCCGCCCGACGCGACGACGACGTAGTACGTCCCCTTTCGGACCGGGTCGACCGCGAGGTCGCCGACGCGGCCCGAGGTCATCGCGGGGCCGAGGTCGCGGAGCGCGAGCCCCGCGAACGTCTCGGCCGAGTACGGCTCCTTCGGCTTCTCGGCGGCGGCCTTCGCGTCCTTCGCCGCGGCCTTCGCGGGCGCGGCGAGGCCGGCGGGAGCGACGAGGGAGAGGGCGAGAAGGATCGGAAGAGTTCTCATGGCGTCACTTCCCTTTCGTGTGCGCGAGGACGAAGGCGTACTCGTCGGCCCGGGACTCGACGGCCGACTTCACCATGTCGGCGCCGCCGTGGCCGGCGTTCCGCTCGATCCGGAGGAGGACGGGCCCGCCCGTCGTCGCGGCCTGGAGGGCCGCGGCGAACTTGCGGGCGTGCATCGGGTCGACCCGGTCGTCGCTGTCGGCCGAAAGGAGGAGCGTCGCCGGGTAGGCGGTCCCCTTCTTCACGGCGTGGTAGGGGGAGTAGGCGTGGAGGGCCGCGAGCTGCTTCGGGTCTTCGGCCGATCCGTACTCGCCGATCCAGGTGCGGCCCGAGCCGAAGAGGTGGTAGCGGACCATATCGAGGAGCGGCACGGCGCAGAGGACCGCCGAGAAGGCCTTCGGCTCCTGGGTCATCGCGGCGCCGACGAGGAGGCCGCCGTTCGAGCCGCCGTAGATCGCGAGGCGGTCGGGGCTCGTGACCTTCTCCGCGGAGAGCCAGCGGGCCGCCGCGAGGAAGTCGTCGAACGTGTTCTGCTTCTGGAGCAGCATTCCCGCCCGATGCCACTCCTCGCCGTACTCGCCGCCACCGCGGAGGTTCACGGCGGCCCAGACGCCCCCCTCCTCGAGCCACGGGTAGAGCATCGCGGAGAAGTGCGGTGTCTCGCTCACCTGGAAGCCGCCGTATCCGTAGAGGATCGTGCGGGCCGTCCCGTCCCTCTTCGTCTCCTTGCCGTGGACGAGGAACATCGAGAGGCGCGTGCCGTCCTTCGACGGGAAGAAGACCTGCTCGACGACGAACTTCGACGGGTCGACCGGGACCTTCAGCCGGAACCAGAGCTCCTGCGCCCCGGTCTTCATCGACATCGCGTGGATCTCCCGCGGCGTCGTGTACGACTCGAACGAGTAGTACGCCTCGTCCTCGTCCGGGAGCCCGAAGGGGCCGTCGACCGTCCCGAGGCCGGGGAGCTTCACCTCGCGCACGAGCGTCCCGTCGAGCTCGCGGACCTCGAGGAGCGACGAGGCGTCCTTGAGGTAGTTCAGGGCGAGGCGCCCGCCGAGGACCGAGGCCGAGACGAGCGTGGCGTCCTCCCGCTCGGGGACGACCTCCTTCCACTCCTTCCGCGCCGGGCGGAGCGGGTCGACCACGAAGACGCGGCTCCGCGGCGCCCCGTCGTTCGTCGTCACGAAGAAGCGGTCGCCGAAGACCTCGACGCCCCACTGCGCCTCCGTGCCGACGACGAGGGGCGTCCACCGGTCGGCCTGCTTCGGGTCGGCGAGGTCGCGGTAGAGGACGTCGTTCGCGGTCCAGCCGTACTGGATCGAGAGGACGAGCCAGCGCCCGTCGCGCGAGACCCATGCGCCGACGAACGCGGTCGGGTCGCCCAGCTTCCCGCGGACGACGCGGTCCTTCGCGGGGTCCTCGCCGAGGCGGTGGAAACGGACCTCCTGGTGCCCGGGCCTCTCGTCGACCGGGATCTTCGGGTCGGTCGGCAGCCACGTGTAGTAGAAGCCCGAGCCGTCCGGCGTCCACGACGCGGTCGCGTACTTTCCGCCGGGGATGACGTCGACCTCCGAGACCTTCCCGGTCGCCACGTCGATCACGCGGAGCGTCGCCTCGTCGGAGTTGTTCTCCT
>JADHEF010000550.1_pt1 | contig 36814 bp, 39 predicted proteins | sample 8952391 | NCBI WGS metagenome assembly JADHEF01 (sample SAMN16124439, study PRJNA663245) | bioreactor sludge metagenome | isolation source: sludge (nitrite) | place: India:Bengaluru | collected 2019-02-28 | reverse complement strand
TAGGAGGACGTTCCGATGCCCTGGAAAGAGACCTGTGCCATGGATGAACGAATCAAGTTTGTCGCAGAGCATCTGCGGCAAGAGAGCTCTTTGAGCGAACTGTGCCGTCTTTACGGGATCAGCAGGCCCACGGCCTACAAGTGGCTTGATCAGTATGCGCTCCACGGACCGGCCGGTCTTCTGGAAAGGAGCCGCGCCCCGAAGCAGCATCCCAACCAGACGCCGGCCGCGATCGAAGAACCGGACGAGGCACCGCTCTGGACGATGTTGTTCTCCAGGATGCTGCCGCCACCGAGCAGGCGCAGCACGCCCATCGAAACCACGGCGGCCGGAATGGCGGTGGCGATGGTCAGGCCGGCGAACAAGCCCAGATAGGCGTTGGCGGCGGACAGGATGACCGCCAGCACGACGGAAAGGACGACGGCGCGCAGCGTGAGCTGGCGCTGGACAGGTTGATTCATGGGAATTGGACGGATACCGGTAACCGGGCAACGCTATCGCCTGCAACCAGCCAAGTCCAGCGCGCGGGCCTGCGATGCCAAGCAGATGCGGACCTCGCGCTGCCCGCTTCCGATGGTTTCCTCGTCGCCCAAAGAGCATGTACTTGGCCTTTTTCACCGAAATGCGGGGGCGCTTCTCCTTCTACGGCCTACGGCGTGAAGACGCTGCTCCTCTACCTGACCCTGACCCAGCACCGCTTTGCGGGATTTGCCCGACGCCTGCGGCGGGTTGGTGTGCTGCGCGCCGGTGGCCCCATCCAAACCGGCCAAGTCGGCCGCAGGCCTGCTGTTCGGTGCACTGTCCTTCATGCCCTTGGCCTGAGCCGCCCAGCAATCGGCCCCCAGCGGCGAAGTGATGAGCGTGTGGTAACGGCCTAGCCCATGCTGGAAATGGGCGAAATGTGCCTGTCGCCGCTCGGCTTGGCTGCCCCCCTGTCGTCGGCGTCACGCATGGCCAGTCTGATGGTGGGCATGCAGTTCCCCGCCAACGCATTTCCGGAAACATTGACCGCGCTGTTCGGCAACATCGCCGCCATCGACATGCCTGATGACGGCCGGCTCGACTTGGCCGAGGCCTCCGCCGGTTGCGCCCGCCTGTTCTGGCAGCCGACCTGAATCCGGGCTCCGTCGCGCGGCGGTCGCATCCATTGTCAGCCCACTGCTGCGATGGATGATGTACCGGGTGAAATAAATCCGTCCAGATATCGGCTCATGCACGAAAAAGCCCCCGCGAAGCGGGCTTTGGGGGATTCGCTGACGACGGGCATGCACCCGCTGCCATGCCCGCATCAGAACGGAATGTCGTCGTCCACGAAATCGTCGGCCGGCGGCGGGGCCGAAGCGGCCGGCTGCCGGCGCGGGGCGTAATCCTGCCGCTGCGGAGCAGCCTGCTGGCGCGGAGCCCGCTCGCCGCCCCCCATGCCGCCACCGCCACCTTCGCCCCGCCCTCCGAGCATCTGCATCTCGTTGGCGATGATGTCGGTGGTGTAACGCTCGGTGCCGTTCTTGTCGGTGTACTTGTCGGTACGCAGCGAGCCTTCGACATACACCTGCGAACCCTTGCGCAGGTACTCGCCGGCGATTTCGGCCAGCTTGCCGAAGAACTTCACCCGATGCCATTCGGTGCGGTCCTGCATCTGCCCGGTCTGCTTGTCCTTCCACGACTCGGACGTGGCCACGCTGATCGTGGTGACGGCCGCGCCGCTCTGGGTGTACTTGACGTCGGGGTCGTTGCCGAGGTTGCCGACCAGGATCACTTTGTTGATGCCGCGTGCCATGGGTTCTTCCGTTCCGGTTATGCCCGCCGGGTGCGGACATGGGCAGTGCAGTATACCCGGGCACCGGGAACCGTCAGGCCAAGCCGCAAGCCGGCGTCGGACGGCCCCGCGGCGGGCACCGGATATAATCGGCCATCACATCGACGCAGCCGAGCATGACCACGTCCACCGCCGTCCGCCCCGTACCGGGCCTGTCCGCCATCCAGACCCTCGCCGCACCGGACATGGCCGCCGTCGATGCCCTGATCCGCCACCGTCTGTCCTCGGACGTGGTACTGATCAACCAGATCGCCGACCACATCATCTCCGCCGGCGGCAAACGCCTGCGGCCGATGCTGACCGTGCTGGCCGGCCGGGCCTGCGGCGCCGGCGGGCCGGTCCACCACCAGTTGGCGGCGATCGTCGAGTTCATCCACACCTCCACGCTGATCCACGACGACGTGGTGGACGAATCCGACCTGCGCCGCGGCCGCAGCACCGCCAACGCGCTGTGGGGCAACGCCGCCAGCGTGCTGGTCGGGGACTTCCTGTATTCGCGCAGCTTCCAGTTGATGGTCGAGCTGGACAGCATGCCGGTGATGCGCATCCTCGCCGACACCACCAACCGCATCGCCGAGGGCGAAGTGCTTCAGTTGCTGCACGTGCGCAACCCGGACACCGACGAAGCCGCCTACCTGCGCGTGATCGAGCGCAAGACCGCCGTGCTGTTCGCCGCCGCCACCCGCCTGGGCGCGCTGCTCGCCGGTGCCGACGAAGCCACCGCGCTGGCGCTGCACGACTACGGCCTCAACCTGGGTTACGCCTTCCAGATCGCCGATGACGTGCTCGACTACACCGCCGATGCCGCCGAGCTGGGCAAGAACCTCGGCGACGATCTGGCCGAAGGCAAGGCCACGCTGCCGCTGATCCACGCCATCGCGCATTCCGCACCGGCCATCAGCGAGCGCCTGAAGACGATCATCCTCGACGCCGACACCTCGGCCATGCCCGAGGTCATCGCCGCCATCCGCGCCACCGGCGGGCTGGACTACAGCCATGCGCGCGCGGTGAAATTCGCCGACAAGGCCATGGCCGCGCTCGACGGCCTGCCGGATAGCGACCATCACGATGCCCTGCGCGGGCTGGCGCGCTACGCGGTCGAGCGCAGCCACTGACGCCATGACGGGCGCACCCGACGGTTTCTCTCCCACCGAACGCGCCCGCCTGCTCGGCTTGAAAGGCGTGGGGCCGACGGTCGTCGCCCGTCTCGAACAACTGGGTTATCGCACGCTGGCGCAACTGGCCGAAGCGGATGCGGACGACATCGTCCGCCGCATCGCGGCCCACGTCGGCAGCACCTGCTGGCGCAACAGCCCGCAGGCCCGCTCAGCCATCGAAACCGTGCTGGCCATCGCCCACCGCGGTGGCTGACACCGCAGGGCCTAGTTCGCCGCGAACCGCTCGGCAAAGAAGTCGTGCAGCATCCGGTAGGCCCGCGTGGCCGCGCGCGCATCGTATTGGCAGCCCGGCCCGCTGTTTGCATCCGGCTCGGCGAAGCAATGCACTGCGCCGCTGAAGCTGACGAACTGCCAGTCCGCACCCGCCGCGTCCATCTCCTTCCAGAAGCCCTCGATTTCGGCCGTGGACACGTAGCGGTCGGCACCGCCGTTGAGTATCAGCAACGGCGTCTTCACCGCGCCCGCCCGGGCCGGCTCGGGCGTGGCGAGGTTGCCGTGCAGGGTGACGATGCCGGCCAGTTGCGCACCGCTGCGTGCCAGTTCCAGCACGGTCGTGCCGCCGAAGCAGTAGCCGACCGCACCGATCTTCGCCGCATCCAGCGGGGCCTTGCCGGCCTGCGCCTTCAGCACGTCCACGGCCTTGACGATGCGCGCGCGCAGGATGGACGGGGCGGCCTTCAACGCGCCGGCCACCTTGCCGGCCTCGGCATCGCTGGCCGGGCGCACGCCGCTGCCGTAGACGTCGGCCACCAGCACCACGTAATCCTTGCCGGCCAACGCCTTGCCCTTCGCGACGGCCGAAGCGTTGACGCCCTTCCAGTTGGGCACCATCACCAACCCGGGCCGCTTGCCGCCGGCATCGTCGTAGACCAGCACGCCGCTGAAACGCTGGTTGCCCACCATCCAGTCCACCGGCTTCTCGCGCATCGCCGCAAAAGCCGGCAGCGCTGCCAGCATCAGCCATGCGGCAAGGCCGCCGAGTGCAGCTCGTCGCATCGACACGGGTCATCTCCGTCCACGAAAGGTGGCCGCAGTGTAGCCGCCGTCAGCGGCCGCCTGCCGGCCGGCTTTTCGTCGCCGCCAGTCATCTGCCGAGGTTTGCAGTCATCGTCTTCCGCCCCATGCACGGCATGCCCGACCGCAACCGCGCACCAGCCTGCGGGAAGTGGCGCGTTGCCCGCGCCATGACGGACATCGCACGTGCCGGAGCGGCTGCCTGCGCGCCGCGCAGGCAGGGAAGCAACAAGGGGGGCAGGGAAGCAGGGAAGCAGGGAAGCAGGGAAGCAGGGAAGCGTGCACGCCAACTGCAAGGCCATGCCTGCGTGCCTTGCGGCCCGCTCCCGAGAGCCCACGTACGACTGCCAGATCCGACTTCCGCACCCGGGAAGATGGATGGCCCCGCCGGATGACCGGCACGTTTGCTCAGGCCACGCCCATGCCGGCGATGGCGGTGATCGCGTCCGGGTCGAAACCGGCCAGTTCGGCGAAGTGGCGGCCGCGGGCCACGTAATCGCGATACGGGCCGAAACTCGGCGCGCCGGGCGAAAGCAGGATCACCCCGCCCTCGCCGCCCAGCATGGCGCGCGCGCGCGCCATCGCATCGGGCAGATCGGCACCGGCTTCGAGCCGGAACGTACCGGCCTGCGCCAGCGGCTGCAGCAGATCGTGGATGCGCGGGCCGTTCTGGCCCATCGTCACGATCCCCAGGGGCGCATCGCCCTGTCGCATGTGATCGGCGAAATCGTGCCAGTCCAGCCCGCGGTCGTGGCCGCCGGCCAGCAGCACCACCCGACGGCCGCGATACCAGTCCAGTGCGGCCAGGCTGGCATGCGGCGTGGTGCTGATCGAATCGTTGACGTACAGCACGCCGTCGCGCTCGCCCAGCGCTTGCAGGCGGTTCGGCAGCGGCGCGAAGCCGCGCGCCGCGCCGGCCAGCGCCACGCCGTCCAGTCCCAACGCCTCGATCGCCGTCAGCACCGCGCACAGATTGCTGCGGTTCTGATGGCCGGGCACCGGCAATGTCCGCGTGTCCAGCACGCGGGCATCGCCGCGGTACAGGTCTTCGCCACGCAGGTGCCAGCCTTGGTCGGTGTTGAACCAGTGCACGTGGCTGTCGGGCAGGTCGAGGGTGGCCAGATGCGGATCGGCGGCGTTGAGCACCGCATGCACGGGCCTTGCCCGGGTCACCAACGACAGCTTGTCGGCGATGTAGCGCGCCTCGCTGCCGTGCCAATCCAGATGCTCTGGATAGATGTTCAGAACCACCGCCACGTCCGGCCGCGCGCCGGAAGACGCCACGTCCGGGCATTGGTAGCTGGACAGCTCCAGCGCCCAGTATTCCGGCACCTGCGGCGGATCGAGAAGGTCCAGCAGCGGCAGGCCGATGTTGCCGGCCAGCGCGGTGCGGTGCCCGGCCGCACGCAGCAGGTGGGCGAGCATCGCGGTGGTGGTGCTCTTGCCCTTGGTGCCGGTGACGCAGACGCAATGCGGCACCACGCCGTCGGCACCGGCATGCTCGCCGAACCACAGCGAGGTGCCGCCGATCAACGCGACGCCGTGCCTGCTCGCGTACAGCGCATCGGCCGTATACGGGCTGATGCCGGGCGACTTGATCACCACGTCGAACGCCGCCAGCGCCGGGCCATCCGCGCCGATGCGCACGTCGAGCGCGGCATCTCCGAGCGCGGCGGCTTCGGCCGCTTCGCGCTCGTTGCAGAACAGGGTCAGCGGCTGCGCAGGCAGATGCGAGCGGATTGCGCGCCATGCGGCGTGGCCTTCGCGGCCCCAGCCCCACAACGCGACGCGCTTTCCGTCAAGCTGCGAAATCTTCACGCAAACGCTCCCACAACGCGGCCGGAATGCGGTGCTCGCCCCGCACCGCCAGCAACGGCGCGATATCCAGCGCCGCCGCGTCCAGCTGCGGCAGGATCAGGTGGCGGAAGCGTGACACCAGCGCATCCTGCTTCCACTCCGGACGCGAGGCCAGCACCGCCATCGCCGCGCGCGACTCGCGCCCTTCGCCCACGCACTCGAAGGGCTTGTGGTCGTGGAATTCCAGCAACGCGTCGAAACCGCCGGCCTGGCTTTCATCGTCCAGCAGGTTGCGCCCGAAGATGCCCAGCAAACGCAGCTTGGGCATGAACGGGGCCAGCGCGAGGAACACGAAATGGCACTTCGGGCACACGCCGCACCAGCGGTTGGCCGGGCGCTCGCCGAGGATGTGGAAGTTGCGGTTGCAGCTGGAAAAATACGCATCGTAGCGGTCGGTCCGGGCGAACTGGCGCGCCACCGCCAGCTCGGACAACGGCCGCAGCAACGAGTAGTAGTGCAGGTCGGCCGCGACGAAGCGCTCGACATGCTCGCCGAAAGCCTGCTCGAATGCCCAGCCCTTGGACCACTGGTGGTTGACCTCGTTGGTGCCGCTGCCGTCGGCGGCAACGATCATGCTGCCGTAGCTGGCCGAATGTTCGTTGGAGAACACCACCTGCCCGGCCCCGCGCAGCAGCGCGGCCAGCACGAGGATGGCCGAGTTCACCGCAGTCACCGGAATGTGGCCATTCCATGCGCCCTGCCGGTTGTATTCGAACAGCTCCGGCGCCAACGCGCGCTGGATGTTCAGCGTCGGCAGGCCGGTGCGCTCGGCGCAGGCGGCAATCAACTGCGAGCCGCCGATCCAGGTGACGGTCTCGGCGACGCCGGCGCGACGCAGCGCCTCGATGCTGACCAGCGAATCCTTGCCGCCGCCAATGGCGACCAGCGCTTCATCGCGCAGGCCTTGCGCCGAGGCATTGCCTTCTTCGACCGCGCCGGCCGGAAAACGGATCCTGTCGCGCAGGTCCAGCCCGTTGCGGTAGGCGAACTCGCCCAGCCCGTTGAGGTACACGGCATCCAGCAAGGCGGCAGTGGCTGCATCGATGGCGTAGGCGTCGATGCGGATCTCGCGCGGCACGGCGGCCTTGTAGTAACTGACGCCGGCGATCAGGTGCAGCAGACGCAGCGCGCGCGCCACCGTCTCGGCACGGGCCGGGTCCAACACGAACGGCGCGCCGGGGATCGTGACCGTCTCGGTCAGTTCCGGGCCGTCGTCGAAGGCGTAGACCAACCGCGCGATGCCGCTGGCGGCATCGAAACCGCAACGGACGAAACGGAACGCGTGCACGGCATTCCTGTCGAAATTCATCGGATTTCCCCTTCCGTGAAGGATGGCCGCCGGCGCAGACAGCGCCGGCAGATCAAGTATTGGGCAAGCGACATCGGGGCAATGCCGTACAACACAAGCGCACCCCACAACACGGCCACCGCCGGCGGCAACCAGGCAAGGTCTTCGGCCAGCCGCGTCGGCCGCGTGGCGAACAGGTGTTCGGCGCCGGTCACCAGCACGCCCCACGACAGCATCGCCGGCACCAGCAGCAGCACGGTCAGCACCACCACGCGCGCGGCCAGCTGCCCCGCGCCACGCGCCGGCGCCGCAGCCCGCGTGCACCACAGCATCGACAGCACGGGCGCGGCCACCACCGGCGGCGACCAGCGCAGAAGCAAGCCGGCCTGCCCGGCGTCGCCGGCGACATGCACGACCAGCATGCCCAGCCCGAGCAGCAGCACGGCCGCCAGCCCGGACAGCAACGCGGTCCAAACACGCGGCGACAACCGCGCCACCGCGCCCCGCATCCCGGCCACAGGCATGCCGTCAGGCATCGAGCACGTCCTGCGGCGGCAACGGCCGCTGGTTGTAGGTGCTGGCCATCACGTAACCGTAGGCGCCGGCATCGGCAATCAGCATCACGTCGCCGGGCGCCACGTCGACCGGCAAGCGCACGCGATGGCCGAACACGTCGGACGATTCACAGATCGGCCCGACCACGTCGAACGCGCCATCGCAAGGCCGGTCCAGCCGGCTCAGGTCGTGGATGTCGTGCCAGGCGTCGTACAGCGCCTGGCGGATCAACGTGTTCATGCCGGCATCCAGGCCGACGCGGACGATGCCGTCCTTTTCCACCACCTGGGTGGCGTGGGTCAGCAGCGCGCCGGCTTCGGCAACGAGGAAGCGGCCCGGCTCGATCACCAGCTCGAAAGCCGGATGCATGGCTTTCATCTCGGCCAGCCCGGCCGCCCAGGCATCGAGGTCGAACGGCTCGTCGTCCACGCCGTAGGGAATCGGCAGGCCACCGCCGATGTCCAGCGTGCGCACGCTGCCGATGCGCCGGGCAAAGCCTGCCATCTCGTCGTACATGCGCCGCCAGTGCTCGCGCGTCTCCACGCCCGAGCCCAGATGCGCGTGCAGGCCGGTGACGCGCAGGTCGAGCCGGCGCGCGGCATCGGCGAACTCGTCGATGCGCGTGGCCGACAGGCCGAACTTGGACTGCTTGCCGCCGGTGTTGACCTTGGCGTGGTGGCCGTCGCCATGGCCCAGATCCACCCGCAGCGTGACCTCGCGGCCGCGGAACAGCTCGGGCCAGCGCTCCAGCGCTTCGACGTTGTCGACGGTGACGTGCACGCCCGCCGCGAAGGCTTCGGCGTATTCCTCGTGCGGACAGAAGCTCGGCGTGAACAGCACGCGCACCGGGTCGAAGCCGGGCAGCACGGCGAACACGTGGCGGATCTCGGCCAGCGACACGCATTCCAGCCCGAAACCCTCGTCGGCCAGCGTGCGCAGCACGTCCGGATGGCTGTTGGCCTTGATCGCGAAATAGCGCCGGTCCACCGCCGCCACCGCCTTGAGCTGGCGCGCGCGTTCGCGGATGGTCGGCAAGTGGTAGACGTAGCGCGGCGTCGGGCCTTGCGCCAGTTCGAGCAGGCGCGCGCGTTCGCGCTCGCCCGTCCACCACGGCACCGGGCGCGGGCGCACCTGGCCGAGAATGTCGCGCCAGCGCGGGCCGAACACGTCCGGCTCGTGCACCGGCATCGCGCCGGAATCGATCATCGCCGCGTGCAGCACCGGGATCAGCCCGTCGGCGGCGGCTTCGTCCAGCACGAAGGTCAGATTGAGGTCGTTGGACGACTGCGAAATCATGTGCACGCGCTCGCGGCCGAAGGTGTCCCACACCCCGGACAGCTTGTGCAGCAGCGAGCGCATGCCGCGCCCGACCAGAGTGATGGCCGCGCACGGCGCGATCACCTTGACCCGGCCCACCTTCTCCAGGTCTGCCGCCAGCGCCGCCAGCACGTCGTCGCTGAGCAGGTTTTCGCTGGGATCCAGCGATACGGTGATGTTGGTCTGCGAGGTGCCGATCAGGTCCACCGACAGGCCGTGCCGCTTGAACAGGCCGAACACATCGGCCAGATAGCCCACCTGCTGCCACATGCCGATGTCTTCCACCGACACCAGCACCACGCCGTTGCGGCGACTGACGGCCTTGACGCCGGCCACGGTGGAGGCGCTGCGGTCGATCAGCGTGCCCGGCAACTGTGGCCGCTCGGTGTCGAGGATGGCCATCGGCACGCCCGCGTCGCGGCACGGCTTGATCGAGCGCGGGTGCAGCACCTTGGCGCCGGTGGTGGCGATTTCCTGCGCCTCGGCGTAACCCAGCCGCGTGAGCAGGCGTGCGTCGGGCACTTCGCGCGGATTGGCGCTGAACATGCCCGGCACGTCGGTCCAGATCTCCACCTTCGAAGCGCCCAACAGCGCGCCGAAGTACGCCGCCGAGGTATCCGAGCCGCCGCGGCCGAGGATCGCGGTGCCGCCATCGGCGTGCCGGGCGATGAAGCCCTGGCTGATCAGCATGCGCGTGGGCTGGGCGGCGAAACGCGCCTTCCACGCGGCATCCGAATCGATGCTGCAGTTGACCGACAGGCGCAGCGCCCAATCGGTCTGGCCCTTGGGCTGCAACGCGGCGAGCCAGTCGCGCGCGTCGGTCCAGCCGAAATCCAGCCCCTGCGCATGCAGGTAGGCCGCGCCCAGCGTGGAGGACAGCAACTCGCCCTGCGCCAGCACCTCGGCCTGCCAGTCGTACGGCCGGCTGGCCGCACGCGCATCGGCCAGCAGCCCGCGCAGCACGGCGAAGCGCTCGCCGAGCACGGCCTGCGCGTCCAGTCCCAACTCGGAGACGAATTCGACATGCCGCTGCACCAGTGCCTGGACGCGCTGCGCGCCGTCGGCCGCGCCGTCGGCAATGGCGGTCAGCTCGTTGGTGACACCGGACAGGGCCGAAACCACCACCAGCACGCGCCCGCCGGTCTCGTCCGCGCGTTTTTTCGCCAATCGGCCAATCGTGTCCCAGCGATGGCGACGCGACACCGAAGTGCCGCCGAACTTGAGGACGATCCAGCGATCGACATACGGAGAAGAGGACATGGGGAGCGTTCTGGTTCCAGGAGTCTTGGGAGGGCGGAAGATGCTGCGCAAAAAACCCGGCAGGCCGGGCGGAACCCGAGATTCTATGCCAACCTCGCATCCCCTTTCCCGATCGTTGCCGACGCAACCTGCCCCATGCCCGCCACCGCCCGCCGCTACCTCCAGCTCGACGTGTTCGCCGACCGGCCCGGCGCCGGCAATCCGCTCGGCGTGGTGCTGGACGCCTCCGGCATGGACACGGCCGACATGCAGGCGCTGGCGGCGTGGCTGAACCTGTCCGAATCGATCTTCTTCCTGCCCCCCGAGGCCGGCGCCGATTACCGCGTGCGCATCTTCACCCCGAAGACGGAGCTGCCCTTCGCCGGCCACCCCAGCGTCGGCGCGGCCTGGGCCGCGGTGGAAACCGGGCTGGCCGTGCCGCGCAGCGGCCGGCTGGTGCAGCAATGCGGCGCCGGCCTGCTGCCGGTGAACATCGCCATCGACGATCAAGGCCGCCGCATCGCCACCGTGCGCAGCCCGCGCGCAAAAACCGTCGAGGCCGAAGCACCCGCCTTCCCGGCCGAACTGACCTCGCTGCTCGCACCTGGTTTCGCGCCGCAACGCTGGAACAACGGCCCGGACTTCTGGCTGCTGCAGGCCCGCGACGAAGCAACGCTGCGCTCGCCGGCCTTCACCGCCGCAGCCGCCCGGGTCGCACCCGGCGACGACTTCATGGCGTTTGCCTTCACCCGCGATGGCGACAGCCAGCTTGCGGTGCGCGGGTTCTTCACCGTGAAACACGGCCTGATCGAAGACCCGGTGACCGGCAGCGCGAATGCACTCGTCGCCGCCTGCCTGCACCGGCGCGGCGAGCTGCCGGCCAATCCGTACCTCGCCAGCCAGGGCCGCGAACTCGGCCGCGACGGCAAGGTGCAGGTGCGCGTGGATGCCGAGGGCGAGGTGTGGATCGGCGGCCACGTGCAGCCGGTGATCGACGGCCGCATCGACTGGTAAACCGCAGCGAACCGCCCCGCCAGCGCCTTCACTTGCCGCCTGCCCGTCCACTGGCCGGCGCATCATCGCGCCGGATCTTCGACCGAAAAGGAAATCGCATGTCCGCCTCGCCACGCCCCCGCTGGTCCGGCCTGCTGCTCCTGCTGTTGTTGCCATTGGCCGCACAGGCCGCGTCCTGGGAGCGCGTGTCGCCGGACACCCTCAAATTGTCAGGCGAGATCGATGAAAGCTCCCTCGCCGAATACACCGCCGTCGCGAAGAGTGGCTACCGGCATTTGCTGCTGGACAGCCCCGGCGGCTTGCCCGGCGTTGCACTGGCCATTGCCGAGGACGTGATGGCCCGGCAGGCCGACGTGACCGTGACCGGCAACTGCCTGTCCGCCTGCGCCAACTATCTGGCCATCGCCGGCCGCCGCCTGCATGTGGGCTGCGATGCCCTGCTCGGCTGGCACGGCAGCACGCTTGCCCCATTGTCGGAGGACGAAATCGCCGACCTGCGCCGGCAAGGCGCGCCGGATGAGTTCATCCGGCGTTATGCCGACTGGCATCGGGCATTCGACGAGCGCGAGCGGCGCTTCTACCGGCATGCGGGCATCGACCGAGCCATCCTGCAGGACTCGGTGGCCGTGATGGCACAGCAGAACGTTGCGCCGGAAACCGCGGTCAGCTTCGATTTCGACGAATTGACCGGCGCACTGCGCACCACCTCGTCCACCATGGCGGAGCTGTGGCTGCCGCCTGCCGACGTGCTGGCGCATTACGGATTCCCCGCGAAGGATTTCGAGGCCTGCTACACCGCCCGGCACATCGACGAACTCGTCAAACAACGCGGCTGCCATTTCGCATACACCACGAAAGCACTGGCAAAATGACTGCTGCACGCATCCGGAAACTCCGATGAAATCCTGCCGTTTCCTGCAGTTGGACGTCTTCTCGCCGTATCCGGGTGCCGGCAATCCGCTGGCGGTGGTGCTCGATGCCGAGGGGCTGGACGACGCGGCGATGCAGGCCATCGCGCGCTGGACCGGGTTGCCGGAAACCACCTTCGTGTTCCCCGCCACCGCGGCCGGCACCGATTACCGCGTGCGCATGTTCAGTCCGCAAAAGGAGGTGCCGTTTGCCGGCCATCCCAGCGTGGGCACGGCACATGCGGTGCTGGAAGCCGGGCTGGCCGCACCGCGCGACGGCAGGCTGGTGCAGGACGGCATCGCCGGGCCGCTGCCGCTGCGCATCGACATGGCCGACGGTCGCCGCAGCATCGCCATCCGCACGCCACGGGCATCGGTGGCCGAGGTCGTCGCGTTTGACGATCCGCGCCTGTCCGCCGCCACTGCAAGCTGGACGTTCGGCACGCTGCCGCCGGTGTTGATGGATGGCGGACGGCGCTGGTGGCTGGTGGAGCTGGCCGACGAGGCCGCGCTGCGCGCCCTGCGCCCCGATTGGGACGCCATCGCCGCCCTGGCCGAAAGCACCGCCAGCATGGGCGTGTTCGCCCATGCCCGTGCCGATGCCGGCCAGCCGTTCGCCTTCGCGGTGCGCGCCTTCGTCGGCAACGGCCGGCGCTTCGAGGATGCCGCCTCCGGCGCCGCCAACGCGGTGCTGGCGGCTTGGCTGGACGGACGCGATGCCCTGCCCGGCGACACCCGCGCCTACACCGTCAGCCAAGGCCGTGAAATCGGCTTCGATGCCCGCCTCGACCTGCGCCTGGATGCGGCCGGCGACGTGTGGTCCGGCGGCGAGGTCCGCACCGTGGTGCGCGGCACGCTGGACTGGTGAAAAAGGCACCGCCCGGTGCACATCGCGCCGGCAACAAGCGCTGCGGCGGGGCCGGCATACACTGGCACCACCTTCGCCGAGGATGCCGCCGATGAAGCCTGCGTACCCGTCCTTGCCCGCCACCGTCTTGATCGCGCTGCTGGCCGCCTGCTCCACTCCGCCAGCTGCATCCCCGCAAACGGCCGCACCCGTTGCCCCCGCGCCATCCATGCCCGGTTCCGACCGCGACGCGCATGGCTGCATCGGCTCGGCCGGTTACACGTGGTGCCGGCAAAGCGGCCAGTGCGAACGCCCGTGGGAACTGGCCAAGGCCAAAGGCTTCGACGACACGCCCGCCGCCTTCGCCGCGTATTGCGGGAACCCGCCCGACGCGTGACGCGGCCGAAACCAGCGGCACACGGCATGCCCCGTTGCTCCCGCGCCGCGATGCGCGTGTCTTCAGCCAGCCCGTGCGAGATCGTTCATTCCCGCGTGTAGACCGCCTTGCCGTCCAGCCAGGTGGATTGCACCTGCATCTCGTCCAACGCGCTGCCCGGAATGGTCAGCGGGTCGCGGTCGACGATGACGAAATCCGCGCGCAGGCCGGGCTTGAGCATGCCCACGTCGGCCTCGTCGTGGCCCGCCCACGCGGCATCGGCGGTGAACCCGCGCAAGGCTTCGGCGGCACTGAGGCGCTGCTCCGGCAACCAGCCACCCGGCGGCTGGCCGGCGGCATCCTGGCGGGTGACGGCGGCATACAGCCCCAGCCGCGGGTCCGGCGACTCGACCGGGAAATCCGAACCCAGCGCCAGATGCGCGCCGCTGTCTAGCACGCTGCGCCACGCATAGGCGCCGGCCAGGCGCGCGCGACCGAGGCGCTGCTCGGCCCAGGGCATGTCCGAGGTGGCGTGGGTGGGTTGCATCGAGGCAATCACGCCCAGCGGCGCGAAACGCGGGATGTCGGCCGGATCGACGATCTGCGCATGCTCGATGCGCCAGCGGTGGTCGGTTTTCGCATCGGCTCCGAGCACGCGCTGGTAGGTGTCCAGCACGATGCGGTTGGCGCGGTCGCCGATGGCGTGGGTGGCCACCTGCAGGTGGCAGGCCTTGGCCTGCGCGACCAGCTCGCCGTAGCGCTTCGGGTCGGTGACCAGCAGGCCGCGGTTGCCGTGATCGTCGCTGTAGTCGGCCAGCAGGGCCGCGCCGCGACTGCCCAGCGCGCCGTCCATGAACAGCTTGACGCCCTTCATTTCCAGCCGCCCCGAAGGATGCGCGTAGGCGCCGTCGCGGCACCGGTCGGCCAATGCATCGCTCCCGCCGTCGGCATAGGCGTCGATGCGTGCGGTCAGCCGGCCTTCGTCGGCGAAACGCGCCATCGTCGCCAAGTCCTCGCGCGAGGTGCCCATGTCGTGCGCGCCGGTCAGCCCGTCGCGCGCCATGGCGGCCAGCGCACGCTGCAAAGCTTCGCGGCGATAGGCCTCGTCGGGAACCGGCAGCACCACCTGCACCAGCGACATCGCATCATCGACGAACACGCCGGTGGGCTGGCCACCGGAGCGTTCGATGCGGCCGCCATCGGGCTGCCAATCGCCGGCCAGCGGACGCGACGCCTTGGCCTGCACCCGCTTCAGGGCCGCGCTGTTGACCCAACCCGCGTGCCCGTCCACGCGTTCCAGCCAGACCGGGCGATCGGGAAACGCGGCGTCGAGATCGGCCGCCGTCGGGAAGGTCTTTTCGGGCCAGTCGTTCTGGTCCCAGCCCGTGCCGAGCAGCCATGCGTCCGCAGGCAAGGTGGCCGCATAGGCGCGCAGGCGCCGCACGACCTCTGCCTTGTCCTGCGCGCCGACCAGATCGGCGCGCATCAGCGCATAGCCCAGACCCATCACGTGGCCGTGCGCATCGATCAGCCCCGGGATCACCGTCGCCTGCCCGGCGTCGATGCGCTCGGCCTGCGGGTATTTGCCGCGCAACGCCGCCGCATCGCCGACGTCGAGCAGCCGGCCGCTTTCGTCCCACACCAAGGCCGTGGCCTGCGGCCGGGCAGGGTCGGACGTGCGGATCGACGCGGCCGTCAGCAACGTCTGCGGCGCCGCAACGGCGGCGGACGTGCACAGGCAGGCACAGGCAAGGACAAGCAGGCGCAGCATCGGCACGTCTCCGGGTCGGGGGCAGGCCGTGATCCTAACCCGCCATGCCGCACGCGTCCGGCACGCCGCGCATGATTTCCGGCACAGCCCTCAGCCGTCGAGCACGGCATCCAGCGTGATCGGCACCGCCGACAACGCCCTGGAAACCGGGCAATTGCGCTTGGCATCCTCGGCGATGGCGTGAAAGGCATCCGCGCCCAGACCCGGCACCGTCGCATGCGTTTCCAGCTTGACGGAGGCGATCGACGGCCCGCCCTCCAGCAACAGCTCCACCCTGGCTTGCGTGTCGATCGAAACCGGAACGAAACCCGCCTCGCCGAGCTTGGCCGACAAGGCCATCGTGAAGCATCCGGCATGGGCGGCCGCGATCAGCTCCTCTGGGTTGGTGCCTTTCTCCGTGCCGAAACGGCTGTTGAACCCGTAGCGCACCCGATCGAGCACACCGCTCTGCGGCGTGTTCAACACGCCCTGGCCGGATTTCAGATCGCCTTCCCAGTGCGCATCGGCATGACGGGAAATACCCATGGGTCCGGCCCTCGCAAGTTCGACATGTGCCGCCCAACCTGCCCGGCACGGCGTTACCACCGCGTGTGCGAAGCCGCCCGACCTCCCAATATCAGGCCTGCCATCGGTCGGAAACCGTGCCGGACATGCGAAATTTCCTTGTAAATGGCCTTGGCGGCGCATCGCACTTGTCCTACATTGCGCTGGCCGACCGGATCGGCCAAACCACCATCCAACGCACGGAATCAGGATCACCATGGCAAAGATCGCGAAAAAGGCCGCTGCACCGAAGAAAGCGGCTCCGAAGAAAGAAGCTCCGAAGAAGGCTGCCGCCAAGTCGCTCGGCGCACCGAAGCCGATCAAGGAAGTGCTGGGCAAGTCGGCCCTGGTGACACACCTGGCCGAAGCCAGCGGCGTGATCGCCAAGGACGTGAAGGCCGTGCTGGCTTCGCTCGAGCACGCCGTCGCCGGCTCGGTCAGCAAGAAGGGCGCCGGTTCGTTCGTGCTGCCGGGCCTGCTGAAGATCACCGTCGTGGCGGTCCCGGCCAAGCCCAAGCGCAAGGGCATCAACCCGTTCACCAAGCAGGAACAGGTGTTCGCCGCCAAGCCGGCCACCGTCAAGATCAAGGTCCGTCCGCTGAAGAAGTTGAAGGACGCCGCCGCCTGACCACGGGCGCGGTCCGCACGGATCACGACGGGACGGCCCAAGCCGTCCCGTCCGCGTTTGCGGGGGCTGGAACAGTCCATCGCGCCGGCAACATCGCCGCCCGCAGCGTCCTGGCCTATGGTGACCGCACGTCGACCGCACAACCATCGCCATGAACGCCCGCACCAACCGCTACCGCATCACCATCACGCCCATCGAAGACGACGGGCTGCCTTGTCCGGGGCGCTGCACGCTCGAATTCGAACGGCGTTGCCCGGAAGACTGGACGCGTCACCTCGAAAGCGTGCAACGGCTGCGCGGCTTCGACGGTGACGAACGCGTGGCGCTGGTGACCGGCCTGCAATTGCTCGAAGGCCTGTTGCAGCGTGAACGCGAGGCCGGCGCTGCCGAGCTGCTGGCACCGCTCGCGCCGGCACTGGCGCAGGTAAAACACGTACTGGACCCCGCACGCAAGGGTTGAAACAGGCAACACAAGACGCGCGCGTTTCCGGGCATCATCGCCTCGGCCGCCTCCACATGACACGCCGCCATGTCCGCCCGTCTCGTCAACCCGCGTATCCACTCTGCCGTGATGCCGGCGCTGCTGTTGCTCGCCGCGTGCAGCCAGCCCGCCCCGCACTCTCCGGCGTCCTCGCAGGCGCGGCAGCCGGGTCAACCATCGCCGGCCGGCATCGCCTCACCCTTGCATTCGCCCGCCACGGCCGATGCCACCCCTGCGGGAATCGCGCGGAACACCGCCGGCACAAGCGGGGCCACCGAAGCCACCAGCACCGTGCATGCGTATCTGCAGGCACTGAGCGCCGGGCAGGTCGCGCATGCGGATGCGATGTGGGCCAATGGCATGCCCGGCTCGCGCAGGGACGATGCCGTGCTGCGCGACGGCCGCGCCTTCGATGCCTTGCGCATCGCCACCGATGCCCCTGTCGCGCTCGACCGCGAAACGCCGCCGCGCGCATACGAAATCCCGGTGCACCTGCGCTTCAGCCGCGAAAGCCGCATGCAGCGCATCAACGGCGGGTACCGGCTTCGTCTGGCCATCGACGGCCGGCATTGGGAGATCACCGGCGCTTCGCTGCAACCGGCGATCGATTGACGCCGCCCTAGACGTTCAACTCTTTTTCGGCTGCAGCATCGTGCCGGTGCAGTTCTTCGCGCCGCAGCGGCAAGCCCAGATCTTCTTCAGCCGCGGCGTGTGCCGCTCGGCCAGGGTGATGCCGTAGTTGTAGGTCAGTTCCTCGCCCGGGGCGATGTCGCGGATCGCATCGATGAACACGCGGCTCTGGCGCGTGTCGCCGGCCTCGTCCTCCACCAGCACGGCCTGGCAGTTCGGATCGCAGCTGTGGTTGATCCAGCGCGCGTCGTTGCCATCGAAATTGGCGTCGATGACGTAATCGTCGTTGAGCGTGAACAGGAAGGTATGGCCGCTCTCCACGTCGCCGCTGTCGCTGGCATCCACCTCGTCGTGGGTCCGCAGCCGGCCCTTGTACTGGATGATCCGCTCGCCCGACTTCAGCGGGGCCGCGGCGAACACGCCGTTGCCGTGGATGGCGGACTTGCGGGTGGAAATCTTGCGTGGCATGCGGCTGGGCCATGACATGAGGGGGATGGCCGATTCTCCCCCATTGCCCGGCCCCATTGCACGACGATGCCGCGCATCGCGTTACCGGTCTGCTTGGACCGGCCTGCACTTAAAGCGTACAATTCCGGTCCAGATTAGAAAACGGCCCGCCCCATGCTGCGCGTCACCAAACTCACCGACTACGCCACCGTCGTCATGACCGTGCTCGCCGCGCGGCAGGGTGTGGTGTTGAGTTCGGCCGAACTGGCCGAATTGGCCGGACTGGAAGCCACCACGGTCAGCAAGCTGCTCAAACCGCTGGCGCAGGCCGGGCTGGTGGACGGGCTGCGCGGCGTGCATGGCGGTTATCGCCTTGCCCGGCCGGCCAAAGCCATCGGCCTTATCGACATCGTCGAAGCGATGGAAGGCCCGCTGGCGATCACCGAATGCAGCCAGCACGACAACCAGTGCGGCATCGCCCACCAGTGCGGCGTGCGCTCCAACTGGCGCCTGATCAACGACGTGGTGGCCGACGCGCTGCGCAACGTCACCCTGGCGCAGATGCTGCACCCGCTTTCCCCCGACTCCGCAGGCGATGCGGGCAAGCGGACGATTCCGCTGGTGCCCGCCCGCGTCGCCGCCACCTGAAACGCAAGGCAGCCACATGGCCACCGAAAACAGCGAAATCCTCGAACAGCTCGGCCGTCGCTACGACGCCGGCTTCGTCACCGACATCGAATCGGACAGCCTGCCGCCGGGACTGGACGAAGACACCATCCGTGCCCTGTCCGCGCGCAAGGACGAGCCGCAGTGGATGACCGACTGGCGCCTGGCCGCCTACCGGCACTGGCTGACCATGCCGGTACCTCACTGGGCCAAGCTGAAGATCGGGCCGATCGACTTCCAGGCCATCAGCTACTACTCCGCGCCCAAGGCCAAGTACGCCTCGCTGGACGAAGTGCCGGCCGAACTGATCGAAACCTACGACAAGCTCGGGGTGCCGCTGGCCGAACGCGCCAAGCTGGCCGGCGTGGCCGTCGATGCCGTGTTCGACTCGGTGTCCGTGGGCACCACCTTCCGCAAGGAACTGGCCGAAAAGGGCATCGTGTTCTGCTCGATGTCCGAGGCCATCAAGGAGCATCCAGATCTGGTCCGGCAGTATCTTGGCAGCGTGGTGCCGGTGGCCGACAACTACTTCGCCGCGCTCAACTCTGCGGTGTTCTCCGACGGCAGCTTCGTGTTCATCCCCAAGGGCGTGCGCTGCCCGATGGAGCTGAGCACCTATTTCCGCATCAACGCCGGCCACACCGGCCAGTTCGAGCGCACGCTCATCGTGTGCGAGGACAAGGCGTACGTGAGTTACCTGGAAGGCTGCACCGCGCCGATGCGTGACGAGAACCAGCTGCACGCCGCAGTGGTCGAGCTGGTGGTGCTGGAAGACGCCGAGATCAAGTACAGCACGGTGCAGAACTGGTACCCGGGCGACGAGCAAGGCCGCGGCGGCATCTACAACTTCGTCACCAAGCGTGCCGAATGCCGCGGTGCGCGCAGCAAGGTGACATGGACCCAGGTGGAGACCGGCTCGGCCATCACCTGGAAGTACCCTTCCTGCGTGTTGCTCGGCGACGACTCGGTGGGCGAGTTCCACTCGGTGGCCCTCACCCACCACCGCCAGCAGGCCGATACCGGCACCAAGATGATCCACGTCGGCAAGCGCACCAAGAGCAAGATCATCAGCAAGGGCATCAGTGCAGGGCGCGGCCAGAACACCTATCGCGGGCTGGTCAAGGTGGACCGCAGCGCCGACGGCGCGCGCAACCACACACAATGCGACAGCCTGCTGATCGGCAAGCAATGCGGCGCCCATACCTTCCCCTACATCGAGGTGAAGAACCCGGCCGCCACCGTCGAACACGAGGCCACCACCTCCAAGATCAGCGATGACCAGCTGTTCTACTGCCGCAGCCGCGGCATCGGCGAGGAAGACGCGGTGTCGATGATCGTCGACGGCTTCTGCAAGCAGGTGTTCCGCGAACTGCCGATGGAATTCGCGGTGGAAGCCAAGAAACTGCTGGAAGTCTCGCTGCAGGGTGCGGTGGGATGAAGCATGCTGCCGCGTTCCTGCTGCTGGCGCTGACACCGGCGGCCTCGCATGCCGCCGACAGTCGCGATGACCCCATCCATGACGAGGAAACCCGGATCGACCAGCGCTTCTGTGCCGATGCGAAGACCACCGTGGACTACAACACCTGTTCCGGCAAGGCACTGACCCAGGCGCAGGCCGACCTGACGGCCACCTCCGACGCCGCGCTGGCCAAGTGGCGCGACAGTCCCGAAACGGTGAGCGCGCTGAAACGCGCGCAGGCGGCATGGAAGGCCTCGTTCGAGGCCGACGTCGCCGCCCGCTTCGCCGCGGCCGACGCCGAGCGCGCGCGCGGCGGCTGGACCGGCAGCGCCTATCTCGCCGCGCATGCGTTCTACGAAGCGCAACTGACCCGTGCGCGTACCGCGCAACTGTGCGAATTCCTGCGTGGCGCCGCCTATGGCGAACGCAAAACCGCGTCTTGCGACGAACTCGTCGAGCAAGTGCTGAACGAACAGAAGAAATAACCGGGAAACACCATGTTGCTGAAGATCGAAAACCTCCACGCCCGCGTTGCCGGCAAGGACATCCTCAAGGGCCTTTCGCTGGAAGTGAAAGCCGGCGAAGTGCACGCCATCATGGGCCCCAACGGCGCCGGCAAGTCGACGCTGGGCAACATCCTGTCCGGCCGCGACGGCTACGAAGTCACCGCCGGCACGGTCGAGTTCGACGGCCAGCCACTGCTGGAGCTGGCGCCGGAGGAGCGCGCCGCCGCCGGCGTGTTCCTGGCCTTCCAGTACCCGGTGGAAATCCCCGGCGTGAACAACACCTACTTCCTGCGCAGCGCGCTCAACGCCCAGCGCAAGGCGCGCGGCGAGGGCGAGCTGGACTCGATGCAGTTCCTCAAGCTGGTGCGCGAGAAGCTGGCCGTGCTGCACTTGAAGGACGAGTTGCTGCACCGCGGTGTCAACGAAGGCTTTTCCGGCGGCGAGAAGAAGCGCAACGAGATCTTCCAGCTTGCCGTGCTGGAACCGAAGCTGGCGATCCTCGACGAGACCGATTCGGGCCTGGACATCGATGCGCTGAAGAACGTCGCCGACGGCGTCAACGCACTGCGTTCGTCCGAACGGTCGTTCCTGGTCATCACCCACTACCAGCGCCTGCTCGACTACATCAAGCCGGACGTGGTGCATGTGCTGGCCGACGGCCGCATCGTCCAGACCGGCGGCCCGGAGCTGGCACTGGAGCTGGAAAAGCACGGCTACGCCTGGCTGAAGGACCGCATCGCGCCGGAGGCCGTGGCCTGATGAACGCCCTGCTCGATTCCTTCCGCGACGCGCTTGCGCTATCGCCCGCACACGGAGCCGATGCCGATGCGCGCCGCGCATTGCTCGAAGCGGCGCTGCGCGACGGTCTGCCCGGCCCGCGCGACGAAGCATGGAAGTACACGTCGCTGCGCGCACTGGAGCGGCGCGGCTTCGCTCCCGCGCCGGCCGCAGCGCCGGCCATCGACCCGGCGCTGCTGGCCGGCATTCCCGCGCCGCGATTGGTGTTCGTCAACGGCCGCCATGCCGCCGCACTGTCGGACCTTTCGGGCTTGCCTGACGGCGTCGAACTGCGTCCGCTGTCCATGTTGCTGGCCGAGGATGGCCGCAAGGCCACGCGTTTCCTCGGCCGCCGCTTCGACCGTCGCGACGAGGTGTTCGCCCGAATCAACGCCGCGCTGGCCGACGAAGGCACGGTGCTGCGCGTCGAAGACGACATCGTCGTCGCCACACCGCTGCATCTGGTGTTCGTCGGCGCCGAGGACAGCAGCGACCGCGCCTGGCATCTGCGCCACCTGATCGAATTGCGCCACGGCGCGTCGCTGTCCATCGTCGAGCACCACCTCGATGCCGGAGCACCCACGCATCTGGGCAATGCGCTGACCCATGTCCATCTCGCCGCGCATGCGCGATTGAACCATGTTCGCCTGCAAACCCAGTCCCCGCGCATGACCGGCCTGCTGCGCACCGATGCCGTGCTGGCCCGCGAAGCCGAATACCGGCGCGTGGATCTGGAACTGGGCGCCGCGCTGTCGCGCCACGAACTGAACGTGCGGCTGGAGGGCGATGGCGCGCGCCTGCACGCCAACGGCGTGCAACTCGGCGATGGCCGCCGCCACCTCGACACCCGGCTGGGCATCGAGCACATCGCCCGCGATACCGCCTGCGAACTGGTGTGGCGCGGCATGGCCGATGCGCGCAGCAAGGTGGTGTTCCATGGCGGCATCCACATCCGTCCCGGCGCGGACGGCAGCGATGCCGGCCTGTCGAGCAAGAACCTGCTGCTCTCGACCGATGCCGAAATCGACACCCAGCCGGTGCTGGTGATCGACACCGACGAGGTCAAGGCCGCGCACGGCGCCACCGTCGGTCAGCTCGACCAGACCGCGCTGTTCTACCTGCGCTCCCGCGGCATCCCCGAGCAGCAGGCCCGGCGCATGCTCACTGCCGCGTTCTGCCACGAGCCGCTGCGCGGCATCGGCGACACTGCCCTGCAAACCATGCTGACTGGCGCACTGGATGCGACGATGGCACTGGACGGGGACGCGCAATGAACGCACCGGCCACCCGCACTTCAACCGGCCCGATGCGCGACTGGGCCCAAGTCCGCGCAGACTTCCCGATCCTCGAACGCACGGTCAACGGCAAGCCGCTGGTCTATTTCGACAACGCCAACACCGCGCAGAAGCCGCAGGCGGTGATCGAGGCCGTCGACGACTTCTACCGTCGCCACAACGCCAACGTCAGCCGTGCGGTGCATGCGCTGGGCACCGAGGCCACCGAGGCCTACGAAGGCTCGCGCGCCACCTTGGCCCGGCTGCTGAACGTCCCGGCCGACGAGGTCGTGCTGTGCAGCGGTACCACCTTCGCCATCAATCTGGTCGCCTACTCGTGGGCACTGCCGAACCTGAAGCCCGGCGACGTGATGCTGGTCTCGCGCATGGAGCACCACGCCAACCTCGTGCCGTGGCAACTGGTGGCCCAGCGCACCGGCGCTACGATCCGCGTGGCAGAGATCACCCCGGAAGGCACGCTCGACCTCGACGCGCTGTACCGGGCAATGACCCCGGAGGTGAAACTGCTGGCGGTCACGCATGTGTCCAACGTGCTCGGCACGGTCAATCCAGTACGAGATATCTGCCGCGAGGCGCGCAAGCGCGGCATCGTCACCGTAGTGGATGGCTCGCAGGCCGCACCGCACCGGCGCATCGACATCTCCGCCATCGGCTGCGATTTCTACGCCGTCACCGGCCACAAGATGTGCGGCCCAACCGGCACCGGCGCGCTGTGGGCTCGGCGCGAACACCTGCAGGCGATGTCGCCCTTCCTCGGCGGCGGCGAGATGATCAAGGAAGTCAGCTTCGACGGCACCGTGTTCAACGATCCACCGCACAAGTTCGAAGCCGGCACGCCCAACATCGCCGGCTTCGTCGGTCTGGGCACTGCGGTGGACTACCTGCAAGGCATCGGGCTGGAGCGCATCGAAGCTCGTGAAGCCGAGTTGCTGGCGCACTTCACGGAGGAATTGCAGCGCATCGACGGCCTGCGCATCTTCGGCAGTGCGCCGGACAAGGCGGCCGTGGTGTCCTTCGTGGTCGAAGGCGCGCATGCGCACGATCTGGCCACCCTGCTCGACCTGGAAGGCGTGGCCGTGCGCTCGGGCCAGCACTGCGCGCACCCGCTGCTGCAGTATTACGGCGTCGGCGCCACGTGCAGGGCTTCGCTCGCGTTCTACAACACGCACGAGGAAATCAAGCGCTTCGTGGCCGCACTCGTCAAGGTCCGCCGCCTGCTGGGCTGACCCGGCAGGCCTCGCCAGCCGGTGTCGCCCTCGTGCCGGTTCGCAGGCTTAGAATGCCGGGATGGACACCACGACCTTCTCGTTCCGCACTGCGTCCGAAACCGACATCCCCGCCATCGTGTCTCTCGTCACGTCGGCCTACCGCGGCGATGCCAGCCGCACGGGCTGGACCACCGAAGCCGACCTGCTGGACGGCCCGCGCGTCGACGTGGACCTGCTCAGGCAGGACCTGCTGCGTCCGTTGAGCCAGGTGCTGCTCGCCGAATCTCCCGCCGGCGAGCTGCTGGCCTGCGCACATGTCGCCATCGACGCCGGGGCCGGGTATTTCGGCATGTTCGCGGTACGCCCGGATCAGCAAGGCAGCGGCATCGGCCGGCAGGTCATCGCCGAAGCCGAACGCATTGCCCGCGACGACTGGCGGCAGACGCGGATGCGCATGACCGTGATCGACATCCGCGACGAACTCATCGCCTATTACGAACGTCGCGGTTACCGCCGCACCGGCGTGAAAAAGCCGTTCCCGTACGGCGACGAGCGCTTCGGCATCCCGCTGCGCGAGGCCATCCGTTTCGACGTGCTGGAAAAACCCTTGCCGCAACCGGCGACCGCAGCATGAGCGCGGACGTCTGGACTTTCGTCTGCGCAAGCTCCGAGCTGCTGCCCGGCGAAACCAAGGCCGTGTTCGACGAAGTCACCGGCACGCCGATCCTCGTGTTCAACCGCGACGGCGATCTGTACGCACTGGAAGACCGCTGCAGCCATGCGGACTTCGAGCTGTCCTCCGGCGCATTCGATGCTGCCGAAGGCAGCATCGAATGCCTGCTGCACGGTGCCCGCTTCGATATCCGCGACGGCAAGCCGCTGTGCCCGCCGGCCTATTCGCCCGTCCCGGTCTTCCCCGTGCGCCGCGACGACTCCGGCGTGTGGACCCGCGACGACCGCGGCTGAACCGGCATCGACGACAGGCAACGTGAACGTCCCGTTGTAAAAGTTAATGGTTCTCATTAAAATGCGCATTCGTGCTGCAGCGCCGGCACGCCCGAACCGCGCACGTCCCCAGCCATTGCAAGAAAGCCAGCGGGGCAGGCAACCATTACCCTCTGGAATTCTCATGAGCCACATCAAGACGCGCAAGCATCCCCGCCGCATCGCCCTGCCCCAACCTTCGCTGATCGGCGCCCTCGCCACCGGCCTGGTCTTGTCGATGCCGGCCCTCGCCGCCGACCAGCCCGGTGCCGATGCGGACAGCGCCAGCCACCCGGCAAAGACGCTTGACCGCATCCACGTGCATGGCGAGAAGACCTACAAGGAAGACATTGCCTCCTCGCCCAAGTTCACCCAGCCGCTGCAGGACACGCCGCAGACGATCCAGGTGATCACCAGCGACCTGTTCAACCAGCAGGGCGCCACCACGCTGACCGAGGCGCTGCGCAACAGCCCGGGCGTGGGCACGTTCTTCGCCGGCGAGAACGGCAGTACGGCCACCGGCGATGCCGTCTACATGCGCGGGTTCGACACCTCCGGCAGCATTTTCGTGGACGGCATCCGCGACCTCGGCTCGGTCTCGCGCGACGTGTTCAACATCGACCGCATCGAGGTGGAAAAGGGCCCTGCAGGCACCGACACGGGCCGCTCGGCACCGACCGGTTCGATCAACATGTCGAGCAAGCAGGCGCATCTGGGCAACGTGACATCGGGCACGGCATCGATAGGCACGGACGGCCAGCGGCGCACGAGCGCAGACTGGAACCAGACCCTTGGCGCCACCAGCGCGCTGCGGATCAATGCGATGTGGCAGGACAGCGACGTGCCCGGCCGCGACCACGTCAACAACAAGCGGTGGGGGCTGGCGCCGTCGCTGGCCTTCGGGCTGGGCAGCGACAACCGCGTCTACCTCAACCTGTATTACGTCAAGCAGGAAAACATCCCCGATGGATACGTGCCGACCATCGGCCTGCCGGGCTGGACCCCACAACCGGGCCTGGAGCAGCTCGCCGGCCATCCGGTCGACTCGGGGAATTTCTACGGCACCCGGCACGACCACGATGACGTGACCTCGAAGATGGCCACGCTGAAGTTCGAGCACGACTTCGGCGATGCCGTCACGCTGAGCAACATCGCCCGCTGGGGCCAGACCGAGCAGGATTACCTGCTGACGGCGTTCATGGGCACCGGCACGGCCGCCAATACCGGCAACATCAAGTGGACGGACAAGAACGACCTGTCCACCTACACGCTGGCCCGCAGCCTGCCCACCTACAAGGACCAGACGAACAAGATCGTCACCGATCAGGTCAACCTGCGCGCCGACTTCGCCACCGGCGGCATCCAGCACTACCTCACCACCGGCCTTGAATTCGCCCGCGAAGAACAGACGGCGCATGGCCGGGCCACCGTTACCGGCACCGGCTGGCCCGCCGCCAACTTGTACGACCCCGACTGGAACGTCGATGGCCTGACCTGGGGCCGCAACGGCACCGGCAGCGCGGGCAAGACCACCACGTACTCGGCCTATCTGTTCGACACGCTGGAATTCGGCGAGAGCTTCCTGCTCACCGCCGGCCTGCGCGCCGACCACTACAAGACCGAATACGACAGCCGCGTGGTCTGCGGTAGCCGCGGTGCCCCGGCATGTGGCAGCAACCCGGCCGGAAGCATCGTCACCGGCTTCGACGGCGATCATTCGGACACCTTGCTGAACTGGAAGATCGGCGCCGTCTACAAGGCCGACGATGCCGTCAGCCTGTACGCCAACTGGGCCGTGTCGCAGCAGCCTCCGGGCGGCTCGAATTTCGCCCTGAGCGATTCGGTCAGCAGCCTCGACAATCCGAACATGGACCCGCAGAAGGCCCGCACCATCGAGGCAGGCGCCAAGTGGGCTTTCCTCGACGATGCGCTGGCCTTCAACATGGCCTTGTTCAAGACCGAGGTAACCAACGAAATCACCGGCAATGCAAACGACGGTTACTTCCAGAACGGGCGCAAATCGGTACAGGGCGCCGAGTTCTCGGTGGTCGGCAACATCACCGACAACTGGCTGATCTCGGCCGGCTACACCCATCAGCAGACCAGCGTGGACGAAGGCAGCGCGGTGACTGCCGATGGCAGCAACAACCTCGGCTACACGCCGGAGGACGCCTTCACGTCGTGGACGTCGTACCGCTTCCCGTTCGGGCTGGCCATCGGCGGCGGCGTGCGCTACTCGGGCCGAATGCACCGCGGCACCGACGGCGCCGTGGGCACGCCGGCCTACGCCAAGTCGTACACCGTGTACGACGCGGTGGCGTCGTGGGACATCAACCGCCACTTCACGCTGCGTCTGAACGGCTACAACCTGTTCGACAAGAAGTACGTGGCTTCGATCAACAAGAGCGGCTACCGCTATACGCCCGGCACGCCGCGCACCTTCCTGCTCAGCGCGGATTTCCGCTTCTGACGCAGCCAATCGACGGCGGGAAGACGACTTCCCGCCGTCATGTCCTTGCAGGAATTTCCCCATGATGTTGCATATCCCGGACGTGCTCACACGCGAGGAACTGGCTCATGTCCGCCAATCCCTCGAAACGGCGGACTGGACGGACGGGCGCGAAACCGTCGGCCACCAGGGTGCGCTGGTCAAGCGCAATGAACAACTCGCGGATTCGTCGCCGGTGAAGGCCGAGCTTGGCCGGATCGTACAGGCCGCACTGGACCGCAACCCGTTGTTCTTCTCCGCCGCACTGCCCTTGCGCACACTGCCTCCGCGCTTCAACCGTTACACCGGCGGCGGCACCTACGGCTTCCATGTGGACGGCTCGGTGATGCGTGTCGGCCCGCAGGGGGATCGTGGCTACATCCGCTCCGACGTGTCGTGCACGCTGTTCCTCAACGATCCGGACGAATACGACGGCGGCGAGCTGATCGTCAGCGACACCTACGGCGAGCACGAGGTCAAGCTGCCGGCCGGCGACATGATCGTCTACCCCTCCAGCAGCCTGCATCAGGTCACGCCGGTGACGCGCGGTGCGCGGCTGGCCTCGTTTTTCTGGGTGCAGAGCATGATCCGCGACGACAGCCGGCGCCGCCTGCTGTTCGAGATGGATACCTCCATCGAGACCTTGCGACGGACCGGGGCCGACAATGGCGCCGTGCTGCAGCTGACCGGCATTTACCACAACCTGCTGCGCGGCTGGGCCGAAGTGTGAGCGGCCCAGGCTTCTGCGCCGCGGTGCGTTTCCGCCTCCGCGGCGTCCCGCCTGTCATTCGCATCAATTGAGATCAATTCTCAACAATGTTGTAATACCGCCCTTGCCTCTCTCACGGAATCCCGCCTTGCCTCCGTCCGCGCCCGACCTGGTCCACAAGCAGCAGCGCCGCGGTTTCTGGCTGAGCATGCTGCACCAGTGGCACTGGATCAGTTCGGCGCTGTGTCTGGCGTGCATGCTGCTGTTCGCCATCACCGGAATCACGCTGAACCACGCCGCGCAGATCGAGGCACGCCCGGCGGTGGATCACAAGGCAGCAGAACTGCCGGCACCGATGCTGGAACAGCTGGCCGGCACGACCGAAGGCAAGGCGCCGCTGCCGCCTGCCGTCGCCGGCTGGCTGGACATGCATCTGGGCGTGACCACGGGCATACGCCCGGCCGAATGGTCCGAGGACGAGGTTTACCTGTCCATGCCCGGCCCCGGCAGCGATGCCTGGCTCAGCATCGACAAGGACTCCGGCGCGGTGGAGTACGAACACACCGACCGCGGCTGGGTTTCCTACTTCAACGACCTGCACAAGGGCCGCAACACAGGCCCGGCCTGGCGCTGGTTCATCGACCTGTTCGCGGTGGCCTGCCTGGTCTTCTGCATCACCGGTTTGCTGCTGCTGCAACTGCATGCCGGGCAGCGCCGCCTCACCTGGCCGATGGTCAGCCTGGGCCTGTTGCTGCCGCTGCTGATCGCCTTGCTGCTCATCCACGGATGAGCCCATTCCTTCCTTGCCCGCCGCGAGTCCGCTCATGTCCAAGACCTTGATGCCCGCCACCGTCACCATCGCGTTCGGTGCCTTGCTCTCCGCTCCCGCATGGAGTGCCGAGCTGACGTTGACCGTGGAAATCCCCAAGCTGGACGTGGCCGAATACCATCGGCCCTACGTCGCCATCTGGGTGGAAAGCGCCGACCAGAAGGACGTGGCCGACCTGGCCGTGTGGTACCAGATGCGCGACACCGCCGAAGGCCACGGCACCAAGTGGCTGCCCGACCTGCGCCAGTGGTGGCGCAAATCCGGGCGCAACCTGCAGGTACCCGTGGATGGCGTCACCGGCCCCACGCGTCCGGCCGGCCTGCATGCGCTGAAATTCACCGACAAGCAGCCGCAACTGTCCAGGCTCGCTCCCGGCAACTACACGCTGGTGGTCGAAGCCGTGCGCGAGGTCGGTGGCCGCGAGCTGCTCAAGATCCCCTTCGCATGGCCGGCAAGGAAAGCCGCCACCGCCAAGGCACGGGGAAGCAGCGAACTCGGCACCGTGACATTGAATGCCGAGCCCTGATCACGCCACGCCACGACATCGCCGGATTGCGCCGACCATTCAACCCTCACGGAAACAGGAGACCACGATGAAGCGATCCCTTGCCCTTGCCGCCCTGCTGACGGTGCTGCCCGCCACCGCATTTGCCCACAAGGCCTGGCTGCTGCCTTCGCAGACCGTCATTGCCGGCAACGCGCCGTGGATCACGGTGGATGCCGCCGTTTCCAACGACCTGTTCTACTTCAACCATGTGCCGCTGCGCACCGAAGGCCTGACGATCACGGCGCCGGACGGCAGCAAGGTGGACCCGCAGAACGTGGCCACCGGGAAATACCGCACCGTGTTCGACGTGGAGCTCAAGCAGCCGGGCACCTATCGCCTGGCCGTGGCCAACGCCGGGCTGTTCGGCTCGTGGGAAGAAAACGGCAAGCCCCGGCGCTGGCGCGGCACGCCGGCGTCCTTCGCCACCGAAGTCCCCAAGGATGCCAGGAACCTGCAGGTGGCCCAGTCGGTGATGCGCGTGGAGACCTTCGTCACCAACGGCAAACCCACCACCGATGCCCTCAAGCCAAGCGGCGAAGGCATCGAGCTGGTGCCGGTCACCCACCCGAACGACCTGTTCGCGGGCGAAGCGGCCACGTTCAAGCTCGTCGTCGATGGCAAGCCTGCCGCAGGGCTGGAAGTCGAAATCATCCGCGGCGGCACGCGTTATCGCGATGCGCAGGACGAGATCAAGGCCACCACCGCGGCCGATGGCAGTTTCAGCGTGACCTGGCCGAAGGCCGGCATGTACTGGCTGGAAACCGGCACCAAGGACACCAAGGTTTCGGTGCCGCAGGCCAAGGAGCGCCGCCTGAGCTACGTGGCCACGCTGGAAGTGCTGCCGCAGTAAAGAAAGGCATCGCCTTCATCACCGCACGCCATCACCGGACCGCTTCCTTGCCTGCCCCGCTCGACCTTGCACGCCTCGGCGGCCACACGATGGGCACCACGTGGAGCGTGGTGGTGGCAGCCCCCGCCGATGCCGACCTGCACACGCTGCATGCCGGCATCGAGCGGCAACTGGATCTTGTGGTCCGCCAGATGAGTACCTGGCGGGCCGACTCGGACATCAGCCGCTTCAACCGCAGCGAAGCCGGGCAATGGCAGGTGCTGCCGGACGAATTCCTCGCCGTGCTCGATACCGCACTCGACATCGCCGCGCGCAGCGGCGGTGCCTACGACCCCACCGTCGGCCCGCTGGTCCAAGCATGGGGCTTCGGCCCGGCCGGCGACGTGCCACGCATCCCTGGCGAAGCCGAATTGGCCGAACTGCGCCGCCGCGTCGGCTGGCAGCGGCTGCTGTTCCAGCCGCAACGGCGCCGCCTGCTGCAACCCGGGCAGGCGTGGCTGGATCTGTCCGCCATCGCCAAGGGCCACGCCGCCGATCTGGTAGCCCGGCAATTGTGCGAAAACGGCGTCACCGCGGCCTTGGTGGAGGTCGGCGGCGAACTGGTCGGCCACGGTCGCAAACCCGATGGCCAGCCGTGGCGCGTGCTGATCGAATCGGCCGCCGAAGAAGATGCCGAGTCTCAAGCAATGCTGCCGCCGCGCGTGCTGTTGCTCGACGGCCTGGCCGTGGCCACCTCGGGCGATCGCTGGCATCGCTTCGACCGCGACGGCCAGCGCTACGCGCACACCATCGACCCGCGCAGCGGCCGGCCGGTCACGCAAGCCGCCGCGGCCGTCAGCGTGGTCGCCCGCGATGCCATGCATGCCGACGCCTGGGCCACCGCATTGACCGTGATGGGTGCAGAGGAAGGCCTGGCCTTTGCCGAGCGCAACGGCTTGGCCGCACGCTTCGTCGCCCGCACCGATGCCGGCCCGGTGGAGACGATGACCCCGGCATTCTCCGAACACCTCGCCGCATGAGCCCCCCTTCCACATCGCCACGCGTGCTGGCCGGCAATCTTCTCGTCGGCCTGCTGCTGGCCGTGATCGCCGTCGGCTTGCTGTACCTGCAACCGTCCGACGGCACTTGGCTGACAATCTCCGGTCATCCGCACTGGTGGGCCGCAGGCATCGCCTTGTCGGCCTGGCTGGCCATGTGCGCGGGCATCGTCTGGAAGCATCGGGTACCGCATCCACGCGAAAACGCCGGGGAATCCTGGTTGATCGCCTGGGCCAGCCAGACCGGCTTTGCCCGCCAACTGGCCGAGGCCAGCGCCGAAGCCTTGCGTGCCAACGGACACGCGGCACGCTGCATGCCGCTGGAACGCATTACCACCGCGACGCTGGCGGGCGCCCGCCGCGCCCTGTTCATCGTCAGCACCACCGGCGAGGGCGATGCGCCCGACCATGCGCTGGCCTTCCTGCATGGCCCGATGGCCCACGCCGAGCCGCTGCCGCAACTACGCCATGCGGTGCTGGCGCTGGGTGACCACGACTATGCGCAGTTCTGTGCCTTCGGGCGCCGGCTTGACGCATGGCTTGCGAGCCGTGGTGCCACGGCCATGTTCGAGCGCATCGACGTGGACAACGCGGCCCCGGCCGCGATCGAACGCTGGCAGCGCCAGCTCGAACGGCTCGGCGCACGCACCGAAGCCATCGAATGGGAAGCGCCGTTCGCGCCGTGGTCCCTGCGGGAGCGTCGCGAACTGAATCCCGGCGCCCGCAACGGCGCCGTGCACGCCCTTTCGCTGCAACCGGCCGAAGGCCGCCTGCCGCACTGGCAAGCCGGCGACATCGCCCAAATCCGCCCGTGCAACGCCATCGCCGCCGTGGACCGCTGGCTGGCCGATGCGGCATTCGACGGCAATGCCCCCATCGGCGTCGAAGGCGTTTCCACGCTGCGCGAACACCTGTTCCATCAACAACTGCCCGCCGCCGACGCATGGCGAGGGCGGCCGTTGCCGGCCTTGCTGACGGCCCTCGAACCGCTGCCGCAGCGCGAATATTCGATCGCCTCGATCCCGGATGGCGGCACGCTGGACCTGCTGGTGCGCGCGGTCGGTGCAGCCGACGGCACACCCGGGCTCGGCAGCGGCTGGCTCTGCCGGCACATGGCCGTGGGCGACACGACGGATCTGCGGATCCGTTCGAACCCCGGCTTCCACCCACCCGCCACCGATGTGCCGATGATCCTGATCGGCAACGGCACCGGGCTGGCCGGGCTGCGCGCCCACCTGCAGGCACGCTCGGCAGCGGGTGCGCATCGCAACTGGCTGCTGTTCGGCGAACGCCACGCCGCCACCGACCTGTATTTCGCCGACGACATCCGCGCATGGCAGGCGGACGGCACACTGGCGCGTTTCGACTTCGCCCTCTCCCGCGACAGCGGGCACAGGCATCACGTGCAGGACGCACTGCGCGAAGCCGGCGACGAATTGCGCCGCTGGATCGCCGACGGCGCGGCGCTGTACGTGTGCGGCAGCCTGCAAGGCATGGCACCCGGCGTGGACGCCGTGCTCGACGAGGTACTCGGGCCCGGCCAGCGCGAAGCGCTGCTGCTGGCCGGCCGCTACCGCCGCGACGTGTACTGAAACGCCGGTCGCCCCGCACAGGGCGTCAAACTGCGGCATCGAGCCTGATCGCCAGCAACTCGCCCGCTCCCTGCAAAAGGAACCGTCGCCCGGGCGCGCCAGCCAGCACGACGGTGTCGTGCAGTCCCGGCGCAGGCAACCCGTCCTCATCGGCAAAATGCATGAGACCTGCAAGCACGAACAACAACCACGTCCGCCCCGGCTCCATCCGGAACAGCATCGAGCCGGCCAGCGGCCGATGCAGCAATTCGGCCGAATACGCCGAACGCCGCCACATCAGATTGAAATCGCGGGTGGGCCCGTCGCAGGGAATGCCGGTCACGTCGCGCTCGCCGGCAAAACGGCAACGCCCGTGCGGCGGCGCCAGTTCCCGCGTCGGCTCGCCCTCGAAGCGCAAGCGCATGCCATTGCCTTCCAGCAACACCAGCTCGCGCTCGATGCCGTCGAATCGGGAAAACGTGGACTGGCTTTCCACTTCGGCGATGGACAGACGCACATCCCAATCGCCGGTCGCGGGCCAGTGCAGGATCTCGCGGGTCCAGCCCAGACCATTGCGCCAGCGTTCGCGGCGATAGTCCTGCGCGCGCAGCACCTGCGCCTGGATGTCCGGATGCGTCATGCCCGCATTGTGCACCGGCCGGCACGGTGCCGACATTGCGTGGCGCCGGAAAGAACATCGCCCGGCTGCACATCCTCGTGCAACACCGGGCGATGGTTACGTCCCTGTCGGCATCCTGCCTGGCTTCCGGCATCCTGCCCTTCTGGATGATCCGGCCGGGCGCTCCTGCGCCGGGGGCCGGCAGAACCTGATCAGCGGCGGGTCACCGGCCGGACGGGAGCTGCCTTGCTCCCGCCTGCCGGAGTACGTGGTGCCGTCCTGGCCGACCCGACTTCGATCAGATCCCGGTTCTTGTCCACGGTCTTCAGACCAATGCCCTTCACCTGGGCCAACTCGTCCGCGTTGCGGAACGGGCCGTGCGCACGGCGGTACTCGACGATGGCTTCCGCCTTGGAAGGCCCGACGTTCACCAGCACGCGGTCGAGATCGGCGGCACTGGCGGTGTTGATGTTGACCTTTTCAGTGGCCCAGGCACTGGCGGCAAACACCAGCGACAGCAGCAGCGACTTCAGGATCAGGATCGGGGTCTTCATGGCGGGCTCCTTGCGGTGATGGGATCGGCTGGCCGGAGCGGATGTCCTTCCGCTCCGGTGTTGCCAGTCTGTCTACCGGGCAGAGGCAAGACTAGGCGCCGCCGCCCGTCCCGCCAGCCGGGCAACGGCTCACATGGAGGTAGGAAAATTCCTACTCCCCCGGGCCGTCAACGGGCCGGGCGTAGAATGTGCGCATCATTTCGCCCAGGAAGAGCTTCATGGACAACGCCCGGATAGCCGCCTATCTCGACAGGAAGTGGGACGAGGACATCGTTCCGCAACTGGTCGACTACATCCGCATCCCCAACAAGTCGCCGATGTTCGACCCGGATTGGGTGGCGCACGGCCACATGGATGCCGCGGCGGCCCTGATGGAGCGCTGGGCCAAGGCACAGGCCATACCCGGCCTCGTCGTCGAGGTGTTGCGGCTCGAAGGCCGCACGCCGCTGATCTATCTGGAAATCCCGGCCAGCGGCGAAAGCATCGGCGCGGACACCGTGCTGCTGTACGGCCACCTGGACAAGCAGCCGGAAATGACCGGCTGGGATGCCGACCTCGGTCCGTGGACGCCGGTGCTCAAGGGCGACCGCCTGTACGGCCGTGGCGGTGCCGACGACGGCTATGCGATCTTCGGCTCGCTGGCCGCGGTCATGGCCTTGCAGGATCAGGGTCTGCCGCATGCCCGCTGCGTGATCCTGATCGAGGCCTGCGAAGAGTCCGGCTCCTACGACCTGCCCGTCTACGTGGACCATCTGGCCGAGCGCATCGGCAAGCCTTCACTGGTGGTGTGCCTGGACTCGGGCTGCGGCAACTACGAGCAACTGTGGTGCACCACCTCGCTGCGTGGCCTGGCCGGCGGCAACCTGACGGTCAAGGTACTCAGCGAAGGCGTGCACTCCGGCGATGCCTCGGGCATCGTGCCGTCCAGCTTCCGCGTGCTGCGCGACCTGCTCTCGCGGCTGGAGGACGAGGCCACCGGCAAACTCAAGCTCGACGGCCTGTACGTGGATGTGCCTGAAGAACGTCGCGAGCAGGCACGCAAGGTGGCCGAGGTGCTGGGCACGGAGGTCTACGACAAGTTCCCGCTGCTGCCCGGCATGTCGCCGATGGACAGCGACCCGGCCGAGCTGGTGCTCAACCGCAGCTGGCGCCCGGCCCTGTCGATCACCGGCGCCGACGGCCTTCCGCCGCTGGCCTCGGCCGGCAACGTGCTGCGCCCGTTCACCGCGGTGAAGCTGTCGCTGCGCCTGCCGCCCACGCTGGACGGCAAGCAGGCCGGGCAACTGCTCAAGGACGTGCTGCTGCGCGACCCGCCCTACGGCGCGGAAATCACGCTGGAACTGGAGAAGTCTTCCAGCGGCTGGAATGCTCCCGCACAGGCGCCGTGGCTGACGCAGGCCATCGACGATGCTTCGCAGGCCGCTTTCGGCAAGCCGGCGGTGTACGTCGGCGAAGGTGGCTCGATTCCGTTCATGGGCATGCTCGGCGAGAAGTTCCCGGGTGCGCAGTTCATGATCACCGGCGTGCTCGGCCCGCACTCCAACGCGCATGGCCCCAACGAGTTCCTGCACATTCCCACCGGCAAGCACGTCACCGCCTGCGTCTCGCACGTGCTGCTGGCCCACCACGCCGCCAGCCTGCGCGGCGAAACCACCGGCGTGGCGGCCCATGCCGACAGCGGCGACCGCCACGGCGGCCACGGCTGCTGCTGACCTGCGGAGACGGATGACGCGCGCGGCCCGGCCTGCCAGACTGCGCGCGCCCCACGCAAACGACTCCCCATGAACGGACTGTTCGGCAGCAACAGCTGGCTCTACATCGCCTTGATCGGCTTCCTGGCCGGGCTGATCGCGCGTGCGCTCAAGCCCGGCAACAACCGTCTTGGCCTGATCTTCACCACGTTGCTGGGCATCGGCGGCGCGTTGCTGGCCGGCGGGTTCGGCCGCTACATGGGCTGGTATGCCGCCGGCGAACCGGCCGGCTTCGTCGGTGCCATCGTCGGTGCCATCGCCATCCTGATCCTCGCCAACTTGTTTGCCGGCAAGCGCTGATCCGGCGCGAACACGGCGGACGCATCCCTTTTTTTACCGATGTCCATGACGCCATCGCCGGTTTCCCCCGCGCCTGCCGAACGCGACCTGCAACGCCTGGCTTGGGCCCGCGCATCGCTGGATGACCCGACGGCCACGCTCCAACGCGCCTCCGTCGATGCCGGCCACCGCAGCTACTGGCGCTCGACCGGCTCCGGCCCGGCGCGCATCGTGATGGATGCCCCGCCCGGGCTCGAGGACGTGCGCCCGTGGCTGCGCATCCGCGACCTGTTCGCGGCCAATGGCGTGCGCGTGCCGCAAGTGCTGGCCCGCGACATCGACCATGGCTTCCTGCTGCTGGAGGATCTCGGCCCGCGCACGCTGGCACAAACGATCACCGCCGCCAGTGCCGATGCCGACTTCGATGCCGCCATCACCCAGTTGCTGAAGCTGCAGGCCATCGCGCCGCCGGCGGACCTGCCGGTGTTCGGCGAAGCCCTGCTGCAACGCGACGCCGGCCTGTTCGAGGAATGGTTCCTGCGTCGCCATCTGGGCCTCGTGCCGGACTGCTCCGCCAGCGACCAGTTGGAACTGGTGCAGCGCCGGCTGATGGACAACGCGCTGGCCCAGCCGAAGGTGCTGGTACACCGCGACTTCATGCCGCGCAACCTGATGCCGGGGCAAAGCGAACATGGAGCCGACGGCCCGGCCGTGTTGGACTTCCAGGACTGCGTGCTAGGCCCGATCGCCTCCGACCCGGTCAGCCTGTTCAAGGA
>JADHEF010000549.1_pt1 | contig 36818 bp, 43 predicted proteins | sample 8952391 | NCBI WGS metagenome assembly JADHEF01 (sample SAMN16124439, study PRJNA663245) | bioreactor sludge metagenome | isolation source: sludge (nitrite) | place: India:Bengaluru | collected 2019-02-28 | reverse complement strand
ATCATGTAAACATAATCCTCGATGGTCTCGAACTCTTTGTCCCCGGAGATGATGACCCGATTGGGCTGGGAGCTCTTCACGGTTATGATCTCCTTGATCTTCCCCGTCTGGCCGGAATGCTTTCCGCCCACGACCATGGCCAGGTTTCCTACCTCAAAGCCGATCTGATCTTCTATCTGCTTGTCCGGTATGGAGAGCACCAGAGAGTCGCCCACCTTATAGTCTCCCTCGGCCAGTTTGTTGGAGCCGTCGGAGAGGTTGAGCTGCTGCTTCTTGCCCTTGAGTATGGTCTTGTTCTCGATCCTGGCCAGTTTTCGAACTGCTCCCGGCTCGAGAAGGCTGAGATAGAACATGCCCTTCTCGTCTTTGAGCATGCGGTATTGCTGATCCAAAGACGGCACGGATATGACATCGAATATGCCCACCGGCAGCTTGTAGTCCTTCTGGGTCTTGCCATCCACCAGGACATTGCCCTCGTAGAGAATCCTCTTGGCCTCGCGGGCGTTGTCCACCAGCTTGAGCATATCCCGGACGATCATCAATAGCGGCATGCTCTCGGCGGAGGAATGAGGTCCAGGGCTGGGCTTGGCCACCCAGGCATGGCTCTTCCTGGAGATGGGCCAGCTTACGGGAATGGTTATCCTCTTTTGATGTCTGCTCATTCTGATCGCCTCGCGAATATCTTCTCTCGCTCTGTATCCTCCATGTCCAGCTTTATGATCATGACATTGGAGGGATGAATGGTCCTGGGCACCTCGGTTCCGTCGGATCGGTAGTTGCTTACCCCGGCTACCTTGATGGTGCATCTCTTGATATCCACGTCCTCGACCTCGCCTTCCGTGCCGGCGTGGTCGCCTCTCATGACCTTCACCGTATCGCCCTTTCGCACCTGGGCATTGCGCTTCTTCAGCTCCTCTCGCAGAGCCTTGCTCAGGGGTGCGTGCATGTACTTCTGACGCTTATGCAAGGGCGACGTGTACCTTTCCTTTCGTTGCTTTCTTGGCTGTTTGGAAATCATAAAATCATCACACAATTATGGACGCCGCAGAAGCTACCTTGGAGAACCTCTCCGCTACCTCGCGTGCCACCGGTCCCTTGACCTCCGAGCCCTTGGGAACGCCCTCGTCATCCACGATGACTGCGGCATTGTCCTCGAACTTAACCCGGAGACCGTCGGGCCTGCGGAACTCCTTTCTCTGGCGTATGATGACGGCCTTGAAGATCTGCTTTCTCATATCCGGAGTTCCCTTTTTCACTGATACTATGACCACGTCCCCAATTCCAGCGCAGGGCTGTCTATTTTTCACGCCTCGATAATTCTTGACTGCGATGACGTGTAGCGTCCGCGCACCTGTATTGTCTACACAATCCAGGTATGCGCCAGTGTTGATCGCCCTTGGGATCTTGGCCTTCTGTCCCTTCATTTCAAGACCTCCACCACAACATAGGATTTGGTCCGGGAAAGGGGCCGACACTCCGCTATTTTGACACTATCTCCCGCCTTGGCTTGGATGCAGGGGGGATTGTGCGCATGGATTTTGGACTGTCTCTTCTCGAATCGTTCGTACTTCGTTGCCTTCTTCTCGAATTTGCGCATGACTACCACAGTATTGTCCATCCTGTCGCTGACCACGGTGCAACTGAAGACCTGGCCGCGCACGGATAGATTGCCATGGAAGGGACACTTTGGATCGCTGCACTCCTTCTCCGGAGCCGCAACATCCAGTCCGATATCCCTCATAACTTCCACCTCGTCTTTTGCATTCTCTTGCTTATTCTGTTCTCGGGCTGCGAGATCAAGACCGAACCTGCGATCCTCACCTTCTGCCCGCCGGGCAGGGTGAAGTCCAGGCTCGTATTCTTTTTGGCAAGGCGCACCACCTTGGCTTTTGTCTCCAAAAGGAAGGTATTCCTGGTCTCGTCTATAACCTGACCGGTGAGCCCGGCCTGGCAGGGATTGCTGCTCTGACCAACCGTTATGTGGAGGCCGATCAGCTCATGCCGGGCCAGGTTGTCAGGTCTCAGGCTCACTTTGATCTTCTCTCCGTCTGGACGGTCTTGATCCTGGCTATCGTCCTGCGCAGGTCTCTTATCCTTCCGGGCTTCTCCGGAGCGCCTCCGGCGGTGACGATGCCTCTCTCGCGGATGAGCTCGCTTTCGAGCTTTCGCAGCTCCTCTGCAATCTCCTCCTGGTTCATGTTTCGGATCTCGTCAATCTTGAAGATAGCCATAAAGCTCACTCTTCCTTGGCGCCAGGCTCGGCATCGGCCTTCTCTTCAGGCAGAGGTGCCTCCTCGGTCGCGCCCTCGGCTGCAGCCACCGGCTCGTCCATGGGAACGGGTGCAGGCTCGGATGAGGGCTCAGACTCCAGCAGCTGATCGAGATCACTCTTTTTCTCAGGAGCAGTCTCTGCTGCCTGCTCAGGCACTGGCTTTGGTGCCGGTGCTTTCTCCGGCTTCTTCTCCTCCACCGGAGCGAGCGCCGGCGCAGCCTCTACAGGCAGCTCAATCCGGAAGTCGTCAGGAAGACGGACGTCAGGCGGTATGATCCTGACCTGGCAGCCGATAACTCCCAGCTTCTTGACTGCCACGGAGTAGCCTCTGTCCACCAGATCCACGGCCGGCTTGCCGGAGTGCTTGATATAGCCGGAGATGAACTTCTCCGTGCGTGAGCGCGGTCCGGTGAGCTTGCCGGAGATTACGATCTCGCAGCCTAAAGCCCCTGCGTCCATCACTCTTCTCATCATGGACTGGCCTGCCTTCCGGAAGTACCAGCCCCTCTCCAGAGAGGAGGCGAGACGGTTGGCCACCACCCGGCCGTTCAGATCGCCCCGGCCCACATCCTGGACATCGATCTGAGGATTGTCCAGATGGAACCTGCGATCCAGGTCGCGGGTGATCTTGCGGATAAGCTTTCCGCCCTTGCCTATGACCATACCCGGCTTTTCGGCATAAACTGTGATCTGGGTGCCCATGGGGGTGCGGTTCATAACCATGCCCCCGTAGCCTGCCCTCTCCAGCTCCTCGGCCAGATACTCATTGACCAGAGCCTTGGATATGCCCTCAGCCACGAACTTCTTCTCGACAGACATCAGCTCTTCACCTCTGTCAAGACCATCTCCACCGAGACCGTCTCAGTGTTCTTGGGTGTGGCCCTTCCCATGGCCCGAGGCATCCATCCCTGAATGGTTCTGCCCTTCTTGGTGCCGGCATGGAAGATGCGGAGCCGGTCCGATTCCATTCCCTTGTATTCGGCATTGGCCACGGCGTTCTTGAGAACAGTCAAGACCTCTTTTGCCGCCTTCTGCGGATATCTGCCCGCATCCCATCCCAGCAGGTTATGCCTGTGGGCCACATTCCTGTTGTAGCGTTTGAAGGGCACCGCCCTCTTCAAAGCAATTACATCTTCCAGGTAAGTGAGGGCGGCCTGTGCCCTCATGCCCCTTAGCGTTCTGCAGATCTCCCGGGCGTGCTTTGGTGAGATGTGAAGCTCCATCCCCATGGCCCTTGAAGAGCGTCCTGCAGGCGTAAGCGAATAATCTAATCTGCCCAAATCAACACACCTCACTTCAGCGGCACATATTTGCTCGATCTGGTAGCGCCGACGCCTGCAGCTCCATGTTGGACGCGGCCTCTGGTCAGCGCGAACTCGCCGAAGTAGTGCCCTATCATCTCGGGCATGACCTCTACCTTCTCAAAGCTCTTGCCGTTGTAGATCTCTAAGCTCTTGCCCACCATGTCCGGCAGGATGATCATATTCCGGATGTGGGTTCGAACCGAGTCCTTGCTCTTGAAGCCTGAGAGAAGCTTCTTGTTCTCCTTCATCAGGCCCCTCTTGATCGATCTGCGCTGCCGCGCTGGTAAGAGCCCGGCAAGCTCCTCTATGCTCAGCTTGGCGAGGTCGGCAACCTTCCGGCCCCGATACAAGAATTCTTCCTTCCTCTTGGGAAGCTTGGATCCTGCTTTCTTAGCCAAATTCATCACCTAGCGCTTGCCGGTCTTCCTTGCGGCTATGGATCCGACCTTTCGGCCGGGCGGGGTATTCCTGCTTACAGTCTTGGGGCGGCCGGGATGCTGCCGTCCGCCGCCTCCGAAGGGATGGTCTACGGCGTTCATGGCCACGCCCCGCACAATGGGCCACTTCTTGGCCTTGGACTGGAACTTGAAGAAGCTCTTGCCCGCTTTGACCAGGGGCTTGTCCGGCGTCCTCCGCCGGCCACAACTCCTATTGTGGCCATGCACTTAGGAGAAAGCCATTTCATCTCCCCGCTGGGCAGCTGCACCACAGTCTGGCCCACATCATGAGCCACCAGTATGGCGCATACGCCCGAGGATCGGGCGAACTGGCCGCCGTGGCCGGGCTGGGATTCCACATTGCAGATGGGGATTCCCTCCGGAATCTCGGCCAGCGGCAGGGTGTTTCCCGGCTCGATTGGCGCGGATATGCCGCAGGCTACCTCCTGGCCCACATACATGCCCTCGGGTACCAGGATGTATCTCATCTCGCCACTTTCCAATGCCACCAGCGCCACAGGGGCGCTCCGGGCCGGATCGCGCATGATATCCATTACAGTTCCCTTCACCGTGGCATCGTGATCTGGCTTGAGGTTCTTGATGTCAGCTCTGTACCTGTGAGAGGGTGCCCTGTAGTTAGGAGATCCTTTTCCTCGGTTTTGAGATATGATTCGATGTCCCATATTTTTCCCACCTACAGCAGACCTAGCCTGGTGGCCAGCTCATTGGCGCTGCCCTCTTTGGCCAGCTTGACTATGGCCTTCTTCTCTCCCTGGGAGGTGATCATGGTCCGCACACTCTGGACCTCTATATCATAGATGTCCTCCAGGGCTTTCTTGATCTCCGGCTTGGTCGATCTCATGTTCACCAGGAACTCCAGAGTGTTGTTGGAGTCGATCATGCCGGTGACCTTTTCTGTGACATAGGGGCTCTTGATGATCATTGCTCTGCCTCCTGACCTTTTTTGGCCAGCTTGTCCAGGGAGGACTCGGTCCAGATCGTGAGCCTTCCGGCCTGGGTTCCCGGAGCGAGAAGCTCGGCGTTGAGCCTCTCCACGGTGACGAAGTCCACGCCGGGCAGGTTACGGGCCGCCTTGCCCAGGCCGGAGTCTGTCCCGGCGACGATGAGCAGGCTCTTTCTGCCCTTGTACTTCCTGCCCCGTAGCTTGCCCTTGCCGGCGCGGATGTTCCGGCCCAGCTTGGCCCGCAGGACGTCGTCGTAAAGGCCGGCGGCTTCCAGGAACTTTATGACCTCGCTGGTCTTGCTCAAGGACTCGATATCGTTCTTGGCCACTACGGGCAAATCCCGCTGGAATTTATGGCCTCGAGCGGCCACCAGACCGGATGAAGCAGTCGCGGCTATGGCGGAGCGGATGGCCTTTCTCCTCTCCTTCTTGTTCACCTTTTCCGAGTAAACGGCATTTGGCTGGGGAGCATGGGAGCGCCGCCCGCCCACGGCCATGGGAACGCCTGCTGCCCGGCGACCGTTCTTGAGCCTGAGTACTCTGGATGTGCCGTGTCCCGTGCCCCAGGAAACGGCAGAGGTGTTCATGCCGGCATAAAAGTGTGGGCCGTAGCTCTGAAGCCTGTTTGCCTGCGCTGCAAGCACTGCCCGCTTGATTATGTCCGGACGGTACTCCTCCTCGAAGACGGGAGGCAGCTCCACCTCGCCGCTGTTGTTTCCGGATAGATCAATGATATTTGCCTTCATGGTCTAGACCCCCTGCTTGGATTCCTGGCTCACATAGAGCAGCTCGGGAGCTTTGACCGAGTTCATGCCCGGACGAATGGCGTGTCTCATGCGCACCAGCCTCTTGACCGGACCGGGGAGGCTGCCCTTGATCAGTATGTACTGGTTTCTGACCAGGCCGTAGCCGGGAAATCCGCCTTCCGGGGTGATCTTGGAGCCGTCGCTTCCTATGAGCATCAGCCTCTTGTTGTACTCCGTCCTCTGGTGGTAGCCCATCTGGCCCAACTGGGGCACGCGCCAGCTGATGTGGGAGGGATTCCAGGGGCCAAGGTTGCCCACATGTCTTACCTTTCCGGTGCGGGCGTGCTTTCTCTTGGCCATAGCTATTCCCCAGCGGCGCACGGGGCCCTGCAGGCCCTTGCCCTTGGTCACGGCGGAGGCGTCCAGCAGATCGCCCAGCTCAAAGACGCTGGAGACAGGAACCTGCTGGCCCAGCATAGACTGGGCGAGCTTGAGCCTGTCGATCATAGAGCCGCCGTTGATGGGCATCTCCATGATCTCCGGGACCTTCTTGGGAATGCCGGAGACGAGAGTGGGATTGGTGTGGACCAGAACTCTCACATCTGCGAGGTCCTCACCCAGGGCCTCCAGGTCGCCCGGTGCTGTGCCGCGGCTCTTCTTGGGCACAGTTATGGCCCTTTTGAGCTCAGGGGCGAGGTTCTCAGCCCAGGCCTCGCCTGCTGGCCGCAGGCCGCCGTTATAATTCTCGTAGGCCCGCACTGCTACCACATTCATGGGGGGAACCTCCAGAACGGTGACGGGCACGGAGATCTCCATGCCCTCGGTGAGGCTATGTGGCCTGTCGTCTATCATCATGACATGGGTCATTCCGGCCTTGTAGCCGGCGAATCCCGCCATCCTGGCCTTGTCCTCCTCGGGCCAGCTTCTGATTCTGGGGACCTCGCTCTTGGCCCTCTTTCGGGGGCTGTAGGACAGCGAACCTCTTCTAGGTCGGTGTATTTGTGCCATTTAGTCCTCCATAGGCATCAGGTTGAGCAGGGCTAAGGAAGAAAAAACAGCTTCCTCCAGCCGAACCGTCTCAGTTCCTTGATGCGGAATGGTGTTGATCATCTCATACCTGCCAATAGCTTTCGCACTCAAGAACGCATCAAGCCCTCGTGCGGGTGAGCCGAATACTACCGCAAGGTTGCGCTTTTTGCCCGTTTGGGCCAATTCTTGAAGGACTTGTGGCGATGCCGGCCTGCCCCACCTGGAAGTGAGTATGACCAGGGACTCCTGCCGCGAGTGGAGTGCTTTGTCCAGGCTCTCGGCCGCCTCTGTCTCATACCCCCAGTACAGGGGGATGTCCTTTTGGTCCACAGGCTCAGCGGCGAGCGGTTTACGCGAAAAGATTCTGACACTTAGGCGCTGCCCCATCTCATACACCCCATTGGTGCGGAGGGGAATTGGGCGATCGACTCCGATTTCCACCCAGACGCCGCCATCAGATCCGACGCTTTCAACGACTGCTCCGACGCGAAACTCGCCTATCTTGAGCGATTCTGATTTTGAGTTCAATGGATGATGAGCCGTTCTGAGCGGCGGCAGAAGTCCGACGTGGCGAAGCTCCTCCCTACGGGGGAAGAGCATGCGACGCAGGTACTGCGGTGTATCCATATACCGCAGGACCGTCTCTATGAACCGCGTGTCATTGTGCTCGGGATCTCTATAGATCACGATGCGGTTATAGCGGAAGACTGCTGCTGCCCGGGCGATCTGGCCAACCTTTAGCGTGCTCTCACGCCTATCCCTGCTCTCCATGGTGAGAGAGGACGGGATAAGGATGGCTCTCTCGCGCTCTACGGTCATCAGGTTTCCTTGGACTGGAAGAATAGTGGATATATAAAAAGGTTTGGAGAAGGGAGAGGGGGCGAGCTTAGGGGGCAGGGGCTTGGGTCAGGCCTCGGGGAAGGCGGCTCTGATGAGGCTCCAGCCACGGTCACGAGCGTAAGATTCGGCTGCATCTTCAATCATGGTATCGAATGATTCTTGGGAATATTTAAGCTGTGATGCCATAACAAAAAGGTTCTCAAAACTCAATTGGGCTTTCTCATGGCCTATTAGATCAGTTATCAAGTAGCTGATAGCAACCATCTGAAGTCCTTCTTGAACCAAGCCTATGTCCCAAGATAAGAATCCTAATTGATTAAATGTTGCAGCCTCGACTACCCCATCGCCGATCTGCTGAGCGATCTTCAAGGATTTCTTGAATTTTTCGCGGGAAGCAATACAGTCGCCTTTTTCAAGATCGATGCAAGCTAGAGCATGCCAGGTTTGACCCATACCTCTTTGGTCACCTATCTGCTCCTTTATTTTCATGGCATTTTCTAATTTTTCGCGAGCTGCATTGTAGTCTCCCTGGTGGATGTCAATAATGCCAAGATTGTGCCAAGCCTGAGCCTCACCTGCTTGATAACCAGTCTGCTGACTAATTTTTAGGACTTTCTCAAACTTTTTCCGGCTTACCTTGAAGTCTCCTTTATTCAGATCGATGGTGGCCAATTGATGCAAACACTCAGCCAAACCCGTGCTGTCATCAATCTTCTGCATAATCTCTATGGCATTTTCAAATTTCTCTTTTGCTGTCTTGTAGTTGCCTTTTCTCATGTCGATAGTAGCTAATTGATGCCAAGTCCGAGCCTCAGCATCCCTATCGCCGATCTTCTGCACAACCTTCAGGACTTTCTCAAAATTCTCTCTGGCTGCATTGTAGTCGCCTTTTTCCATGTCTATGGTAGCCAGGCCAAATATGGCAACTGCTATTTGGTGTTGATTTAGACCGAAAGAAGTGCCAAGACTGCGCTGATACCAGTGTTGAGCTGATTTATAATCTCCCGATTCTACATATGAATTAGCTATCCATTGCATTGGAGATGGGTGCTCTTCATATTGCAGAAGCTCAGCGTTAAGATGCCTCACGCCATCATAAAATCCGCTCCTCACAAAAAAATTAGACAGCTTGCCAGTGACACTTCTGGCTCGATCTAGCGCCCTGGCCTGCAGATATTGGGAGCGAGCTTCCATCAGGCAATCGACCCAGGATAGGGCTACGCTCAAGTGTTTCTTCTCTTCCATCTCCATTAAGAAATCGCCCGCTGCTTTGTGGGCTTGCTTCAGCTCTTCTCCCGAGAGCTTGGAGAGAAGCCAGGGGCGCAGCAGACCGTAGACGGTCCAGATGGGCTTTTCCGGATTTCGGTAGGCAAAGGCCCGGTCCGTCCACTCGCTGACCAGGGCGGATATGCTCTCTTGGGAAACGCTGGAGACAGCGGAGAAGCCCTCCAGGGTGCCGGGAACGGAAAAGACAGCCGCTTGGCAGAGGGCCTTTTGCGACTCGGGGGAGATATAGGAGAAAAGCCGCTCGGTAATGATATCCTGGATGTATTGATCCCGAATCTTTTCCAGCTCTCCGTCAGAAGCAGAGTCAGGCAGCTTGAGCTGTTCCAGCTCCACCTTCAGGGCTTTTGCATCCATTTTCTTGAGTGCCTCTCGTATCTGCAGGAGGAATCGAGGCGTCCCGCCAAAGATCTGGTGCAGCTTCGTTAGGAGCGAGATAGGAAGAGCGCCGGAGCGGATGCGCCGCTCGACCTCCGGATCGCGCTGCAGGATCTTGAGGAATGAGGACTGGGAGAAGTCGCTGAGGGCCTCACGGTGGGATTTGGGAGGAAGAGCCGACACATCTGAGGGAAGATATCTGGTTGTGATGATGGCGCGGGAGCTTCCTGAGAGATTTTCCATAAGATATCGATAAAATAGAGAGATCTCTGGATCAAGGATGCGGAGGTCCTCCTCACCAAGATTGGACTCGAAGTTGTCAAGCAGCAAAAGGAAGCGGCCTCTATTCATAGCGGATACAGCATCATTCAATCGATCTTCAACAGAAAAATCTGGTTTTTTCAGATCACGAACCAGAGCATCCAATTTGCCTGCCATTTTTAAATCGCCTTCAGATTCATAATTCCTGGCTGATTCACGGAAAGCATCGCCAAAAGATTGTAGCAGGCGGGCCGAGCTTAGAGGATTCTCCTTGGAGCTGGAGAGGGGAATGGGCAGGAAGCCGTAGGTCTCAAGCTTTCTGGCCAGCCTGGTGGCAAGGGTGCTCTTGCCGCTGCCTCCCAGGCCGGTGATGAGCAAGAGCTGCAGGTCGCCGCTCTTCAGAGCTGGCAGGAGCCGCTGCTGCTCACGCCGACGACCCACAAAATGCTCGGCGTAGCCCTCCTTCATTCCAGGTAGAGCCTCCTGGACCATCGTCGGGCGGGAAGGCAGCTCCTGTGGCCTCTGGGAATCGGGATCAAAGATCTGGCTCTGGCTGGTGGCGGAGTAGAGCACGGGAAGTGTCCAGGAGGCATCGCCGCGCTCTTTGCAGGCCGCCCAGGCCTCCTGGCGGGCCAGGCACAAAGCCCGGTCCACCGGCTGGCCGTCTTTTAAAATGCCATAAAACCTGCGGGCGAAGTTGGTGGCCAGGTCATCGGCGATGGAGGCGGCCCAGCCCACAGCCAGGGGCACCTCGGCACCCACCAGGGCCTGGCAGACTCCGGCCAGAGCCTCACGAGGAGCTTTGCCCGTCTGGCAGCCACTGGCAAAGACACACTGCACGCCGCTGCCAGAGAGAAAGCGGCGCAGCTCCTCGGCTGCAACCAGGTCAACCGTACCGTCCTCCTTCTCGAAGGCGAAGTGGCCTTTGCCATCCCGGACCACGCCGTGGCCGGTGAGGTGGAGGATATGGGGCCTGTACTCGCTCACCCTCTCCTTCAGCTCCTGGAATGTCCCCAGGTCGCAGGAGTCGAAGGCCACATCCTGGCCGGAGACGGCCCGGAAGAGCGCCTCCTCCTCACGCTCGTAGTCTAAGGTGGCCTGATCGATGGGAGCGCAGGCCATGAAGAGCAGGCGCAGGGGCCGGGGCCGCAGCTCGCCGTGAAAGGTTTCGAGCTTCTTCTCCGATCCCGGCAGGCGGCGGATGGCAAAGCGGGCATCCAGCCCCAGGAATTCGCCCTCCGGCGGGCGCAGCAGCTCCCAGGGGAGGTTCAGGATCTCCGGGGCGGCGGAGGCGATTGTCAGGAAGCGGGTTCTGCCCGAGGGTACCGCTGAGCAAATCTTCTCCCAGGAGGAGGCCAAGAAGAGGGCAAAGAGCTGGGCTCCCAGGGCCGCCTCTGCGCCGGCGTCCATCTCCGGGCGGCAGGACTGCTCGAAGAGGGAGCCGAAGCTGCCGGAGATCTGCCGCACGGTCTCAGAGTCCTGTGAAGAAAGGCTCTGGTTGGTGAGGAGGGGATGGCCGTCAAGAGAGATGTGGAAGAGGTAAGTGGTGTTGGGCGGCGCTCCTGATTCTTTTATGGATAAGGTGATTGTCGGCTGTGGGTCCGTGGTCCTGCCTCCTGGATGATTGTTATGGATTTAACATTCCAGGATAGATAGATAAGGTTCACCACTGACTTGATTCCTGGATAGGTTGGGCGAAAATGAAGGAGAAATATATTGAGGCAAATTTTGCCAAGAGGAATCTCTCCCAGGTTCTGGCCGAAATCGGCAGGGATGACGATCTGGCGGACAGGATCGAAGCCGCATCCAAGGAGATGCGCCAGTCAAAGATGCACAATGTCGAACTGTGATAATCCTAATAGACCCATATATGCTGATATCTCGTCAAGGATATGTTCCAGGTAGATGGAGTCCTCCTTAGTCAGCCCAAACCACCTCTTTCTCAACATAAGGCCGGATCCTGTGGCTGATTCCTTCCGTAGTGAGCAGGTCAACCCTGCGACCGAAGATGTCCTCCAAAAAGAAGGCGAGGTTCATGAAGTTTCTAAACGTCGGGTCCTCGAACTCAACGAGAATGTCTATGTCGCTTTTTTTTGTCTCTTCTCCTCTGACAAAGGAGCCGAAGAGGCCGATTCTTCGCACAGCGAATCTTCTCTTGATCTCTTGCTCGTGGTTTCTTAGGATCTCGATTGCTTTCAAAACGGCACCCCACAGATATCTTTCATGTAGCAGAATGTTTGAGGTGACACAAACCAGAGGCTTAGGTCCCTGGGTTCTAATGGGTCTTCAAACCGTTTATAGTGATTCCCCTAGCTTTCACTCGATACATTCCAGGCATTTGCTCCAACTGCCATCCCAGGGCATCCCGTGGGGCCGCTGGCGCAGCCCTCGCCTTAGAGGGGGCACAATCCAAGCAATGCAGGCCCCCCCATCTCGCATTCTCTGGTGACAAGCTATGATACGGGAGCATTTATCCTTAGCTTCAATAACCTTCATCCGCTTGCTGCCCGGTACCCAAGCCTGCCCGGCGTTGAGGGCGCCCCACCGCAGCGCGGGAGGCCGAAGGCCGACTCACGGTGCCCCGGAAGAGGGTGCAAAGGCTGGGGCCAGCCTAACCAAATCCCCAGGCTCTTCTTCCCAGTCAGTACCCCTTCAACCCAGAGCCACTCTCTCTTCCCGGCGGGTAGAGTATCGAAAGGTACCGGGCCAGGGCAGACACCATCTAAAGCTTCCCATGGGGCCTTGGACCGTCTGATAGCCGCCGACAAAGACGCACTGCACGCCGCTGACTGCGAGAAAGCGACGCAGCTCATCGAATATACCCAGGGTGCATGAGTCAACAGCCACATCCTGGCCTGATACAGCCCGGAAGAAAGTCCCCTCCAGAAACCTTAATCTCATCCTCCGTCCCACCATCTCCTGTGAACTGCGATATCCTGGTCGCCGGAGCCTCTGCCGCCGGCCTCAATGCCGCCATATCCGCCGCCGAGGAGGGAGCGGATGTGATCCTGGCGGACTCCGATCTCAGGGGAGCAATGCGCCCCGCCAACACCCTCTTCGAGGGAATGGCCAGGACCGCGGGCATAAATATCGATGACAGCTACATCCAAAACCAGCTGGAGGGAATGCAGATAATCAGCCCCTCCGGCCTGGCGGTGACTATCCCCGCCCCTGGCTACTTTTTGGACCGCCAGAGGCTTGACGATTATTACCTCCGCCTGGTTCAGGACGCCGGCGTGGCCCTCCTTCCCGGCACCGTCCAGGAGGCCAAACTGCAGGGCACCCGCCGGGTGGTCTGGATCGGCGAGGAGAGGATCGACGCTCGGGTGGTGATCGATGCCTCGGGCGTAGCGGGCAGCATCGCCCGCCGGGAGGGCCTGGAGCCCATGCGCCACAGGGAAGACGTCGCCTGGGCCATGGAGGCGGACGTGGAGCTTGCCGGGCTCGGCGATGAGCCGCTCTTTCAGTACTGGATCGGCAGCATCTCCCCCGGCTGGAAGGCCACTTTTTCGCCGGCAGGAGGCGACAGGGCCACACTGGGGGTATTTGTGCGCGGCCACGGCCAGAATGTGCAGCCCTTTTTCCGAGGCTTTCTCAGCAGGTTCAAGGCCTTCAAGTCCAGACAGTATGGTGACATGGAGGAGATGAAGATCCTCTCCATCCGGCGGGGGGGCGACCCCATCGCCGTTTTGCCCGGAGATATCGTGGCCGACTCGCTGATGGTGGCGGGCGGGGCAGCAGGACAGAGCGGCCTCGCCTACAGCATCCGGGCGGGAAGAATATGCGGCAGCGTGGCCGCCCGAGCCGCGGCAAAGAAGGATGTCTCCTGGCGCTCTCTCTACCGCTATGTCCGGCTCTGGAACCGCGAATTCTATTGGCAGTACCGCATGGGCCGGGCATCATTGCAGACCCTGTCAGCCATGAACGACCCGGAAATAGACCGGCTGGTCAGGGGCCTCTCAGGTAAAAGGCTCGTCTCCAGAGGCTCCTTCGCCAGAAAGGCCATCCTGGCCGGGGCGGCCACTGCTCTGTCCCGGCCCAGGACCATTCTGGACCTGGCCAGGAACCTCATGCGCGGCTAGCTTTGGAAAAGTCCATTTATCTGAAAATTCTACATGACATCTGATGATCGAACTGTCCAGCGAGCCCTATGTTCTCAAGCCCAGAGAAACGCCACTCTCCGAGGCGGACTTCAGGCTTCATCTAAACATCGGCTGGTGTCGCGGTGTCCTCTTCAATGTGGTGGCTATGAAGAACGCTATCGCCGTGGTGGAGTACGATGCTCTGCTCTGGTCCGATGACTCGGCAATGTTCGTGGAGTATAAAGACTCCGTAGCCGCCTACAAGGCTCTCTCCTCCCGCCGGGTGCAGCAGATGAACAGCCTGGCCAAGAACATATCCCGGGGCCTGGGCTACAAGAGCTTTGTCTTCATTGTGGTAGTCAAGGGCCTGGAGGAGAAGACCAGCAAAGGAGGCGTCGAGGTCCTGCCCCTCTATTATCTGGGCAGCTACGAGCCCCATTTCACCTCCTCCATGGCTGAGCTGGAGTATCTGGACAAGATGATCGCCAGATACTGCCGGGAGGGAGAGCTGGATTTCGTTCGGGAGCTGGAGAAGCTCCGGAAAATACTGGAGATGGAGCAGTCATGATAGGGCATGGCCGGGCGGGCGGTGCGGCCACCATACTCAATGCCGTGGCCAACTGGAAGGGATCGGCCTTCGGCATAGGCCTCATGACCTATGCCGAAGTGGAACTGAACCGCTCCGGAACCATAAAGGGCGACGTTCCGGGCGTGGACACCAGGCTGATAGAGATTTGCGTGGGCATGGTCCTGGAGAGGCTGGGATACGATTATGGAGCTGTCGTACGAACCCGCAGTGAGATTCCCGTGGCCAGCGGCCTGAAGAGCAGCAGCACTGCCGCCAACGCTGTCATCCTGGCCGCTCTGGATGCTCTCCATGAGGAGATGGACCCCATAGAAGCGGCAAAAATCGGAGTCGCCGCGGCCAGGAAATCAGGAGTGACCATCACCGGGGCTCTGGACGATGCCCTGGCCTCCATGCTGGGAGGAGTGGTAGTGACTGATAACAAAGAAATGCTTCTCCTGAAGAGGGAGGAGCTTGATACACCCGTGTTGATACTCTCACCGGAAAAAAAGCTCTTCTCCCAGGAGACCAGCGTATCGCGCTCCCGTCTCATCTCCCCTATAGGCGATGTTGTCTTCGATCTGGCCCTGAGAGGAGACTACGCCCGGGCCATGACCATCAACGGCCTGGCTTACTGCGCCGCCCTGAGCCTCTCGGCGGAGCCTGTGCTCCTGGCATTAGAGGCCGGGGCCAAGGGAGCCAGCTTATCCGGCACCGGCCCCTCATACGCTGCCATAGTCGAGCCGCACCGGATTGAAGCCCTGGAGGCGGCCTGGAGGCCGCTGGGCGGAAAGGTGATAAGAACCTACTCCAATAATAGCTGCGCATCCAAAGGCGAGGGGACTTGATGAATCTAGAGGAGCATCGCAGCGATATGGAGAGCATAGACGAGCAGATCATAAGGCTGATCCACCGCCGCATGGGACTGTCGAAAAAGATCTTTGAGGTGAAGAGGGCGGAGGGCAGGCCCATAGTCGATCCGGAGAGGGAGAAGTGGGTTTTATCCCATGCCATGGACCTGGCGGTTGAGCTGAACCTTGATGCGGGTGCCGTAAAGAGCATCTTTGAGACTATCATTGCCATGAGCGTTCACAAGCAGCAGGAACTTCAGGGCAGAGATCAGGGCGGATAGACGGACTGTATGAGGTGATGAGGATGGTTGATATTGCGGTTTTATCCGGCTCCAAATCCGATCAGGCCATAGTGGACAGGATTGTGCGCAAGCTGGAAGAGAGGAGGGCTTCCTTTGAGCATAAGATTCTCTCTGCCCACAGAAATCCCAAAGAATTGGATGAGTTCGTCTCCGCCACGGATGCCCGCGTCTTTATCGCTGTGGCCGGCCTGTCGGCGGCGCTTCCTGGCGTTGTGGCCTCAAAGACCTCTCGCCCGGTGATAGGAGTGCCGGTGAGCTCCAAGCTGGGCGGCCTTGACGCACTTCTTTCAATTGTGCAGATGCCGCCGGGAGTCCCAGTGGCCTGCGTGGGCATAGATAATGGAGAAAATGCTGCGCTATTGGCGCTTAGAATTCTGGAATCGGGAAGATAGCTATTTATACAATGTCTGCAGGATTAAGGCACCAAAGGTGGGATAGGATGTACAAGCGGATATTGATCGCCACGGATGGCTCAGACAAATCCATGAAGGCCGCTGAGGAGGGCATGGAGCTCGCTAAGGCACTAGGCGCTCAGGTTATAGCGCTCAATGTAATCAATGAGGTCGTTATTGCCAGCGCAGTGAGACAGCTTGGTTCCGACAGAAAAGAAGTTGAAGAAAGGCTTAAAGTTGCTGGCGAAAAGGCGGTAGATAACATAAAGGCCATGGGAACCAAAATGGGCGTTAATGTTGATGCCATCGTCACAATCGGCGCGCCCGCAAACACAGTTATAGACATGGCTGGTGCCGAACAGGCAGATCTCATTATCATGGGAAGCCATGGTGAGTCCGGTGCCACCAAGCTCCTCATAGGTAGCGTTGTGCAGAAGGTTCTCTACTGGGCTACGATCCCGGTGCTGGTAGTGAGATGAGTTTATGGAAGCACTTGTATTAGGCGAAACCCTGATCTACAGCTCATTTGCCCTTGTCTTCGTGCTGGGCGTCGTCCTGGGCTACTTCGTCATCAGCCTCATTGGTTCAAGCTAAAATTGCCTCTCGGGAGGAGGCCGGATAAAACCGGCCAGATATTTTATTTTTTTTTGCTTCAACTTCAACCAGAGTCGTTCCTGTCCAGGCTCTCGCTGGCCATGAGAAATCCAATGGCCCTCTCCGCCAGAGGGTAGCGGTGCACCAGGGCTTTGAATTTTGGGCCGTGGTTGGGCTCAATGAGATGGGCCAGCTCATGTAAAATCACATAATCCTCCACCCACTGGGGAAGATGAGCCATATTGCTGCTGATGCGGATGGTCCTGGCCAGGCAATTGCAAGAACCCCGCCTGCGCTCCTGATTGGAGGAATACTGAATGCTGTTCCAGCAGAGGCTTCCCTGGAAGTATTTGCGGTTTAACAGGCTGGCTCGCTCCTGGAGATGATGATCGTCCTTGGGGTAGCTCCGCCTCTCCAGCCGGGAGCGCAGCTTCTGGATGTGGCCGGCTAAAGCAGCATCGGATATAAAGGCAGGTGCCAGCACCTCCATCACTCCCCCCACCATCCTGGCGGAGATGGTCTTTCTGCGTCGCGCAGATCTCTTTACCACAACTTCCATTAAAGGCAGCCTCGCGGCAATTGCTTGATCACGGAAATATTAATAACTTTCTTTTAGAAGTTTGATTGCACTTGAATTAAATAATTTTTACATAATTTTTTCCATAAAAGCATTTTCAACGATCGAATTCTCATATATATTTGATCCATTATCAGCAGCAGGGCAGCCAGTCCACGCTGATCTCTCCCGGGCTGCTGTTCGACCATAGCTGAATGAACTTCTCAATGGAGAAGACTCCTGTGAGATCCTCAACGCTGCGGCCCAGGAGCTGATGGCGGCCTCTGCTGTCGGGAGCCGGATCATATGACTGCCAGCCGATATGGGCTGTGCCGATCACATTGGAGTTGATGCTGGCCTCAAGCCCGCCGCCGTTGGACCCGGATGCGTCTCCAGAAAATGTCCCGGTTCTCACCTGCGTCTCTCTCTCTAGGCGCTCCACATTGCTGTACTCCTCGGAAAAGGATGCCCCGCTATCATAATTCATCACAGCAAGTCGATCTTCCTTATGGCCGTTATTCATGGCCTGGGTGAATTGCATAGGCATCTCCGCCCCGGCAACCCAGATCAGTGCTGCCGCAGCTATTAGCAAACAGATCAGCTTTCCCACTCTTCTGCCCCCTTCGATGATTGTCGAACATTTATATGAGGCTGCCGCTCCGATTACAAATCAGAGAGATGCTGCGCTGCTTCCTAAACGGAGTGTGGCAGGCTCCTTCATAGCTTCTAGGGTGCTCTCTTTATTTTGCAGGGCAGCCTCATGGAGAGGATCTATGGAGAGGGCCTGATCAAAGCAGTCCAGTGCCTCCTGATATCTCTGCATCTTGAGCAGGACAACTCCCTTGTTGTTCCAGGCCTGGGGGTCCTGGGGCCTCATCTGGACCGCATTTTCAAAGCATTGCAGGGCACCGGCCGTATCGCCCAGATTGGCCAGAGCCATGCCCTTTCCATTCCAGGCATCGAAATAAGAGGAGTTGATAGCTAGAGCCCTGTCGAAGAGCAATATGGCCTGATCATCCATCTTCAGCCCCTGAGACAGGGCTATGGCCTTGAGGTTCAGGGATTCAGGGTCATTGGGATTGATGGCAATGGATCTATCAAAGCAGTAGATGGCTTCGTCAATGCGCTGCAGCATTGCCAGAGCCCTTCCTTTATTATTCCATAAAGCGGTGCTGTTGGGCTCAAGCTGTATGGCCCGGTCGTAGGTTGTAGCGGCAAGCTCATAATTCCCGGATAAAAAGTAGCTATAAGCCTGATCTGAATAACTCTGGGCCGACTGGCACTCTGCGGGGGCGAGAAGCATCATTGCCAGACCCAAGATGGTGATAATTGCAGCTTTCATGGCAGAGTTCTTTGAGCCAGGGGTAAATATCTCTGCCCCTCAGGCCGCCCTCTTTTTGCTCATCTCAGGAGAAAAGAAAACGGGCATGGTAGATTTTGTCACCGTCTCCGTTCATCACAGCTCGTCATGCCCCTTAGCCTCTTCATCTTCTTCGCTGCTATTGAACTTTTTGACCTTGGCCAGCCGGGCTTTGGTGGCTTTTATGGAGCCGGCCAGGCTGGAGTCCGTCTCCTCGGCCTCCTTGCTGTCAAGGCATTTCTCTTGAGAGCCCAGCCCAGCCTCTGTATCTATATTCAAGGTCATGGAGATTTGGTCGGAGTACCTGTAAATCAGCTCCACCGGCCGGCTCTGGGGAGAGAGAGAGACGAAGGCCAGAGCGGACCTGATGGTGGCATTTGGCTCCAGAACCATGGATTTTATTCCCTTCCTGGTGGAGCTATCATATTCCTTGCTCTGATACACCCAGCCCCACTGGTCTTTCAATGTGAAATTTTCGGCATCGAGCTGCATTCTATCTGTGCCGTTATTGCTTATGGCCACATCCAGTTCCACAGTCTTCTTCTGAGAGGCGATGCTGGAGCGAAGTATGCCGTAATAGAGAATAGTCACATTGTCATTGCTGAGATTGACCAGATCGGGAAAGCGCTGCATAAATTGCTCTCCCCCGCTGCTATCCTGGGAAAGATCAATGGTCAGGCTCTTGGCTATGGTCTCCCTGGGCACAACAAAGCCGATGAGCTGTCGGCCATTTTGCAGCTCTTTGATATACTCGGATCGGGTCTTATAGATGCGATCGTTTCCATCGGTGAGAGTGTATGCCGCCTCTATGGGCGATCTGTCGCTCTGGTTTATCCTGCCCAATGATGCATCAACTACCAGCACGGAATTGGAGTCGGATGATGAGTATCCGGCAAATCCGGAGTCCTTGAAGGTACCGAATATGGTGCAGTTGACAACGCCGTTGCTGGACTGCAGGGGATATCCGAGGGCGCTTGCCGGCAGGAATAATAGTACCAGCGCCAAAGCCTTCCATTTCATCTATAACATACCTACAATGTTATGATATAATCCTTTGGGTGACCAATTAGCTTTTCCTTTGTTCTGGACGGCAATAAAAGCGCCGGGAGGCATCAAGGTCCCGGGCCCTTAGCCATTTTTTCTAGGATGCCGCTCACAGGGAGGTGGTGGTGGCTGTGGAATTGTTCACAGCCATACTCGAGGCGGCGGTATCATTTGCCCCTTGATTCATCTTATCCAGCTCACCCATCTTGGCATTTAGGCGTGCTTTACTGGCAGCGATCTTCTCTTCCAGGTCGCTGAGCTTTATGCTCTCATTCTGGCTTTCCGGAGCCTGCTCTGGAGAAGCTGCTTGTTCTGTCTGGTTGGCCGACTGGGCCACCGGTGCTACTGCAGCCACCTCCCCCTGGGCTGAGGTATCATTGCCGGCGGCATGGCTGGCTAGAGCATTTCCATAGACCAGCTCATCGGAGAGAGGCACATAGTCCCTCTCAAACTCTATCACCATCTCCCCCGGTGTGCCATAATCATAGGCCAAGGCGGCGGGTCTGAAGACGGGAGACAGGCCGGTAAAGCCAAGCAGCAATCGATCCGTCCCGCTGCCTGAAGCTACGGTCTCCGCATCAAATCCCAATGCGGGCTGATACGGCCAGCCCCACTGGTCAAAGATGGTGAAGTTAAAGGGAGTTACATAGATGCTCTGGTCTCCTATGTTTTCAACGCTGACCTGAAGAACCAGCATCTGCTCATCGGAATTTATGGAGCTGTCGGTGATTCCATAGTATCTGATCTTGGTCCGGTCATTGCTGGCATTGGGAGTCATCCACCAGTTGATGTAAATGGGATCCGACCCCTCCGGCGTCACATTGATCAGTTTGAACAGGCTGTCCCATTCGGTGAGGAAGTAGACCGCCTGCTTTCCAGAAGAGAGAGACCGGTACAGGCCGGGAGTGTAGACCAGATCCTTCTGATCCACCAGCTCATAGCTGGCATTCTCAGCTCCCATCAGCCCGACGTCCACCTTCAATATCTCCAGAGTTACATTCTCATCCTCTACAGGAGTCCGGCTGGATCCGAAGATCACCACAGTCGCATTCTCATTGCTGCCCTCCAGCGGCAGGGCCAGGACTGTTCCCGAAGCCATTGCCAGAAGAAGGGCTGTAAGTATGATAATCGATCTCATCTGATACCCCCATTTAATCGGCTATTGCTCAAGCCTCCGATATCAAGGCCAATTCAATTCCATCCACTGCATTTGACATTCGATTATATACATTTTATCCAGGGGCATTTCCCAGATTTGCCAGATCATCTCTCCCATCCTGGGAAACCTATATCTGCCTGTTATGGCATAAGCGGAGCCGGTGTTCTCATTGTCATCGCCAATCCTGGTAACCTGCGGCCTGCCCTATGCCAACGGGCCCTGTCATATCGGGCATTTAAGAACTTATGTACCGGCGGATATTTTCGTCCGAGGATGCAAGAAGATGGGGCGAGAGGTCCTCTTCGTCTGCGGCTCTGATGCCCATGGGACTCCAATAGTGGTCAATGCCGAGGCCAGGGGGTTGACTCCCAAGGCCCTCGTATCCCAATACCACCAGCACTTCGAGGAGGTCTTCCGGGAGATGGAGGTCAAGTTCGACCACTTCGGAGACACTGATGATCCCGCCTGCCACCATCGCACCCAGGAGATGGTCCGATCCCTGATGGATGGCGGCCATGTCTATCCCCAGGAAATCGAGCTGGCCTACTGCCCCAAATGCGAGCGCTTCCTGCCGGACCGATATGTAGAGGGGGAGTGCCCCTACTGCGGCAAGCCGGCTCGGGGAGATGAGTGCGACATGGGCTGCGGCCGCCATCTGGAGCCGGGGGAGATCAAGAATGCGGTATGCAAGGTCTGCGGGGGAAAGGCTCTGTATCGCAAGCAGATTCATTATTTCTTCCGTCTCTCTGATTTCAAGGATTTCCTTCTCTCCTATCTGCCCGGCCTGGGGGGCACAGCGTCGGCCCGCAATTACGCCCTGGAGTGGGTTCGCCAGGAGCTGAAAGACTGGTGCATAACCCGAAACATGGCCTGGGGGGTCAAGTTCCCCGGCCAGGATGATCTGGTGGTCTATGTCTGGGTGGATGCTCCCATAGGTTATATCGCCTTTACCGAGGAGTGGTGCTCAGAGCATGGCCGGGACTGGCAGAGCTACTGGAAGGATGGCGCCAAAATCATCCACTTCATAGGCGGCGATATCGTCTACCACCACTGCATCTTCTGGCCGGCCATGCTCAAGGGGGCGGGGTACACCCTGCCATCGGCGGTGGTGGCCAGCGGCATGCTCAAGATCGATGACAAGAAGTTCTCCAAATCCAGAGGAAATGTGATCTGGGTCAAGGACGACTACCTTGATCGCGGCCTTCACCCCGATCTGCTGCGCTATTATCTGGCCAGCTACACCGCCCACAACAAGGAGGTCAACTTCTCCTGGAAGATCTTTGCGGACAAGGTCAACACCGAGCTGGTGGGGGCTCTGGGCAACTTCATCAACCGGGCTTTGACCTTCACCGCCAAGAACTTTCAAGGCAAAGTGCCCTGCGGCGAGATAGACCCCGAGGTCATGGCCAAGATCGATGAGACCGGGCAGGCGGTCTCAGCTGCACTGGAGGAGTATGAGTTCAAGAAGGCCGCTGATGCGGTCATGTCCCTGGCCGACTATGGCAACATCTACTTCCAAAATCACGAGCCCTGGAAGCTGGTTAAAAGCGATAAAGATAGAGCGGCATCCGTCCTTCGCACCTGCCTGCAGCTGGCAAAAGCTCTGATCATATTTATGGAGCCGATAATGCCCGCCAAGATGCAGAACGCCTGGAAGCAGATGGGCCTGGATGGAGATGCATCGGAGAGCCGATTCTCCCATGCCTTAGAGCCTCTGGAAGAGGGCCGGGCCCTGGGCCAGCCAGAGATACTCTTCTCCCGCCTGGAAGAGGCATCCGTAAAGGAGCTGGAGGGCATATTCGCCGTCAGGATGGCCGAGGCGGAAGGCAAAGGCAAGGTGAAGGCGGCAGAGAAGAAGAAGGAGATCTCCTTTGAGGAGCTCTCCGCTCTCGACATACGAATCGGCCAGATCAAAGAGGCAGAAGCGATCAAGGGCTCCAAGAAGCTGCTTCGGATGCAGGTGGACATAGGCGGAGAGATGCGTCAGGTGGTGGCGGGCATAGCCGAGGCCTATCCCGCAAAGGAGTTGGTGGGGGCCCAGGTAGTGGTCCTGGTCAATTTAAAGCCGGCCAAGCTCTTTGGCATAGAGTCACAGGGTATGCTGCTGGCTGCCGACCAGGCGGGCAGAGCGGTGCTTCTCAGGCCGGGAGAGGCAGTAGAGACTGGAACCAAAGTGAGATAGGTGTTATAGCAATGTTGCAGGTTGAGAATCTTTCCAAGACCTACCGTCTCAAGGACAGGGAGATTGAGGCTTTAAAAAACATCAGCTTCACCCTCAAGCCGGGAGAGATACTGGGGCTGGTGGGAAAAAGCGGAGGGGGCAAGAGCACCCTTATGAAGATCCTGAGGGGCATGGAGAGCTTTGAGCGGGGCAGGATCCTGCTGGATGGCCTTATCGTCACCTCTGAATCGGATGATGAGATGAAAAGAAAGCAAATGGCGATCACGGCCATCCATCTGCAAAGGGACTTTGCCCTCTGGACGGAGAGCGCTCTGAAAAATGTAGTGAGGAGGATCTATTCCCGGGAGACCGGCTACGAGGTTCTGCCCATTCCCGAGAATCACAATTATGATCAGCTTTACCAGGAGGCCCTTTACTATCTGCGCCTGGTGGGACTGGAGAAGAAGGCCAACCATCTGGCTACCGTTCTTTCCGGAGGTGAAAAGCAGAGGCTGCTCATAGCCAGGCAGCTGGCCAAGAAGCCCAAGATCCTGCTCCTGGATGAACCGGCGACCATGGCCTGTCCTGCCACCACGCAGGAGGTCTTGGATGCCATAAAGAATATCACTCGGGAGTTGAACCTGCCCATAATCGTCGTCTCTCACCTGCCGGAGATTCATGCCTATCTGGCAGACAGGCTGATATGGATGGATGGGGGGGAGATCGTGGCCGAAGGCAAGCCGGCTCCGATATTGAAGCGCTTCCTGGGCGGCATGGGCGAAATTATGCCTCTGGCAGCCAGATCAGATACCCAGCCCCTCATCCAGGTCAGAGGCCTGTACAAGAGAAATTGCCTGGTGAGCACGGGCGAGGTTCTGGAGGTCCTGGCCATGAAAGACCTCAATTTTGACATCAATGAGGGAGAGATCACCTCTATCATCGGCAACAGTGGCGGAGGCAAGACCACCCTCCTCAAGATCATGCAGGGGGTGAGGATGCCCGACGAGGGCAGCGTCTTATATCGCCACGGCCAGAACTGGGTGGACATGATGGAATATTCCCCGGAGAGGATGGAGGTGCGTCAGGGCCTGGGAATCATGTACCAGGAGTTCGCCCTTTATGCTGGAGAGATGATCATTGAGCAGATCGCCTATCAGCTGGGGGTCAAGGGCACCGATGTCATTGAGAACGCCAGGGCGGTGGCCGAGGAGATGGGCATAAGCGACAAGGTCCTGGATGTGATATACGCCATGACCGATATGTCCGAGGAAGATGCCAAAGCGGCATTGGAGGCACTGGGGCTGACCAGGGAGATCTTCAAGGACCTCTTCCCCCGCTTTCCATCCACCGAGGCGGAAAAATTCGCCCGCCCGATCTTCCAGCTGCTCTCCCTGGATCCGGAGGTCATGTGGAAGCTGCCCGAACAGCTCTCCGGGGGAGAGAAGGTCAGGGCATCCCTGGCTATACTACTGGCCGCCAGACCAAGGGTGCTGATCCTGGATGAGCCCTTTGGAGATATAGATCCCATTACATTGCGGGAGGTCTCCAATGCCATAAAGAGAATCAATGCGGAGCTGGGAACCACCATACTCCTGGTCAGCCACCATGTCGATTTTGTAAAAGAGGTCTCCCACAGGGCCATCTACTTCGAGAACGGGGCCATTGTGGCCGACGGCAGTCCTGAGGAGGTGTGCAATATATTTCTCTCATCCTGCAATGCCCCTTACCTCAAGCGTCTGGAGGAGCTCTCTATAGCCGGCGGATGATGGGCAATGGATGAGCAGATTCTCGAGGTCTACCGCCAGGTTGCAGATCAGATCTCGGAGCAGGAATTCCAGGATAAGGTGGAGGAGAAGGTTGCCCTAATGGCCGGCCTGTGCGATGGCCGGACGGCAGCCATGCTGGTAGCCCGGGATCTGGGCAGCAGCGAGATTCTGACCAAGATCGGAAGCATCAGGCCGGATATGGGAACTGTCTCTTTTGCCGGCCGGGTTATTTCCATATCTGAGATCCGAGAGTTCTCCCGCTCAGACGGCTCTATGGGCCGGGTGGTCAATATGACCCTGGCCGATGAGACGGGATCGGTGCGCCTGGCCCTTTGGGACGAGAATGTGGAGCTGGTCCGATCCGGCGAGCTGAAGATAGACCAGTGTCTCAAGGTCAGAGGCCTGGCCAGGGAGGGCTATGCCGGTACTGAGGTCTCTTTAAGCAGGGGGGGAGGCCTGGAAGAGGTGGACCTGGACATCAGGCCCCGCCAGGAGGCCTATAAGATCGCAGAGCTAAAGGCAGATATGGGCGATGTCAGCCTCCTGGGGATGGTGGTTGATCCCGGCGAGGTCAGGGAATTTCTGAGAAAGGACGGCGGCACTGGTCGGGTCAGGACGGTGCTCCTGGGAGATGAGACGGGCAAGATCAGGCTCACCCTCTGGGACGATCAGGCGGCCATGCCCCTGGAGAAGGGGGAGAGCCTTGAGGTTATGGGCGGCTCCTGCCGGGAGAGGTATGGATCACTTGAGATCTCCACGGGAAGGCAGACCTCCCTTAAAAAGAGCAGCAAGAAGGTTGTCTTCCTGGAGAGCATTACTCCCATCCAGGATCTGGAGCCAGGGGTTATCTGCAGCGTGGCCGGATGTGTGACCGGCCTCGGCGAGGTGAGGGAGTTTCAGAGAGATGACGGCAAAGCGGGCCGGGTGGCCAATATCTACATCTCCGATGATACGGGACGGATCCGGGTGGCGCTGTGGGGAGATCATGTGGATCTGCTCCAGGGCCTGGATCTGGGATGGCGGGCGGAGATCATAGACGCCCAGGCCAAGAGCGGCTGGAATGATGAGCTGGAGATCTCCTGCGGCTGGCGCACCCGGATCACTTTCGCCCCGCCTGGATAGAATGGTTAAAGATAAAAGGAAAAGGACGGGGATTGATGGCTACGATATTGCTGGAGGATCTGCCGGGCGTCGGCCCAGCCACGGCGGAAAAGCTGCGCGAGGCTGGTTTTGGAACGGTTGAGGCCATAGCGGTAGCCTCTCCGGGGGAGCTGGTGGCAGCGGCAGAGGTGGGAGAGGCCACTGCGGCCAAGATCATAGCGGGCGCGAGGCAGGCGGCCGATGTGGGCGGCTTTGAGACCGGGGACCAGATCCTGGAGAGGAGAAAGCAGGTGGGAAAGATCACCACCGGCAGCAAGAGCTTCAATGAACTGATGGGCGGGGGCATGGAGACTCAGTCCATTGTGGAGCTATATGGCGAGTTCGGATCGGGCAAGACCCAGGTGGCCCACCAGCTGGCGGTCAATGTGCAGCTTCCCGTGGAGATGGGGGGCCTGGGCGGCTCGGCAGTTATTATAGACACAGAGAACACCTTCCGTCCGGAGAGGATAGCCCAGATGGTGCGAGGGCTGCCGCCCGCTCCGGATGGCCAGGAGTGGGATCCGGATGAGTTTCTCCGGAACATCAGCGTGGCCAGGGCCTTCAACTCCAACCATCAGATCCTTCTGGCCGAGTCCGCCATGGACCTGGCGGAAAAGTCCCGCAGCTCGGAGCGGCCGGTGCGCCTGCTGATCGTCGACTCGGTCACCGCCCACTTCCGGGCGGAGTATGTGGGGCGGGGGACACTGGCGGACCGCCAGCAGAAGCTGAACAAGCACCTGCACGATCTGATGCGATTCGGGGACCTGAACAACGCCCTGATCCTGGTCACCAATCAGGTCATGGCCAAGCCGGACACATTCTTCGGTGATCCCACCAAGCCGGTGGGAGGGCACGTGCTGGGGCATACCGCCACATTCAGGCTTTATCTGAGGAAGTCCAAGGGTGAAAAGCGCATCGCACGGCTGGTGGACTCGCCCAATCTGCCGGATGGTGAAGCGGTATTCACTGTGACCACGGAAGGGGTGAAGGACTAAAATGAATTGGCAAAGGTGTCGATTTCAATTGAGTCTGCGAAGGTGCCTTGCGTGCTCCGATGCTTGCATCGGAGTGCTTCGCCGTTGTTTGACTACATGATGCTTCAGTTCATTTGGTGGCGCAATATCGGAAACTCTTAAAGTGTTTTCCTGCCCACTCATCTTCAACCTCATCAATTATAATCGCCTTGCATTTCACAAGTTGATCTATAATCTCAGCTCTAGGTATGCAGTTCATCTCCATAGTTGGTTGTCTCGTTAAGCAATATCTCAAAGGAATCAGAATATTCCAAAGGATTTTTCCCCACAGAGTTATATTTTCGCTCGGTATTTGAAATATTAAAAGACCGCCTGGAGCAAGTAATCTCATGAACTCAGTAATGTATCTCTTGGAATATGCAGGTTTCATATGTTGGAGTACGATATTCGAATATATAAGATCAAATGTATCATTTTTGAAAATCGTTAAATCATTTCTTTTATTCAAGTAATAATGGCATTTTTCAGGGCATTTATTAAATTTATTTGCTAATTCTATAAAATTTGGTGATATATCTATGCCACACACTTCCTTAAAATGATCAGCTAATGGTTGGGTAAGCCTCCCTACACCACAACCAAAATCAAGTGCAGTTCCCATTGAGAACTTTCCATTCAAATGAAGAGAATCAATATATTTTATTAGAGAATCTATCTCATCGATCCCCGTTTGGAAAAATTGCTCTGATGACCAACGATTTTTATTCAGACCATCTTCGGCTAGTATTGCCCAAAATGGATCTTTCTCAGCAAAACCATCCCAGTTCCATTCCAATTCATCCAAATGGCTCATCCGGTTTAAATCAATGTCAGAATTAATAAGTGCTTCGTTTTGTGCTATCCGATATTTATAGCATCGGGAGCGGAAAGTATTGCTAATACCCAACCATCAGATGGTAGATGAATCGGCCATCTTCGCGCACTATACGTGAAAGTCCAAAGGAGAGAAGCGCATCGCTCGGCTGGTGGACTCGCCCAATCTGCCGGATGGAGAAGCGGTATTCAATGTGACCACGGAAAGGGTGAAGGACTGAAGCCGCCTAACGGATGATGCCAAGGTGGCTGGCAGTTGGCGAGGATGAGGCGCAGTAAGGATTTTCTGCAATGCTGCTGAAGGCGATAGTCAGCAAGAACGGATTTGAGCTGTGAGGTTTGGATGGCTATCGGGCATATCGCATTTGGCAATTACACGATTCGGGATTGGCGCGAGGACGATGCAGTATCAATAACTCAATATGCGAACAACAAAAAGATCTGGATCAACCTCAGAGATGCGTTTCCTCATCCCTACACACTGCTTGATGCAGAAGCCTTCCTACGCAAAGCAATGGGGATGGAGCCCAGAACGTATTTTGCAATTGCATCAGATGATGAGGCCATTGGCAGCATTGCTCTGTTGCCAGGGAATGATGTTCATCGATTCACTGCCGAACTTGGATATTGGCTGGCAGAGCCTTTTTGGGGCAATGGGATTATGACAGATGCGGTAAGAGCACTGAGCGAATACGCTTTTAATGAGCTTGGCATTCAACGCATCTTTGCAGAGCCCTACACCACAAACGCTGCTTCAGCCAGGGTGCTTGAGAAGTCTGGCTTCTCCCTTGAAGGCGTTATCAGGGCTGCCGTCTTCAAGGACGGAAGAATGCTCGACCAGTACTTATATGCTAAACTGAACAAAAACGCCCTGCAGCATGACCGACTGGCGTCATCAGCATTTACAGAATGAATCAGATCATCCTCTTCATCCACACAACGTCGAACTCCTTTCCATTCTCTCCGATCCCAACAAAGCGCCCGCACTTCCTGAATCCGTCCTTTCTATGAAACGCCAGACTGGGCTCATTGAGGGATGAGATTCAATATGCTATGCCAATCTATTACCGATGGATGCGCCAAAGATAGCTGTTTGAGGCAGGTTTTAAAGCTCTCATTAGACTATGACAAAACTGATAAAATGAGGAATGGCAATCCGGGTAAAGGAGGGATCGAAAATAACGTTCACGGATCGCCTCCTCCTTCGTCCGACTCATGGTATTTATAGACGATTGCGATAATTAAATTATTGAATACATGCCGGGGACGTCCGCAGAAGCCCTTGAGCGAATGACCTTTCAGGCTGTACCTGAGAATCTCCAAAGGGAGAAGCGAATAGAATTTCCGGTTGACTCAGCCAATCTACCGGACGAAACGACAGAGTTATCGGCGATAATGGATGAGCGGATGGATTGATATCAGAATAATTTAGCTTGAGAGAAAAGCCGCTAATACTTTGCCGCCCGCCTTTCCTCCCTCTTTGAGTCTAAATCATCCCTGGCCTTTTCCAGCTCCTCTCTTGCGTCCTGTTCCTTCCTCTCCGCCTCGGCCCGGACCTGGTCTGCGCTCCTCAGGCCTCCACTTCCCTCTTGCGCCACCTCCGGCACCGCCGTTCTCTCGAACTGGGCATCCAGGGTCATCCAGTAGTAAGCATACCCCAGGCCGGTATAGTTGCAGCTGTAGTTCATGTCCATGCTCACCATGAACAGCCCGTCAGGGCGGGCTTTCGTCGTTCCCCAGCTGTTGAGCATTATCCAGTAGCGGTTATCCGGATCTTTATCGTTGTAGCCCACGCAGAGCACGGCATGGCCGCCTCCGTTATTAAAGTCATATGCAGTGGTGCATTCTCTGGGCTGCCAGATAAAGCACTCCGGCTGATAGCCCCAGAAGGTGAAGAATTCCGTCCAGGCGGTCTGATTGGGCAGGAAGAATCCGAACCATACCCCTTTTCCCTGGCCCAGCACATTCTTGATATTGGCTATGGCCAGCTCCTTATCCATTTCCCAGGTGGGAATGGTCACCGCCTGAACCGATTTCAGGGTGTAATGAGGATCTATGGAGATGGAGCCGGCGGATACATTCGTCTGTGTCCCGCAGCTCTTGAAGCGGTCCTGCCACTGGGCATTTTCATTGGACCAGGGGACTAGGATTTTGCTGGCATTGTAGAATCCCACCAGATACTCCAGCCAGCCGCCGCAGCAAGACCAGTTGCTGCCGCTTCCGCCGTTGTAGTTGGAGTTGACATATTGCATGGATAGACGATCCTTGATGCCCAGCTGGCTCTCCAGGGCGATCTCTAAAATACCATTTCCGGCCCAGGCCCAGCAGTTGCCGCAGGTCCCCTGATCGCGCTCTGACGGGGTATAATTCATATGGCCGAGAAGGGTGATGTGCTCTCCGCCGGATGATCCTAGCTGGCTATGCAGATTGGGATTGATATAAGCATGAGGCGCGGCCCGGAACATCTCTATCCACTGGCTGGCGTCATCGAGGCTGGGGCGCAATATGGTGTACATCTGGCTCGACGCATTGCAGGATTGATCGGGATCTGCGCCCGGCGGAAGAGGGGTGCAATTATAGGCATGGTCTGCAACGGCCCCGGGTACAGATAAAATTAAAAATATAAACAAATATAAATTCCTAAAGCCACCCCCATTCATCCCCGCCATATCACCGCTCCCGAATAATTGTTACAGTAGATAATTCTACCAGCAAATACTGATATCCAGTATAGAACTTAAGGATTTTGGTCTTTATATAATATATCTTAAAGAGATATATTGCACATATTATGCTCTTTCGGATCAAAATTACTAAATAGTATTGCCATATTAGAGCCTAGAGAGAATCAATGGGTAAGCCCCTGAGGCAGGAGCAAAGAGAGTGACATCAGAGCTCATCCGGCAGCATGGGGCTTTTTTCATCGAGCCCCTGTGGCAGAGCTGGGGGAAGAGCCCGGATTCGAACACATAGGCTTTGAGGCTGAAATGTGCTTAACGATAGAAGGGGATTCATGTGGGTGAGCATAACAAATATCTTGTGCTGGGGATAACCCTAGTCCTTCTGGCTATTTATACGGCGATATCCCAGGCCGATATCACTGTGATCCAGGCTGAGCTGAACAAACCCTTCAATATCACCCTGGAGTCCAATCCAACCACGGGATATACCTGGACGGTGGACTTTAATCATAAGATGCTGATCGGAGGGGAAAAAGGCTATAGTGCAAGCCGGCCCGGTGCCGTCGGCGGCTCAGGACAGCAGGTCTTTGTCTTCACCCCTATCCAGAAAGGTCAGACTGAGATATCGGCAGCCTATAAGCGGCCCTGGGAGGAGAGCGCAGCAGAGGAGAGAACCTTCCAGGTCAATTGTGTTGGCGATGATTGATGCATGGAAACCGGCCAGATAGCAGGCCAAAATCCATCTAACCTGAGTGTAAAAGCACTTTCAAGCCGCGTTGCCGAGCCTTCTGGGCGGAAGATGCTCTCGTGCTCTTCACTTAGATATACTCCGGCAGCCTCTTCTCCAAAGCATGCCTGAAGGCAGCCATGCACTGTACTATGTCAATATTTCAGAATCGTTGAATTCAATCCTCTTTTGGGTCTGGAAAGAGCCGGTATATATTTCATTGCGCTTATCCATATTCATGGACCAGCCTTTGGTGTTCTTGATATTCCACAGTCCCTCAAACGCCAATGCAGCATCAAAGATCATGGTATTATTATAATTATTAATAGAGCGGACCATATCCGTCTCGCTCTTGTCCACATGGCTCAGATTGAACCTCTCGCTCACGGTAGCCCCTCTGCCATTCTCAAAAAAGGGCAGGCTCATGCTCTTCTTGTTCTTGAGAAGCCCTCCGGTAAAGACAAGATCGGACTTCTGTTGGAACTCCACCTCCCGGCCAGCTTTATTCATGCTTCTCAGAGAATCCAGGCTGATAGAACCGGAGCCCTTCATCCAGCCGCTGGAATCAACGGCATTATCGCGAAATGATCCTTTTATGGAGACCTCGCCCGCGCCGCTCACTCTAGAGGACTCGTCAAAGAAGAATCCTCTCTTTGGGGAATGGCTCTCATTTGCAGCATTCATAGTGGAGTTGGATGGAGGTGAAGATCCTGAGACAACATCTGACGCTGCCAGTTGGAAAAAAAAGCCAGCTATCAATACCAGAGCCACAACTTCCATGAGCATAAAGCGGAGGGTATTTCCTTTCACTGCATGTCAGAAATGCCGCAGTAGATAATTAATCTTTTGTTCAAATTCTAATTCATCCTATCCTAACCCATCCTACCCATCCTAAACCATTCTAATCCATCCTAATCCATCCTAATCCATCCTAATCCATCCTAATCCATCCTAATCCATCCTAAACCATCCTGTCTTGTGGATGACCCTGATCCAGTCTCTAATAGTCCATTATGCGTTCAACCGGCCGCCAGTACAGCAGATCAGCTCAATATTGCACCCGCAGGCCGGGGTTGGCTTAGAAAAATTTATACCCCAACAACCTTCCATCATCATTATGGACAGCCGGCTGATTTACGCTCCGGTGAGGATGCTTTTTATGTTCATATTCGTCCTCTTGCTCTTGGTCGTAGTCAGCTTTCTCTTTCTGGATCTGGCCAGAACCGCCTTTACCAAGATCGGCTTTTCCTGGAGCCAGGCGCTGTTTGTTTTGATGGCATGCCTTCTCGGCAGCAGCATCAATATCCCTCTGGCTAATCTGGAGTGCAGAGAGCCCATGGTGCAAGAGAGGTACGTCAGGGCTTTTGGCATATCCTACCGGGTGCCCGTTCTGGATGCAGTCAGCTGCCGTACCCTCCTGACAGTAAACCTGGGGGGAGCGGTCATACCATCTCTGATCTCCATAGCCCTGATTCACCGATTTCCCCAGTCACTCTCCTATGTCCTACTGGCCATCCTCTTTGTGGCCCTGCTCACCAATCAAGTGGCCCGGCCGGTGAAGGGGCTGGGGATTGTAACCCCTGCCCTTCTCCCGCCTTTAAGCGCCGCTCTATCGGCCATCATCCTGGTCTATCTGGCCGGCGCACCGCATGACCTTATATTCCTTATAGCCTATGTGAGCGGAACCCTGGGCACACTTTTAGGCGCCGATATAATGAATCTGAATGAGATCAGGGATCTGGGAGCGCCGGTGGCCAGCATCGGCGGAGCGGGCACATTCGACGGAGTCTTTCTCTCCGGATTGATCGCCGTGCTGCTGGTCTGAGATCTGGGCCTTAAATTGAAAAAGAGAACTGGAGGGTATGGGAAATTCTTTAAGTTAAAAGGCAGTAATTGCGATCTATGGCTGGCAATGGCTTCCGGGAGTTCTTGGCCCATCTGAAAAGAGACGGTCTGCTGAGAGAGGTTACTGACAGCATATCCTCCCGGCTGGAGGTCACCGAAAGAGCCTGGGGCATGGGTCCCATATTTTTCAACGATGTTGATGGTCATAAATGCGCTCTCAACATCCTCTCCAACCGCTCTCTTCTGGCCAGAGCCCTGGGGGTGCCGGTGGGGGAAATGGTGCCCCATCTGGCGAAGATCGGGTATGAGGGAGCAGTTCATGAGGTGGACTCCTCATCTTTCATGGAGTGCGCCAGCAAGCCTGATCTATCCCGCCTGCCGATTCTTACTTATTTCAATGGTGATGGAGGCCCCTATATCACCTCTGCCGTGGTGGTGAGCCTCTTGGGTGAGAGGATCAATGCCTGTGTCCACCGGCTGATGGTGCTGGGAAGAGACCGCCTGGCGGTCCGTCTGGTACCGGGCAGGCATACCCATCAGTTCTATCAAGCCGCTCTTGCCGCCGGCCAGGAGCTTCCTGTAGCCATAGCCATAGGGGTCGACCCGCTCCTGCTCATGGCCGCCTCCACCCGCGTCCCCCCGGAGAAGGAGTTCTCCTACGCCGCCGCCCTGCGGGGCTCTCCCGTGGAGCTGGTGCGCCTGGAGAACGGTGTTCCTGCTCCCCATGCCGAGATCATTTTAGAGGGATATATCACCGCCGAGAGGGCAGCGGAGGGGCCTTTCGTCGATATCACCGGTACCCGGGATCTGGTGCGCCAGGAGCCGGTCATACGCCTGACAAGGATGATGACCCGGGAGGACCCCATTTATCATGGGCTTCTTCCGGCGGGAGGAGAGCACAAGATGCTCATGGGTGTTCCCTACGAGCCGCTGATCTACAAAGCCGTCTCCGAGGTGGCCAGGGTAAAGAACGTCATTCTAACTGAAGGCGGATGCAACTACTTCCATGCCGTGGTCCAGATAGAGAAGGAAACAGAGAAGGATGCCAAAGCAGCCATCGAGGCCGCCTTCCGGGCCCACGGATCTCTCAAGCATGTGCTGGTGGTCGATTCTGACATAGACATATACGACTCCCGGGACCTTGAGTTTGCCATCGCCACCCGGATGAGGGGCGACGAGGATCTGGTGGTGCACCCGAATGTTAGGGGCAGCACTCTTGATCCGCGCAGCATTGAGGGGATAACCACCAAGGTGGGAGTGGATGCCACCGCTCGCCTGGACAGGCTGTGGAAGTTCCAGAGGTTAACGCCCAAAGGAGAAGGATAGTTCTCAGGCAAAAGGAGACAAAAAGAAGGGGCATGGCCCTCATCCATCCAGCGGCATTCTCAATATGCCGAATTCTCATAGCCTGCATCCCGGATCCCTTACTCATATCTCCAGATAGAGGCGTATGCTGTAGATGGTTCCCAGCACCAGAATCACCGAGAAAGCCAGGGCCAGGATCTGGAATAACAGTAGCTCGTTCATCTTATCCTATCCAGCTTAGGGGAGATCTCGTCCATCTTTCTCCGTCCGCCTCTCTGCTGATGTTGGCGCTCTGCCTGCGGGCGGGTGGCGGAGAGGACCTGGGCTGATTTCACCCCGGTGATGATGGCCAGCAGCCTCACTTTCCCGGCCAGGTCAGGTCGGATTCTGGCTCCCCAGATGACATTGGCCTTGGGGTCCAGCTCCTGGGTCAGAGCACCGGCTATGGCCGCCGCCTCCTTCATGGTCATATCCGGGCCTCCGGTCAGATGGAGCAGGCATGCTCCAGCGCCGCGATAATCCACATCCAGAAGGGGATTTTTGAGGGCGGCCCGGACGATCTTCTCCGGGCTGCTCTTCATGCTGGCCTCTCCCACGAACATGAAAGAGGCTCCGCCCGATCTCATGATGGTGCACAGGTCGGCATAGTCCAGGTTGATCAGAGAAGGCTGGGTTATGGTCTCGCAGATTCCCGATACAATATCGGCTATGATTTCATCGACAAAGGAGAAGGCATCCTCCAGCGGCAGGTGCGGCGCGCAATGGAGAAGGCGGTTATTGTCCATGACAATGGAGGTATCGGCATGGCTTCGAAGAAGCTCCAGCCCCTCCTCGGCGGCAAATACCCGGGCTTTTTCCAGATGGAAGGGAGTGGTGACCAGGGCCACCACTATTGCTCCCCTCTCCCGGGCCAGGCGGGCCACCACCGGAGCTGATCCTGTGCCGGTCCCTCCCCCCAGGCCGGCCAGAACGAATACCAGATCGGCGTCCTTTAAGATGCCCTCCAGCTCCGGCATAGCCAGCTCTGCCGCTCTGCGGCCCAGGTCCGGATCTCCCCCCGCGCCCATACCCCGGGTCAGCCTCTGGCCGATGAGAATCTTTGCGTCGGCCCGAGCAGCACTCAGCTGCTGGTTGTCCGTGTTTATAGCCAGGGTTCTGGCTCCTGGCAGGCCATAGCGGGCCAGGCGGCTCACGGCATTGTTGCCCGCTCCACCGCAACCGATCACCAGGATCTTGGGCAGGCCAAAATCGTCTCCATAGCCCGAAGGACTAGACACAAGTACATCTGACTGCAATAGCTTTTCCCCCTCATTGCTGGCTTAGCTTTATAGTGATATATGTTAATAATTATTGCGCACAGGCAGATTCAGGAAGATTCTATGGTTTACGGGGGACATCTAATGGCCACATCCATATCTTCAATGCGGGGGGCAGAGGACCTGGCGGGCTACATCGCCCGGAATTACCGGGGCAGGGTGATGGAGGTGGGGGTGGGCTACTATTCCGAGGTGGCAAGGCTCCTGGAGGCACAGGGCTTGCAGGTGACCCTCACCGACCGGGAGGAGCGGCCTCTAGCCGGCATGAAGGTGGAGAAGGATGACATATTCTCGCCCCGCCTGGAGCTGTATCGAGGGGCCGGGCTGATTTACTCCATCCGCCCTCCCCTGGAGATGCAGCTGGCCATGGGAGTTGTAGCGGCAGAGGTCGAGGCGGATGTTCTGATCAGGCCCCTGATGGAAGAGGTGGCCCGGTTGCCTGGCTTTTCCCGCCGGCTGGTAAATTGGGGTCTAGCAAGCTTCTACCTCTACGGGAGAGATAAGCATAATGAACCAAAGACAGCCGGCTCCAGCCTTAGAAAGGCCGATAAGCTGATGAAATGACTGAGATTGCCGGTTTGGCTGGAGAAAAGCGGAGGCGATACTATCCATCAGATCGCCTCTTTCTCAAATTTACCAGTACCACCAGTAGGGGCTATAGTAAGGATACCAATAGTAGCGATATGTGTATGGATACCAGCTATCACCAGGGTAGTGGTAATAGAAATATCTGTAAGGACGATAGGTCTTGCCTTGATAGCTGTAATAGGAAAACGGATCGTCCCACCAGCTCCAGTATCTTGGTCTATAGGAAGATCCATAGCTGAATGAATTCAATGAAGGCGGATCTCCTCCAACCCAGGGCTCGCCAAATCCTCTATCAAACCTACTCTCTGCTGCAGCCTCTCCTGGCCTCATCTCTACTCCATTTCTCATTTCCAATGCAGCGGCACACCCCATCAAGGATAATATGAGGATGGCCGATATCATTTTCCAATTCATTCCCCAGTCTCCTTTTGAATTTTTTAGATTTAACCGATTTCAAGGATTTGATTTGCTTTCCTTTATCATATTTATCTACATCTAAGGATAAGATGTTATCTGATCCGGTTATCCAGGACCCTGAAGAGCTATTAAGGCCCTGAAAGGGAGCTTGTGAAGCTATGCCAGGATAAGGAGCGGGCAGAACGCATATGGCGAGCCCGAGACGCCTCTCTCCCTGCGGTCGCATCTTGCAGGCCGAGCTTCGATAGACCTCCCCGTTCCCGGCTCGTATGCGCGAAAATGCCGGATGAGATCTTGCAGGGCCAAGCTCTGTCGGCCTGCAATCTTATTGGTGCCATTGCCAGGGTCCTCACTTCTCTGGCCTTGCCTATTATCAGCCCTGGGCCATATTTAGCTGCTCTTTTCCCTGCCACCTCTCTTTCTTGGAGACTCGGCCCTGGGATCGTCGGTCTCCTTCTCTCTCTTTAGACGAAACCTCTACCCTCAATCTTTATCTCCCCCTATCTCCACTCTGTTCATCAACTCCGGATCTCCATCCGGCTCTATGGTGAACCAAGATGCTCATAGGAATTCTATCTGATGCCCACGACAGCATACAGAGGGTC
>JADHEF010000537.1_pt1 | contig 36860 bp, 26 predicted proteins | sample 8952391 | NCBI WGS metagenome assembly JADHEF01 (sample SAMN16124439, study PRJNA663245) | bioreactor sludge metagenome | isolation source: sludge (nitrite) | place: India:Bengaluru | collected 2019-02-28 | reverse complement strand
GCGGCCGTCATCCAGAAGTTCAACACGGCGATCGCCGCCGCGCCGAAGACCGACGCGAAGCCGGCCGCCGCGGCCCCCGCTCCGAAGAAGTAAGAGGGGGATGGCCCGCTTCCCCGCGCCGACGACCGCCGCCGCGCTGGCCTCCACCTGCGGCGGGCGGCTCGTCGGGGACGCCGACGTCGTCGTCGAGGGGGCGAGGTCGCTCGAGGCGGCAGGACCCCGGGACGTTGCGTTCGCCGCGGACACGAAGGCCGAGAAGTCCGCGGCGGCATCGGCGGCCGGGGTCCTCCTCGCCCGGTCCGCGTCCGGGTTCCCCGGACGCACGGTGGTCGAGGTCCCGGACCCCGCGCTCGCGTTCGCGGGCGTCCTCGAGTCGGTTTTCCCCCGCAGGTCCGCGCCCCCGGGGATCCACCCGACGGCGATCGTCGACGCCAGCGCCCGCGTCGCGGACGACGCCGCGGTCGGGCCGTACGCGGTCGTGGGAGAGGGGACCGAGATCGGACCCGGCGCGACGCTGGAGGCGCACGTCGTCGTGGGGCGGCGCTGCCGTGTCGGAGCCGCTGCGCGGCTCCACCCTCACGTCGTCCTGTACGACGACGTCTCGATCGGGCCGGGCACGGAGGTCCACGCGGGGGCGGTCCTCGGAGCCGACGGCTTCGGCTATGTCGCGTCGCCGACGGGCCTGAAGAAGGTCCCGCAGGTCGGAGGCGTCGAGGTCGGCTCCGGGGTCGAGATCGGCGCGAACACGTGCATCGACCGTGCGACGCTCGAGGCGACGCGGGTCGGCGACGGAACGAAGATCGACGACCTCGTCATGGTCGGGCACAACAGCCAGGTCGGCGCCCACGTCGTCCTTTGCGGACAGGTGGGGCTCGCCGGATCGACCACGGTGGGCGATCAGGCGGTGCTCGCGGGGCAGGTGGGGACCACCGGCCACATCCGGATCGGCCGTGGGGTGAAGGCGGGCGGTCAGACGGGGATCGTCAGCGACGTTCCCGACGGAGCGTCCGTCTTCGGAACCCCGCACCTGCCGCATCGGGACGCCTTCAGGGTCCATGCCGAGCTGAAGAAGCTCCCCGAGACGGCGCGGCTCGTCCGCGACCTCGCCCGCCCGGGCGGAGAGAAGCGATGAGCGACGCGGCGGACCGGGGCGGACTCGACATCCGGGCGATCCTGCGGACGCTCCCGCATCGTTATCCGTTCCTCCTCGTCGACAGGATCCTCGAGATCGTCCCGGGGCAGAAAGTCGTCGGCCTCAAGAACGTGACGATCAACGAGGAGTTCTTCCAGGGGCACTTCCCGGACAATCCAGTGATGCCGGGAGTCCTCCTCGTCGAGGCGATGGCTCAGGTCGGCGGCTTCATGATGCTCGCCGAGGTCGACGACCCGCGCCGCCGGCAGGTCCGGCTGACGGGCCTCGACGCCGTCCGGTTCCGGCGACCCGTCGTGCCGGGCGACCAGGTCGTCTTCACGGTGGAGTTCGTGGCCCGGAAGAAGTCGCTCGTAAAGGTGAGAGGGGAAGCCCGGGTCGACGGCCAGCTCTGCGTCGAGGCGGAGATCATGAGCCTGATCCAGGACTGCGGGCAGGAAGAGAGAGGCTGAATGCCGATCGACCGTACGGCGATCGTCCACGAGACCGCGACCGTCCATCCGGACGCCGTGATCGGCCCCTACGCGGTCGTCGGCGCCTCCGTCGTCGTCGGGGCTCGGACCCGGATCGGCGCCCACGCCGTCGTCGACGGGCCGACGGTCCTCGGAGAGGACAACGTCGTCCATTCGCATGCCGCGCTCGGCGGCCCGCCGCAGGACCTCAAGTACCGGGACGAGCCGACCCGCCTCGTCGTCGGGGACCGAAACGTCTTTCGGGAGTTCATGACGGTCCACCGCGGAACGGTCACCGGCCACCACGAGACCGTCATCGGGGACGACAACCTCTTCATGGCCTACTCCCACGTCGCGCACGACTGCATCATCGGCAGCCGTACGGTGTTCGCGAACGCGGCTTCGCTCTCGGGGCACGTCGTCGTCGAGGACGACGTGATCCTCGGCGGGTTCGTCGTCGTGAAGCAGTTCCTGCGGATCGGCCGGTTCGCCTACGTGGGCGGCATGACGCCGGTCAACAAGGACGTCCTCCCGTTCACCTGGACGTCGAGCGACCGCGACACGAAGGCTTACAAGATCAACGGCGTCGGCCTGTCGCGGAAGGGCTACTCGGCCGAGCGGGTCGCGTCGCTCAACAAGGCGTACCGGATCCTCTACCGGAACCGGCACGACCACGCGGCGGCCCGCGGCCCTGGGTGAGGGAGCGGAGGACGGCGGAATAGGAGAGCATCTCGGAGAGAGGGACCTCGGCCTTCACGATGGCGTCGTCGCCGATCTGGTCCATGCCGGAGGGGCGGCCGCGGCGGCTCGTCAGGTCTCCCATCAGGTCGCCCATGTACTCCTGCGGGGCACGGACGCCGACCTTCATGATCGGCTCGAGGATCGTCGGCTTCGCCTTCTCCATGGCGTCCTTGAAGGCGAGCGAGCCGGCGATCTTGAACGCCATCTCCGACGAGTCGACGTCGTGGTACTGGCCGTCGTAGAGCTCGACGCGGAAGTCGACCATCGGGTAGCCCGCGAGGTAGCCGCGGCGCCGGGTGTCCTGGATCCCCTTCTCGACCGCCGGGATGTAGTTGCGGGGGATCGAGCCGCCGAAGATGTCGTCGACGAACTCGAAGTCGCTCCCGCGCGGGAGCGGCTTGACCCGGATCTTGCAGTCCGCGAACTGGCCGTGGCCGCCGGTCTGCTTCTTGTGGCGGCCGTGGGCCTCGGCGGGCTTCGTGATCGTCTCGCGATAGGGGACCTTCGGCGGGTGGAGGATGACCTCCACGTTCGACTTCCGCTTCATCCGGGCCACGGCGATCTCGACGTGGAGCTGGCCGGAGCCGGAGAGCAGCAGCTCGCTCGTGTCGGGGTCCCGGTGGAACCTGAGCGACGGGTCTTCCTCGGTGAGCTTCGAGAGGGCGAGCGAGATCTTGTCCTCGTCGCCCTTCGACTTCGGCTCGATCGAGAAGGAGATCGCCGGCTCCGGGATGGCGACGGCGGGGAAGCGGTACGGCTTCTCCTTTGCCGAGAGCGTGTCTCCCGTCAGCGTCTCCTTCAGCTTCGCGACGACGCCGATGTCGCCGGCCGCGACCTCGGGCACCGTGTTCATCGTCTTGCCGAGGGGGGAGAAGACCGGGCCGAAACGCTCGACGGTCTCCCGGTTCGTGTTCCAGAAGCTCCCGTCGGCCTTGATCGTCCCGGAGTGGACGCGGAAGAGCGTCAGGCGGCCGGTGAACGGGTCGGAGATGGTCTTGAAGACGATCGCGGCGATCGGGCCGTTCGGGTCGCACGTCAGGACGTCCGTCTGGCCGTCCTTGCCCGTGGCGGCGGCCGGGAAGGAGTCGGCGCCGGGGAGGAGCTCGACGATCTCGTCGAGGATCTTCTCGACCCCGCGCTCATGGTCGCCGGCGGCGGCGAAGAGGACCGGGATGATCCTGCGGTCGTGGATCGCCTTGCGCAGCGCCGGGAGCATCTGCTCCTCGGAGAGGTTCCCCTGGGAGAAGAACGTCTCCATGAGGGAGTCGTCCCCCTCGGCGACCATCTCGACGAGCGCCTCGTGGAGCGTCGCGGCGTCGGCGGCGAACTCGTCCGGGATCGGCCCCTCGATCGTCTTGCCGGAATCGTCCGTCAGGAAGCCCTTCATCCCGATCAGGTCGATCACACCACGGAACGACTTCTCGCGGCCGATCGGGGCCTCGATGCAGACGCAGGAACGGCCGAACTTCTTCTGGAGCTGGTCCATGACGCGGCCGCCGTCGGCGTTCTCCCGGTCCATCCGGTTGACGACGATCATCCGGGGGAGGCCGAAGTCGTCGGCGACCTGCCAGGCCTTCTCGGTCTGGACCTCGACCCCGGCGACGGCGTCGACGACGACGAGGGCCGCGTCGGCGGCGCGCATCGCGCAGATCATCTCGGACGCGAAGATCCCGTACCCCGGCGTGTCGATCAGGTTGACCTTGTGCTTCTTCCACTCGAGCGCCGCCACGGCCAGGCCGATCGATATCTTCCTCTCGATCTCCTCCGGGTCGAAATCGGTCGGCGCCGAACCGTCGTCGACGCGGCCGAAGCGGCTCACCGCTCCCGCCTCGTGAAGGAGCGCCGAGACGAGGGTGGTCTTCCCGACGCCGTTGTGGCCGGCGACGGCCACGTTGCGAATGGCGGTTGCGGGATACTGTTTCATGCTTCGTCCCCCTTGGCGAGGTCTCTCGAAAGGCCTGCATTATAGGGATCGACGCCCCTTCGCCGAAGCGACGTTTCGTGCGTTGACACCCTCTTTCGCGCGGCCCTAAACTGCGCCACACCGGGAAAGTCCCGGCATCCTTTTGCCGCCGTCGCGTACGGGAGGAACTCTGCCGAACGTATCCGGTGCGTTCTCCTCGGGGGCTCCGAAGAGGTTCGGCCGCTACGAGGTGATCCGCGAGCTGGGGAAGGGCGCGATGGGCGTCGTCTACCTCGGCCGCGACCCCGTCATCGGCCGTCTCGTCGCGCTGAAGACCATCCGGGCCGTCAGCGAGGACGACGTCGAGCAGAAGGAGTTCCAGGAGCGGTTCCTGCGCGAGGCGCAGGCGGCCGGCATCCTCTCCCACCCGAACATCGTCACGGTGCACGACGTCGGAGAGGACTCCGCCACGTCCACGTCGTTCATCGCGATGGAGTACGTGGAGGGGAAGAACCTCAAGCAGCTCGTCACCGAGAAGACGACGTTCGGCTTCGAGCGGATCGCCGAAATCATCGGACAGGTCGCCGAGGCGCTCGACTACGCCCACCGCCGCGGGATCGTCCACCGGGACGTGAAGCCGGCGAACATCATCATCACGCCCGAGGGGCAGGTGAAGATCACCGACTTCGGGATCGCGAAGATCGAGAAGTCGAACCTGACGACGACGGGCCAGTTCCTCGGCACGCCGAACTACATGTCGCCCGAGCAGGTGACGGGCGACGCCGTCGACGGCCGAAGCGACCTCTTCTCCCTCGGCGTCGTCCTCTACGAGCTCCTGACGCGGAAGAAGCCCTTCACGGCGGAGAACCTGACGTCGATCTCGTACAAGATCGTCCACGAGCGGTTCGTCCCGCCCGAGACCTACGACGCCGGGATCCCGACCGAGTTCGCGGGGGTGCTCGACAAGGCGCTCGCGAAGGACCCGGCGGAGCGTTTCCAGCGCGGGAACGACTTCGCGCTCGCCCTCTTCGAGTTCAAGGCCCGGGAAGAAGAGCGGCAGATGCTCCGCGACCTCGGGCAGATGGTCGCGGAGGCCGAGAAGCTCGGCCCCGTCGCCACGGTGACGGCCCCGCCGTCGACGCTGCCGGCCCCGGCCCCGGCAATGCCCGCGACTCCGGCCCTGGGGAGGTCGCCGTTCGAGATCCTCGCGGCGGCCCCCGGGGCCCCCGCACCGACTTCGGCCGCTGGCCTGAGGTCGCCGGACGACGACCTCGCAACCCGCGAGGTCCACCGGCCGCTTCCCGCGACGGCCTACGTGGCCGCCCCGGCTCCGGCGAACGCCGGAGGTGGTGACGACGCGCGTTCCGGCGGATCGGAGGACTGGCAGCTCGACGAACCGACGCGCTCGAAGAAGGGCGCTCCGCCGCCGCCCCCTCCGCCGCCTCCGGTGACGGCCGACGTCGACGTCGAAGCGTCCCTTCCCGGTGCAGAAGTGATCGAGGCGGCGCCGCCGCCCCAAGCGGCCCCGGCCCCGGCCGGACTCGCGGTCTCACCGTTCGACGAGGCCCCGTCCGAGCGGCGGCCCGACGGGGCGACGGAGATCCTCCGGATCGACGCAATCCCGGGCCTCCCCGCGCCTCCCGTTGCGGACCGGCCCACCGAGATCCTGAAGGCGGTCGTTCCGCCCGTTCCGCCGGCACCGCCCGTTCCGCCGGTCGTTCCCCCGCCGATCGCCGCCGATCGATCAGCCGACCGAGATCCTGAAGCCGATTGCGCCGCCGAGCGCCGCGACGCCGCCCGTGCCCGCCGCGACGCCGCCGGCCTCCGCAGCCCCGACGCTCGCGCCGGTGTTCGACCGACCGACGGAGATCCTCAAGCCGATCGCGCCCCCTCCGGTCGTGCCGGCACCGCCCGCTGCGCCTGCGCCCGTCTCGAGCTCGATGCCGGCTGCGGCCCCGCGGCAGAGCGGCGTTTCCTCTCCGGCCGCGCCTGCGCCCGCCGGACCGGACCGTCCGACGGAGATCCTCCGCAGCCCGTTCCCGCCCCCGAGCTCCCCGCCGGTGGCGCGGCCGGCGGGTCCGCAGACCGCAGGAGACGCGAAGGGCGACGAAGGCGCGACGGAGCGGATCGTCGACGCGATGAAGCTGGCGCGGACCGGCGCGCCCGCCTCGCCTGCCGTACCGAAGCCGGCGCCTCCGGTCGCCGCCAGTGCGCCCGCCGGCCCCAAGACCGCGGCGAAGGCCGCTCCAAAGGCCGCCCCGGCGCCTCCAGCCGCGACGCTTCCCCCGGTGGAGCTCGCTCCGATTCCGGAGCCTCTCCCCGCGCTGCCCACGCCCCCGGCAGGCCCCCTGATGAAGCGCTCGGTGAACCTGAAGTTCGTCGCGCTCATCATCGCCCTCGTCGCGATTGCCGGCGCCGTCGTGACGGGCGTCCTCTGGTCCCAGAAGAAGAAGGTCGAAGCCCAGGCGGCCGTCGACGAGCTCCGTGAGAAGGAAGTGCGAGAGCTGAAGGCCCTCATGGACGAGGGGACCCGGCTCCTCGACGCCGGACAGCCGACCGCGGCGCTGGAGAAGTTCCGGGAGCTGATCCGGCGCAAGCCGGATTCCGAGGCGGTTCGCTCGGCCATCGCCAGGGCCGAGGAGATGGCCCGGGTGCAGCAGTCCGGGGAGGAGCTCAACCGCGAGGTCGAAGCCGCGATGTCCGCCGCGCGCGAGGCCACGGAGCTCGGCGACTTCGACCGGGCGCTCGACAAGCTGGCCGCGGTCCTGCTCCTCCAGCCGGAGAACGCCGAAGCGCTCGCGCTCCGCGAATCCGTCAACACGGCGCAGGCCGAGCAGGCCGCCGCCCAGAAGAAGGCGGCCGCCGAGGCCGTGCGCCGCAAGCGCCCCACCCCCGTCCCGACGCCGGTGCCGGTCACGCGGGCCGCGGTCCCGGTGGAGCCGCCCAGGGTGGCGACCCCGACGCCCGGCGTCGCGCGGCTGCGCATCGTCTTCCAGAGCCCGGCTCCCGAGGGCTACGTCATGATCCGGCGGGACGACAAGGAGGTCTTCCGCAGGAACTTCGACTTCGGACGGAAGAGCGCGGGCGGTCTCGTCGAGGGGACGATCGAGGTGCCTTCGGGAAGCGCGAGCTTCAAGGCCTGGGCCATTCCGACGAACCGGAGTTTCAACGGCTACGAAGCGGTCGACCTCGTCGTCCCGGGCGGCGAGACGCGCACGCTGCTCCTCGAGCTGAATGCGGACAAGAAGCTCGTCGTCCGGCTCCGTTAGGTCTCTCCTTCTCGCGCTCGCAACTCTCCCGCTCCTCGCCGCGGTCGCCCGCGGCGACGAGCGGATCCCCTCGGGCGCGGCCGACCCGCGCGGCGCGGCACAGGTCCTGGCCTCGAGGCGCGGCGTCGTCGTCTCCGCCGCCCCCGAGGCATCCCGGGCGGGCGCGGAGGTCCTCGCGGCCGGCGGCAATGCCATGGACGCCGCGCTGGCGGCGGCGCTCGCCCTCGCCGTCGTCTATCCCCAGGCCGGGAACCTCGCGGGCGGCGGTTTCCTCGTCGTCCGCACGCCCGACGGTGTCGTTCGCGCGCTCGACTTCCGGGAGACGGCGCCGGCTGGTGCGACGCGCGGCATGTTCCTCGGGAAGGACGGCCGGCCGGTCGCGGGCTCTTCCACGTCGACGATGCTCGCGGTCGCCACGCCCGGCTCCGTCCGGGGCTACGCCGAGGCGCATCGCCTTCTCGGGCGGCTTCCCTGGGCGAAGGTCGTCGCGCCGGCGGAGCGCCTCGCGCGGGAGGGCTTCGTCGTTCCGGCCGGGCTCTCCGCCGACCTCGAAGAGGAACGGGAGCTCCTGAGCCGCTGGGGAGAGACGCGGCGCATCTTCTTCTCGGAGGGGCGGATTCTCGCTCCAGGCACGTTGCTGAGGCAGCCGGAGCTCGCCGCGACGCTCGCGCGGATCGGGCGGGAAGGGCCCGACGCGTTCCATCGCGGCGAGATCGCCGCTCGGATCGCGGCGTACGTGAGAGCGCACGGCGGCGTCCTCTCGGAGGAGGACCTCGCCGGATATGCGCCCGTTTGGCGCGCGCCGGAGGAGATCCGTTTCGGCGACGTCGTCGTCCACACGATGCCCCTTCCGTCCTCTGCCGGTCTCGTCCTCCGGTCGGTCCTCGCCCAGCTCGAGGTGGCGCGCGGCACCGGTCCCTTCCGTCCGGATGCGGCCGGGTACCACCTCCTCCTGGAGGCGGAAAGGCGGGCGTACGCCGACCGAAACCGGTGGCTCGGCGACGGCGACTGCGTCGGGGTCCCGCTGGCGGAGCTTCTCGAGCCGGCGCGCCTCGCCCGGCACGGAGCGGCGATCGACCCGGACCGCGCCACACCCTCCACCTCCGTTCCGGGAGGTCTCCCGCGCGAGCGAGAGGAGACGACCCACCTCTCCGTCGCGACTCCGGACGGCTTCGCGGTCTCCCTGACGACGACGCTGAACGGCTCCTTCGGGAACGGGGCGATCGTTCCGGGGACCGGGGTCCTGCTGAACAACGAGATGGACGACTTCGCCGCGGCGCCGGGGACGCCGAACCTCTACGGCCTCGTCCAGGGGAGCGCGAATGCCGTGCAGGCCGGGGCACGCCCCCTCTCCTCAATGGCTCCGGCCATCGTCGAGAAGTCGGGGCGCCCGCTCCTCGTCGTCGGTTCGCCTGGAGGATCGACGATCCCGACGACGGTGCTCCAGGTCCTCCTCCGGGCGACCGGGGGAGAGGAGCTGGCCTCGGCCGTCGCGGCGCCGCGCCTCCACCACCAGCACACGCCCGACGTCGTCTTCTTCGAGCGAGGCCGCGCGCCCGCCGAGCTCCTCGAGGGGCTTCGCGGGCGAGGGCATGTCCCGAGGGAGCGCGGTCCGATCGGCAAGGTCCACGCCGTCTCCTTCGCGCCGGACGGCAGCCTCGTCGGCGTGGCCGACCCCAGGGGCTACGGCGCGTCCGCCGCGCCCTGACGCCGGCGACGAGGGGCCGCACGGAGCCTTCGCGGCTTCCCTTCGGCGAGGGGTCGTGCTATCTTCCGCGTCCGCGCTTCCGTCGGGGCGTAGCGCAGCCTGGTAGCGCACACGGTTCGGGACCGTGGGGTCGGAGGTTCGAATCCTCTCGCCCCGACCATCATCGCGATCGTCGACCCCGCCTCCCGAGCGGGGTCTTTTTCCGTTAGGCTTTCCGGGCGCGGTCCGGTCGCCGCGGCAGGAGGACGACGCGATGGGCAACGGCGGCGTCTCGGTCACGGTCGACGGAAGGTCCGCGACGGTCACGTTTCACAGGCCTCCCGAGAACGTCCTCGACCGGGAGACCGTCGTCTCCCTCGAGTCGCGCCTTCGGGAGGTCGCGCGCCGACGGGACGTCCGGCTCGTGGCGCTCGCGGCGCGGGGAGAGGACTTCTGCAACGGGACGGAGATCCTCCCGTCCGGCGACGGACGGTCCGAGGCCCTCTTCGAGGCGTGGCACTCCCTCGTCCGCTTCCTCCTCACCTGCGAGGTCCCCACCTGCGCGCTCGTGCAGGGGCGCGCCCTCGGCGCCGGCGCCGAGCTCGCGCTCGCGTGCGATTTCGTCTTCGCCGAGACGACGGCGACGTTCGGCTTCCCGGAGATCCATCGCGGCTCGTTCCCTCCCGTCGCGGCCGTCCTCCTCGAGCGCCGGACCGGGAGGACGAAGGCCGCGGACCTCATCCTGTGCGGAGCCGCGATGACGGCCGAAGCGGCGGAGCGGCGGGGCCTGCTCAACGCCCTCGTGAACCCGGGAGATCTCATCGAAGCCCTCGACACGATGAGGACGAGACTGGAGACGCTCTCGGCCTCCTCGCTTCGGCTCGCGAAGCGGGCCCTCAACCAGGGCTGCTCGGGCGACCTCCTCGCGGCTCTGTCGGCGGTCGAGAGGACGTTCTCGCGCGAGCTGATGAAGACGGAGGACGCGGCGGAAGGGGTGAGGGCGTCGCTCGAAGGGCGTCCGCCGACCTGGACCGACCGGTAGGAGAAGGAGGAACGCCCCGCCGCGGGAGGGACCCGGGCGGGGCGCAGGGAGGAGCCGGCGCCGCGGAGGGGACGCGGCGCCTTCCGGGGTCAGGGAGGAGAGAGCGGAAACGGAATCGGACTCACCCTTCGCCCCGTAGTGTCGGACTCCCGCGAGACCTAACGCGAAGCGGCCGGATGCGGCTCGACGATCTGGAGGAGGACCGAGAAGACGGGCGTCCCTCCGGCCCAGAGCGTCGCACCGCTTCGCCCTTCCGCCGGGACGCCGGACGGCAGCCGGACGGCGAGGTCGGCCGACGCCGCGGCCGGAACGACTTGTTCCCCGCTGTCCCAGCTGACCGCGCCCGACTCCTCCCGCAGGACGACCCTCCAGCTCTTCGCGCCGTCCGGCAGGAGGTCGCGCGGGAAGACCAGGACGAGCGGCGACCCGGCGAGCCGCTCCACCCGTCGGACGGAAACGCCGGCGCCCTCAGTCGGCTGCAGGACGATCGACGGGGTCGAAGGCACGACGCCGCCCCCGGCCGCGGTCACGGCGACGGGCGCGGCGGTCGCAAGCTCGGCCCGGAGCGTTGCGAGCTGCTCCTTCAGCCGGAGCGCGGTCACGAGCGCGGCGAGGAGCAGCACGCAGAGGAGCCCGAACGCGACGACGATCCCCGTGCGACCGGGGAAGAGTCCGCCGCCCGGCCGGGGCGCCGCGCCGCGGCCGAGCTTCCGGACTCCCTGGTCCCGCGCGATCCGCCGTCGGAGCCGCGTGGTCGTCTCGACGCGCTCGCGGTAGTAGGGCGTCCGGAGCAGCGCCTGCTCGAACCTCCGCCGGTCCTCCTCGGAAAGGCGTCCCAGGACGTAGTCAGTGACGAGGAGGTCCTCCTCGGCCTCGACGCGGTCGAGAAGAGCGTCGTCGGCGAAGTAAGACTCCTCGAAGGTCTGGCGCTCGTCGTCCCCGAGGCGCCGAAGGAGGTAGCCGCGGATTCGGCCTCGGTCCACGGCGGGCTCGCGGCTCACTTCTCGCTCCCTTCGTCGTCCGGACCGCGCCGGGCTTCCTCCTCGCGCTGGGCCCGGACGGCGGCGCGCGCGGCGGTGGAGTCCATCTTCTTTCTCAGCTCTCGCTTGGCGCGGTAGACGCGCATGTCGACGGCGTCGGTCGTGATCCCCTCCTCTCGGGCGATCGTCCGTGAGGGGACCTCCTCGACGAATCGCCGGACGAGCAGCTCCTTCATCCGGGCGGGGAGGAGCTCGAGCGCCTTCCGGACGATGAGGCGGCGGCTGCTCGAGAGCGCGTCGGAGAGCGGGTCCTCCGTGCCGGCGAGGTCGAGGACGCCGGAGAGACCTTCGTGCTTGTTCGCCTTCTGGACTCGCCGGCAGTACTCGAAGAAGACGTTCTTGGCGACGCCGAGCGCGAACGCCTCGGGAGACTCGAGAGGCTCGCCGCGGCTTGCCCGCTGCAGGACCCGCAGGAGCGTTTCCTGGACGAGGTCGCACGCCTCGTCCTCCGTCCGAACCCCACGGGAGAGGAAAAATCTCCGCAGCTTCTCCGGGAGGCGCCCGAGCTCGGCTTCGAAGGGGTCCGCCCAGGAAGTCGTCATCGTCTTACGCATTATCGAAGCAAACGGCGGACCGTGCCGCGCGTCACCACGAGGGGATTCTATGCCGAGCGTGGTCATTGGGGTAATGCTCCGAATAAAATATGGAGAATCTATAGATCTTCCTAACTGTATTACGGAAATAACCAGAAAAATCGAAGGAATGAAGGATTGGATTGCCCCGCCGTGCTCGCGTGATTCGGCGAGCGACCGCGGATGCGACCGAGTTTCTTGACTTGCGCGCGAATTGCGCCATACTTCCGGTGTGCGCGACCGATTACTTCCGAATGAAATAAGGCAAAACTTCGTGAGGGCCGAATAGAATATGGCGAATCGTCCGAACCTCACGGAGAGACAGCAGGAGATCGTCGCCTTCATCCGGGATTACAGGGCGCGGCGAGGAATCGCGCCGACGCAGCGCGAGATCTGCGAGCACTTCGGCTACTCCTCCTTCGGCACGCTTCAAAAGCACATTCGGCTCCTCCTCGAGAAGGGAGTGCTCGTACGCGACTGGAACCAGCGCCGCTCCCTCGATGTGGCCGAGGAAGCCGCGTCGGCGCCCGCGCTGGAGATCCCCCTCCTGGGACGGATCGCGGCCGGCAGCCCGATCGAGGTTCTCCCGGGCGACGATCGGCTCCACGTGCCGGAGTCGCTCACGCGGAAGGGGGAGAACTTCGTCCTCCTCGTCAGCGGCGACTCGATGATCGACGAGGGAATCCGGGATGGCGACTGGGTCGTCGTCCATCGGAGGACGAGGGCGGAAAACGGCGAGATGGTCGCCGCGCTCGTGGGCGGGGAGGCCACGCTGAAGCGGCTCTATCGCGAGGCTGAAGGGGTCGTCCGGCTGCAGCCCTCGAACGAGCGCCTGGCCCCGATCCGCGCCCGCGAGGAGGACGTCCAGGTCCAGGGAATCGTCGTCGGCCTGATGCGCCGGTACTGACGACGTCCGGATTGCCCGGGAAGCGACCCGTTCGGCGGCCGATCGTACCCGCCACGGCTGTGCCGGCGCTCACTTGACGCGCCAGGCGGCATGCCCCATATTCCGATCATCCTCAGGGGATCCCTCGCAGTCGTCATTTCTTGGCGCGCGTTCGGCATTCTCCCCGCAGCGACACCTAACTTACTGAAAGATGGAGATTTATGGACCGACGAGATGAAGAACCGAACGAAGCAGGCGAACGGCGCAGCCGGGGGACGATCCTCCGGCTGGCGGGCGCAGGCTTCGCGTCGATTCTCGCGATCGCCGTTCCGCTGGACGGAAGCGCCGGAGTCATCGCCGGTGGACCCGTCGTCCCGGCTCCCGATGACGCCCCGACCCCAACGACGCTTCCGCCCGGGTGGCCCGGCGACACGCCGGACCTCGGGACCCCTCGACAGCTCGATGTCTGGTCGATCGTCCACGCCGCGTGCCGGAGGCACGGAATCGAGGACGAGGCGGTCACGATGTACCACGTCCTCTGGGAGGAGAGCACCCTCCGGGGGAACGTCACCTCTCCGTGCGGGCGCTACCACGGCATCGGCCAGTTCACCCTCTCGACGTTCCGCGAGAGCGTCGGAAAGATGCGCCGCCTGAAGCTGATCTGGGGCGACGAGGAATGGTCCCCGTTCGACCCGGTCCAGGCGATCGAGGTGATGGCCTTCATGTGGAGCCGGGGGTATCACGACCACTGGGGTCCGTACCGTCGGGTCGTCCGGCGGCAGGCCCGGGCGCTGGCGGCCGCGAACCTGAACTGAACGACGGGCGGGGTCTGGCTCCGGACCCGGCCGGGCCCGCCGGGCTCACGTCGGGGTCTGCGCGGGCCCCGGGCCCACCAGGCGCACCGTCCGGGTCGGGAACGCGAAGCTCGTCCCGGCCTTCTCGACGATCTCCAGGATCCCGAGCAGGACTTCCTGGCGGATGTCCCGGAACTCGTCGAAGCTCGACGTCTGGAACCAGGCCATCACCTCGACGTCGAGCGAGGAACCGGCCACGGCGACGAACCGGACGACGACCGTCTCGGGCCAGATCTTCGGGTGGGCCCGGAGAAGCGCCTCGATTCCCGAGACGACCTCGCGCATCTGAGCGGCCGTCGTCCCGTACTCGAGGCTGAGCATCGCGGCGAGGCGAATCCGGTCCCTCTCTGCGAACGTCTCGATCTGCATGTCGGCGAGCTTCCCGTTCGGGATCGTCACGAGGGTCCGGTCGAGCGTCCGGAATCGCGTCGAACGGAGGCCGATCCGCTCGACGGTCCCCGTGACGTCCCCCACCTTGACGAAGTCCCCGACGCGAAGGGGCTGATCGACGCCGAGAGAGACCGCGCCGAAGAAGTTCTCGACCGTCTTCTGGGCGGCGAACGCGATCGCCACGCCGCCGATGCCAAGGCCGGCGACGACGCTGTTCACCGGGACACCGAGCGCCGCGAGGCCGGCCAGGAGCCCGACGATGACGACGAGCACCCGCGCGACCTGGACGGCGAAGTGGAGCGAGGAGCGCGCGGCCGAGCTCGCGACGGCCCAGGGGGCGGCGGCCAGGACCTCTCCGGAGACGGTCACGGCGCGGAGGACGGCCCAGAACGCGGCGGCGATGGCGCCGGCCTTCAGGGCGGCGAGGGCGAACGCCTCGGCGGGAACGTAGAGGCCGAGAAACGGGAGCCCGGCCCGGAGCAGGACGAGAGTGAACGCGAGAGTGAAGGGCCCCCGCATCTTCAGCAGGAAGGCCTCGTCCCAGGTCGTGGAGGTCCGCGCCGCGAAACGCAGCAGCACCTTGCGAACCGCCCAGCCGAGGAGCTTCCCGCCCCACCAGGCGGGAACGAGCAGGACGAGCACGACGATCCACTGCCACCAGAGCAGCTCCTTCGGGCCGGGGCGGAGGAGCGGCGCCGGGATCCGGTCGAGGAGGCTTCGGTTGTCGAGCCGGTCGTACCAGGACGGGATCCGCGCGGACGTCGCCCGCGAGAAGAGCCAGACCGGGCCGCCGCCGCGCTCCCGCTTCACGAGGCGCACCGGCTCGGGGCGTCCGGTCGGCCCGACGATCTCGCCGATCTGCTCGACGTCGGCCGCGAGCCCGTCCTCCCGGTGACCCGCGGGAAGCGGAGAGAGCTTCCCGGGATCGATCCAGAGCCGCCGGTCGAGGACGAGCTTCAGCTTGCGTGCGAGCTCGGGACCGCGGCCGTCGAGCGCGTCGGGGAGGTCGAGGAAGCGAGCCGCCTCGTCGAACCGGCCGGCCCGCGCGAGGCCGAGGTACTCGGCGACGGTCGCTCGGGGCGAGTCGGGCGCGGCCTCCGGCGCGGGCGTCGGCGTCGGGGCGGCGGGACCGATGAGCTCGGAGGTCCCGGGAAGGCCTTCGGCCGTCGCCGGAGGCGCGAGGACGAGCCCCGCCAGCGAGACGATCAGGAAGAGACGCGACACGTGCACGCGCCCAATACAGCACGCGGGTCGGGCCGGGTCAAGCCGGGGCCGCGTCGCGGGACGGGCGCTCATCGCTCGGCGAGCGTCACGACGAGGTCGATCTCCTTTCCGTCTCGAGCGAAGGTGGCGCGGACGGCCTGGCCGGGCGCCATCGCGCGCAGCCTCTCGGCGTAGTCGCGAAGTCCCGCGACCGGCCGGCCTTCGAGCCTGAGGAGGACGTCGCCCGCCGCGACGCCCGCCCTCTCGGCCGGCGAGCCCGGGACGACGGCCTCGACCCTCACACCGGGGCCCTCGAACGCGAAGTCGGGGACCGTCCCGAAGCTGACGCGCCGGCCCGGCGTCGAGCCGGCGGGACCGGCTCCCGGAGCCGCGGCGGCGCCGTGGGCCGGCCCTTCCGTCTTCGGGATGGAGACGGCGAGCGGCTGCTCGCGCCCCGCGAGCCAGGAGACGAGCTCCTTCGCGACGGCGGCGACCTTCGCGAGGCCGGGCACGTCGACCTTCTCCGCCGAGTCGGAGGGGCGGTGGTAGTCCGCGTGAGCCCCGGTGAAGAGCTGGACGGCCGGGACTCCCGCCTCGACGAAGCTGAGGTGATCCGACGATTCGAGAGTCTCCGGGACGGCCTTCGTCTCGACGCCCGTCACCCACGTCGCGCCGCGAACGGCGTGGATCCACTCGCCCGCCGTCCCGGTGCCGAGGACCTGGAGCTTGCCCGTTCCGAGACGCCCGACGGTGTCGAGGTTCACGGCGGCGAGGGTCTTCTTCGCGTCGCGCGACGAGGGACCGGCGACCCAGCGCTTCGAGCCGAGGCGCCCCGCCTCCTCGCCCGTGACGGCGAGGAAGACGACGCTCCGGCGCGGCTTTTCGTCCTTCAGGGCGCGGGCGAGCTCGAGGAGGACCGCCACGCCGCTTGCGTTGTCGTCCCCGCCGGGGTGGACCTGCCCCGCGAACTCCTTCCGCGCGTCGGGCCAGCCCTTCCCGAGGTGGTCGAAGTGCGCGACGACGACGACAGACTCCTCCTTCCACGCCGGGTCGGAGCCCGGGAGGAGGCCGACGACGTTCGTCACGTCGGCCGGCGCGCCGCTCGCCGTCTTCTCGGCGCGGAAGCGCTGGAAGAACCTGCCGTCGTCGCCGCCGGGCGCGAGGCCCGCGGCCTTCATCTCCGAGGCGACGTACTCCGCGGCGGCCTTCTCGCCGGCCGTCCCGAGGCCGCGCCCCTCGAGAGCCGGGGCCGCGAGCGCCTCGACGTGCGCGGCGAGGCGTGCCTGCGAGAAGGCGGGGGGGAGCTCGGCGAGGGCCTTGCGCGGCTCGGGCGCGAGAGCCGGCATCGGCGAGGCGCGCCTCTCCGCCGGCCGGAGGTCGGCGCGGAGCGGCGAGTCGCTCTCGGGCCACTGCCCCTTGAGTACGTTCGCGGGCTCGGCGCCGTCGAAGCCGAGGTACGAGTACTTGCCGTAGTGGGGGAGCTTCCGGCCGAGGCCGGGGAGCGCTCCGAGCGGCTCGCCGAAGAGCCAGCCGGCGGCCTTCTCCGGATCGCCCGGGTGGCGCGCGACGAAGACGAACGTGTGCCCCGCGAGGGCGACCTTCTCGCCGAGCGCCGTGAGCTCGGTCGTGCCTAGCGCGATGCCGTCCTGTTTCGCGAAGAGCGACGCGAATCGATTCGCTTTCCCGACGATCCAGATCGCGCGGTCGGACGGGAGCGAGTCGACCTCGGTCTCGAGCTTCACCTCGATCGCGTGCGTCGGCGTCGTCCATGCGGCGAAGAGAGAGCGCCACGCGGCGTCCTCGTCCGGCGCGAGGCCCGACGGAAGGATCGCGAGGACCTTCGGCTCGCCGAAGACCTGCCCGATCGAGGGCGGGATCTCGCGCGGGTCGAGCCTGCGGAAAAGGTCGAACTGCGGGTCCGCCGCGAGGCCGAGCGGCTCGGCGTCCGTGCCGACCTCGAAGCGCGCCTCGCGCCCGTCGAGCGGGACGACCTTCCGGACGGTCCCCTTCTCCGTCACGACGGCGACGGGGACCTCCAGGGCGAACGGCTCGTCCCTCTGCGACTGGCGGAGCGTGCCGCTCACGGTCCAGCCCGTGTCCGTCCTCGCGACCGTCGCCGGCCCGAGCACGAGCTCGGCCGCGCCGGGGCGCGTCACCCACGGGTCGAAGAGAGATGAGAGCGGCTTGCCGGCGACGGCTTCTGAGATCCTCCGGAAGTCGTCGAAAGTGGCCCGCTTCCCGCGGAAGTCGGCGTAGAAGCGCGCGAGCGTCTTCCGGAAGGCCGCGTCGCCGACGTGGCGCCGGACCATGTGGAAGCCCATGAGCGCCTTCCCGTAGCCGACGGCCTCCGTCGCCGCGCTCTCGCGCCCGCGGAACTCGGTGAGCGGGAAGTCGCGCCCGTCCCGGACGTAGCTGAGGTACTTCTGGAGTGTCCCGCGACGGTATTCCTCGCCCTTGCCGCGCTGCTCCTGGATCAGGTGGTCGGCAAGGTAGGCGGTCAGGCCCTCGCACCAGTTCCCCTTCGCGTAGTCGACAAAGACGGAGTTCCCCCACCAGTTGTGGAGGATCTCGTGCGGGTAGGACGACGCCAGGATGAACGGGAAGCGGATCACCTGCGGGCCGAGGAGTGTGAACGACGCCATCCCGTAGCCCGTCTCCCAGAAGTTCTCGACGAGGGCGAACTTCCCGTACGGGTAGGGACCGATCAGGCCGCGGTACATCTCCAGGTACTGCGCCGTGGCCGCGAGGTACTTCGCTGCGAGCGCGTCGTCCTTCGTCCGGAGGAACGCGAGCGTCTCGACGTCGCCCGCGCGATCGCGATACGCGACGAGCGGCCCGCCCACGAGGTAGGCCTCGTCGACCGGCCCCTTCGAGTCCCAGCGAGCGAGGCCATCGGCTCCGCGGGCCGTGCCGTCCCCCTGCGAGACGAGCTGCCACCCCTCCGGGACCTTCGCCGTCATCCGGAAGCTCGCGAGCGCCTCTCCGAAGGCGGGGACCCAGAACGTCGACCCGGCGAGGTAGATCCCCTCGGGGCCGATCGTCCCCGGCGTCTCGCGGAAGCCGCGCTGGTACTCCTCCCTCGGCGCCGTCAGCTCGTTGCGGACGATCCCCTCGTACGTCAGCGCGAGCGTCGCGGGCGCGCCGGAGGCGCGATACCGTTTCAGCGCCACGCGGCGCGACGGCTCCGTCGCCGCCGCGTTGTTCCCGAAGAAGGCCGCGACGTCGCCGAGCGGGACCTCCCTCAGCGCGGGGGACGACTTCGTCACCCTCAGGGCGGCGTTCAGGAGGAGCTCCGGCTTCGTCCCGGCCGGGAGCGCCACCTTCGCCGTGACCCGGAGGAGGCCGGTCGCCGGGACGAAGGAGACGTCGAGGTCGTGGTGGACCGCCGCGATCGGGGCCGGCGGGGCCGGCTGGGCGAGCCCCACCGACGCCAGGAACGTCGCAGACGCGAGGAGGGGCGCCCGGAGGAGCGCCGCGTGCGCGCGGGTCACTTCGCCGGTCCTTCGGCCTTCGGAGCCTCCTTCGGCTTGCGGACGAACTTCGCGACGAGCGTGACCTTCTCCTCGCCCCGCTTCACCTCGTACGAGGCCGTGTCGCTCCAGCGCTTCTCCGACATGAGCCGGTTGAAGAGCCCCTTCTTCCCGAGCGGCGTGCCGTCCATCGCGAGGAGGACGTCGCCCACCCTGAAGCCGGCCGCCTCGGCGACGGAGTCCTTCGCGACGTTGATCACGGGCCAGCCCGTCGAGCCGTCCTTCGGGTCGCGGGTCGAGAGGCCGAGGACCGGGAAGAGCGGGTCCGTCTCCTGCGGAACGCCCCAGACGAAGTCGGCGTACGAGGCTCGGACCTTCACGGGGCGGTCCTTCTCGTCGAGGACGGGGATCGGGATGACCGACGCGATCCCGCCGTCGAACCAGAGCCTCGCCTGCCGCTCGGCGCCGAGGCCGTAGGCGACGTGCCCGGAGCCGATCAGGACGACCATGACCGCGTTGGGGTCGTTCGCCTTCTGGAGCGCCTGCGCGGCGTTCCAGGCCATCGCCGCGTCCCACGTGCACTGGGCGCGGAACATCCCCTGCCACATCGCCTCGGGCATCGAGGCCGAGTGCATCCCGCCCTCGTCGCCGAAGAACGCCTTGAGGAGGCGCAGGTGGTCGGCGTTCTCCGTGTCGATCCGCGGCGGGAGGAGGGCCTTCTGCTCGGCGGTCAGACCGTCGAACCCCTTCTTCCTCACGTCGGAGACGAGCTCGCGCGGGACGTTCACCGCGTGGAGCGTGACCTTCGCCTCGCGACAGAAGAGGAAGATGTCGCGGTAGTAGTCCCAGTGGTAGCCCCAGTTCCGGTACCAGTCGGACTTCTCGAGGAACTCCGCCTCGGAGAGGGCACCGGCGTTCCAGAGGTCGAGCGCGACCTGCTCCGTCGCGGGGTACATCTCGAGGCCGACGAGGACTCTCCTCCCCGCGCGGGCGAGCTCCCGGATCACCTGGAGCTGGACGCGGTGGAACTCGGCGTTCGTGTGGCTCTCGCCGAGGAAGACGAGGCGCGCCTTCGCGAGCCGGGCGGCCACCTCGGCGGGGGAGACCGCGGCGCCGGCGCGCGCGTCGAGGACGACGTCGAGCGACGGGGCGAGCGTCTTCTCCCGGCGCGCGGGGTCGCCGAGCGGAAGGTCGAGGGCGGCGTCGTCGGCGCGAAGGGACGAGGCGGCGAAGGCGAGGAGGAGGGCGGTGCAGAGGGCTCGTCTCATGGCGGCGGGACGATCCTAAACCGCCGGGGCGCGCGAGTGCGGTGGTCCCGTCAGCCGGGACGCCGGATCTGGACCGCGAGCGCCCCCGCCGCGGCGAGGACGAGGGCGACGACCTGCCGGCCGGAGAGGCTCTCGCCGAGGAAGAGGACCGCGAGGAGGGCGATCTGCGGGAGCATCAGTCCGTTCAGGACGCTCGACTCGACGGCCGTCAGGACGCGCAGGGAGCGGTTCCAGAGCGTGAAGGCGAACGCGGTGTTCACGACGGCGAGCCAGGCGACGATCGCCAGCTCGCGAGGGCCGAGCGCGGGCCACCCCTGCGCGGCGACGCCGGCGCCGAGGAGGGCCGCGGCGCCGATCGACATGCTCACGAACGTGACGAGGAGCGGCGGCAGGTGGGTGTCGCGGTTCACGCGGCGGCCGAGGAGGGCGGAGCCGGCGTTCGAGAGGAGGGCGACGAGGCCGGCGGCGAGGCCGGCTGCCGAGGGGAGCGCGGCTCCCGTCGGGAAGAAGTAGAGCGCGGCGCCGGAGACGGCGACGAACGTGCCCGCGGCCTGGAGCGGCGTCGGCTTCTCGCCCAGGAGGGCGCCGCTGCCGAACGCGACGACGACGGGCGTCAGGCTGAGGAGGAGGCTGACGGCGCTCGCCGGGAGGAGGGCGAGCGCGGCGAACTGCCCGCCCTGCGCGACCGCGATGTAGAGGAGGCCGAGGGCCGAGAGGCTCCGCCAGGAGCGCCGGTCGAGCGGGCTCGCGTCCGGACCCCGGAACGGCGAAGGGCCGCCCCGTGGGGCGGCCCTCGCGATTCGGGGTCGGCGGTCGCGTCACGCGGCGGGTTCGGAATCGCCGGAGGGGACGGCGTCCGGGTCGGCGTCTACGCCTTCTCCCCCCTCGAGGACCTCGAGGTTCTCGTCCGAAGGAGCACCCGGGACGGAAGTCTTCTTCTCGAGCTTCCGCGCCATCTTCTCTTCTCGCTTCTGTTTCTTCGCGATCTCGCGTTGCCGCTTGCTGTGTGAATAGTTGGGACGGGCCAAATTCCGACCTCCTGAACGTGGCGTCGCATCCTGGGGCGAGCTGCTGGACAGAAGTCGCGCCCCGAACTGCTCCGCGGAGGATATCAGGCCCGGAGGCAGGCGCGTCCGGAGTCAGCCCCCGCGAGCGAATCGCCCGTCCCGGGGGAAACGGGCGCGCGCCGCCGCGGCCAGGCGGGCGGCCGCCGCCGGCTCCTCGAAAGCCCTCAGGGCGCGCACGCCCGTCGCGTAGACGTCGGGCCGGGGGAGGAGCCGGACCATCTCGTCGATCGTCCGGACGGCCTCCGCCTTCCGGCCGACCGCGGCGTACGTCGCCGCGAGCGCGACGCGGGCCTCGAGCGCCTGCGGAAAGAGACGGATCTCGGTCAGCAGCTCCCGCTCGGCCTCGGCGGGGCGCCCGAGCCGCGCGAGGAGATCGCCGCGGAGGGCGTGGAAGCCCTGCAGCGACGCGACCTCGGCTCGCCCTCCGGACGCGACGCGGACCTCCTCGGTCCGGGACAGGGCCCCCTCCGCGTCGCCCCGGAGGGCCGCGACGCGCGCGAGCGCGAAGAGCGCGCTCGGCCGGGTCGCGGGGCTCCCCTCGAGGGCGCGGCGGGCGGCGGCATCGGCGGCGTCCGCGTTCCCGCGGGCGAGCTCGGCCCGGGCGATCACCTCGTCGGCGTTCCGGTCGCCCAGGTCGCGCGCGACGCGGGCCTGGGCGAGCGCCTCGTCGGGCCTGCCGATCTGCAGGCAGAAGCTCGCCACCGTCAGGAGCGCGCTCGTCCGGTCGGGCGGGGAGAGCTCCACGGTCTTCCGGATCGCGGCGAGCGCCTCGTCGGGGCGGCCGAGGCGCGCGAGCGCCTGCGCGAGGAGCTCCCAGGCATCGAGGACGCGCGGGTTTCTCTCGAGGAGCTGCTGGAGCGCGACGACCGCCTCCGCGGGGCGGTCTGCCTGGAGGTGGCCGAGCCCCTCCTTCAGCTTCTCGAGGCTCCCGATCTCGTCCTTCGGGTCGGGGCGCGCCTCCGACCCTCCCGCCGTCGTCATGCTGAGGTAGCCGAGCGAGGCGAGCTTCTTCGCGTGCTCCGGGTCGACGTCGGCCGGGGCCCGAAACGGCGAGCGGAGCTTCTCCGTCTCGACGACGAACGAGCGGAACGGGCCCGGCTTCTCCCCGGCGAGGTTTCGCGTCGAGCCCGGGTCGGCCTCGAGGTCGTAGAACTCCGGCTTCGGCGCCGCCACGTAGTGCCACGAGCCGTCGAGGAGCGCCGCGAGCTCGCTCCAGCCGAAGCGGATCCTGGGGAAGAACGTCTCGGCGTAGATCCGGCGATCGGGCGCCGCGTCGCCGTACGCGAGGTCGACGAGGTTCACGAGACCCGCGGGGATCGGCGCCCCCTTCAGCCCGGCGGCCTCGACGACCGTCCGGAAGACGTCGCTGATCTGGACGGGGGCGGCCACGCTCGTCCCGCCGCGGGCGCCTCCGGGGAGCTTGAGGAGGAGAGGCACCTGGAGCGACTCGCGGTAGAGGAAGACGCCGTGCTCGTTCTCCCCGTGCTCGCCGAGCCCCTCGCCGTGGTCCGAGAGGAAGACGACGAGGCTCTTCTCCCAGAGGCCGAGCGCCTTCAGCTTCGCGACGAGCTCCCCGACCGCGGCGTCCGCGGCGGCCACCTCGGCGTCGTACGGGTCGGCGAAGCGGCTCCGGAACGGCTCGGGAGCCTCGTACGGCGCGTGCGGCTCGTAGACGTGAAGGAACGCGAAGAACGGGGCGTCCTTCTTCTCCTCGACGAAACGCGCGATGGCCCTCGCGGCGATCGCGCCGGGGCGCTGGACCCGGTTCACCGGGACCCCCGCCTTCTCCGGCACGATGGCGTCGTCCCAGAGCGCGAAGCCGCGCGAGATGCCGCTCGACCCGGCCAGGACGACGCTCGAGACCGCTGCGCCGGTCGCGTAGCCGTCCTTCGCGAGGAGCTCGGCGAGCGTCGGGAGCGACTCCGGGAGGCGGTAGCCGGCGTTGTCGAGGACGCCGTGCTGTCCGGGAAGAGCGCCGGTGAAGATCGAGGCGTGGGCCGGGAGCGTCAGCGGGACGTGGCTGTACGCCCGCTCGAAGAGGATCGCCTCCTCGCGGAGCGCCGTGAGGGCGGGCGTCTCGACGCGGTCGTAGCCGTAGAAGGGGAGCCGGTCGGAGCGCAGCGTGTCGACGCAGACGAGGACGATCGGTGCGCCGGGGAAGGTGCGCGGGCCGTCCGTCTTCCCGCCCCGGCACGCGGGAGCGAGGAACGCGGCGAGGAGGAGGGGGAGGAGCGTCTTCCGCACGGCGACGGCGAGATTAGCAGGGAGGGTCGGAGGCGCCGCGGAGACGAAAAAGGGCCCCGACCCGAAGGCCGGGGCCCGTGAAAACGGGGGAGAAAAGGACTAGAAGCGGACGCCGAAGCCGACGCGGAATGTGCGCGGCGTCTGGTAGCCAGCGGGCGAGGTCGGCTTGCCGAAGTTCGGGCCGTAGCCCCAGTTCGCGCCGGTCTTGCGGCCGCCCAGAACGGGGGTCGTCGTGAAGGGGTTGAACTTGGCGTAGTCGTTCGGGCGGGTGACGGCGGTCTCGATCGTCGTGTCGGGGGCGGTTACGTTGTCCTCGTTGAGGATGTTCGTGACCGTGGGCTGGGCGAAGATCTCGACCGGCCCGATGAAGTAGGAGTAGTTGAGGGCGAGGTCGAGACGGCTGATGTCGTCCGTCCGGAAGGCATCCATCGCCGTGTAGTAGTAGTTCACGGAGGTCGGACGGGTGACATAGCCCGGGTTCGTCACGTACTGGCGCGAGTCGACCGAGCCGAAGGCGCCGTACGGTAGGCCGGTGTCGTACATCCACATCGGGCTGAGGCTGAGGGCGCCGAGGACCTTCGGGAGCGGGAGATCGTAGGTTGCGTAGATGCGGAGCCGGTGGCGCTGGTCCTGGCCGAGGTTGCCACTCGGGTAGGCCCAGGACTCCTCCCAGTACTCGGGGTAGGAGCCGATGCCGGAGCGGACCGGGCCGGAGCCCGAGGTCTCGCCCGAGACGTTGCCGTAGGTGTGCGACCAGGTGTAGTTGCCGCCGACGTTGAGGCTGTCGAGGAGACGGTAGTTGGCCTGGAGCGTCCCGGCGACGTACTTCCGCTCGAGCATGTCGTTGTTGACGACCCAGGTCATGTCGTACGTGTAGCCGAGGGAGTCCTGGACCCGGCCGGTCGTCATGTCCGTCCTGTTGGCGATGAAGTCGCCGAACTCACGGTAGACGCCGTCGACGCGGTAGTTGCCGCGGGTGCCGAGTGCGCCGCTGATGCTGACGGAGAACTCGTCGGTGTAGGTGGACTTGAGGCTCTCGGGGATCGAGGTGTTCACGCCGGGGACGGAGACGTAGTCGGGGTCCGTCTTGCCCTGGGTCGGGAACTGGTTCGTCCCGGTGATGCCCCACCAGCGGAAGAACTGCTCGAGGGCCTGCTTCGTGGTGAGCGGGTTCGTCGGGCTGCCGTACGGCGTGTTGCCGGTGTTGATCTCGGGGCCCTCGTAGTAGTAGTCGTAAATGGCCGGGGAGCCGGCGCTCGAAGAGGCGCCGACGTAGTTCTCCTGGATGCCGCCGACGTAACGGGCGTAGTTGGCGCCGATTCGGAGGCTGCCGTCGCCCTTGACGTCCCACGTCACGCCGAGGCGCGGGGAGAACGCGTCGTCGTCAGAGCCGACGAAGCCGCGGCTGTCAATGCCCTTGTTCTTGTCGTAGCGCAGGCCGATGTTGAACGACAGGTTGTTGTTGAGGCGCCAGGTGTCGTTCACGAAGACCGAACGGGTGTTCAGGTCGGTCATCTCGGCCTGCTGGAGGATCGGCCAGTAGACCAGCTCGGTCGTGGAGTCGATGATCGGGTAGACATTCTTGTTGGCGTCGATGATGACGCCTGGGGTGTAGACGGTGTAGTTGCTGCCCGACTGGTAGTTGTTCGACTGCATCATGCCAGTGAAGTCGTCGTACCCGAACACGATGTTGTGCGAGCCCAGCTTCTCCGTCGAGAGGAAGTAGGTTCCCTTGACGTAGTAGTTCTCGTTGTTCCGGTACTCGTAGCTGCAGATGCCGCAGAACGTCGGCGAGTTGTAGCTGGCATAGCCGCTCACCGTGTAGTCGACCATGGCCGTGCCGTCGTAGAGGTCCTTCGTCGTCGCGCCGTAGTCCTTGAACGTGAACTTGCGCTTCGAGTACTGGGCCTCGACGAAGAGCTTGTCGGTGAGGACGCCGTTGTAGTTGGCCGCGAAGAGCTCCTGCGGGAGGTGCGGCGTGAAGACGCTGTTGAGGTCGTAGGCCTTCCGGAACGTCCGGTTGACCTGCGCCTGCTGGATGTTCATGTAGGAACCGGTGAGCGTGTGGTTCTGGAAGGGGGTGAAGGTGCCCTTCGCTTCCCAGCGCTGCTCGATGTTGCCGGTGTCGTAGGGGATGTTCGTCGTGAAGGTCTGGCCGGTTCCCTCGAAGTTCCGGTAGCGGCCGGCGAGGAAGAACCAGACCTTGTCCTTCAGGATCGGGCCGCCGAGGGTGCCCTCCCAGATCGGCGTCACCTTGTCGTTCTGATCGACCGTGGTGAGCGGGGTCTTGGCGGTCCACTTGTCGTTCTCGAGGGTGGCGCGAACCGACCCGCTGAACGTGTTGCCGCCCGACTTCGTGATGGCGTTGACGACGCCGCCGGTGAACCGGCCGTACTCGGCGGAGATCGCCGAGGTGGACGTCGTCGTCTCGGCGATCGCGTCCTCGATGAAGAGGTTGTTCGCGGTGCCGCGGATGTTGTCCTGGATGTTGACGCCGTTCACCATCATGTTGTTGTCGAACGACTGCGCGCCCGAGATGGTGAGGTTGCCGCCGGGGCCGTTGGAGTTGACGCCGGGGGCGAGGAGGACGGCCGAGAGGAGCGTCCGGGTGATCGGGAGCTTCTTCGTCAGCTCGGCCGTGTAGGTCGTCGCCGCCGTGGTGGTCTGGGAGATCGTCTCGGACGTGCCGACGACGACCGCTTCGGCCGCGACCGCGCTGAGGCTCATCTCGACGTTGATCGCCGCCTGCTGGGACGCCGCCGCGTTGATCTCACGCGTGACGGTCTGGAAGCCGGACATCGTGAAGGAGACGGTGTAGCGGCCGGGGGCGAGGTTCGGGAAAACGAAGTCGCCGTTTGTGGACGTGACCGCGGTGCGGACGCCCTGGAGGGCGGGGGACTTCGCCGTGACGGTGACGCCCGGAAGGCCCTGGCCCTCGTTGATGACGCGGCCCAGGATCGTGCTCGTCGGCATCTGCGCGACGAGGACGGTGGCCATCAACAGGGGCAGGACGAGCGCAACCAGCCAGGTACGGTTTGATCTCATCGTGTCTTGCCTCTCTCCTCTTTAGGAAATGGGGTGGATGGAAAGAAATCGGTTCCGAACGAGAACGACCAGGGGCGTCGCCTCATGTGGACCGGTCGCTCGCGCCGGCGACAGGCGCGGTGCGGCCGATAGAACGAAATTCGACTGGGTCGAGGCTCCTCCCTTCGAGCGTGAAGTTGGCGATTTCATCTGAACGTCACCGCGCATCGGAATCCGGCTCCCCGGGTGGGAAGCGCTGGGACCGGGTCGGCGACCGAGGCGAATACGGGTTCCCCCAGAACGATCCAAACCTCCGGATTCTACGTGAAGACTCGGGGAACGGCTCGTTAGACATTCGACATCCCGCCGGTCGCCGTAAAATATTGTAGAGATTACGGTTATCTCCGTGTTCCCGTGCCTTTCGGGGGAGCGGCGGAAGCATCGCGCCAGGCTCACGCTCGAGTCTTTGGAAGATCGGTGCCAGAAAGCCTCGCTCCGACGGCTTCGAACGTGTCCCGCGGAGCGCGCGGACACGGTTTTCACGCCAGGACGGCCCGTGCCCTCGTCACGAGCGCCGCGACGTCGACCCCGTGCGGGCAGGCGTGGCCGGCGGAGGCGAGGTCGGAGGCCGAGAGCTCGCGCGCGGCGGACGGGAGCGCGGCGAAGAGCGCGCGGGCCTCCTCCGTCCTGCCGTAGGCGTCGTGGTAGGTCAGGTACCGGAGCGTGTCGCCGATCCTCGCCTCGCCGCCGGCCGCCGCGCCGCAGAGCCGGTCGCAGCCGTCGCAGGCGAAGGAGCGCGTCGCCGCGGCGTAGCGGTCGAGGGCCTCCCGCTCCGAGGCGGCGAGGGGGCTCCGGTCGAGCGCGGCGGCGACGTTCTCCCGGAGCTTCTCGAACGTGTCCATCGCCGAGACGGCCGCGGAGATCCGCTCGTCCTCCCAGACCGCCTTCAGGACGGCCTGGTGCTTGTTCCACTTCCCGGTCTTCTCGAACTTCTTCCAGGCGTCGCGAAGGCCCGCCTCCGCCCCCTGGGTCTTCATCGCGATGAGGCCGACGCCCGCCTTGTGAGCCGCGTCGATCGCGGCGTTCAGCTCCTTCTGCCCGTAGCTCCGGAAGTTGTACCGGAACATGACCGACTCGACCCAGCGGGTCTTCGCCGCCTTGTGGAGGAGCTCGACGACGTTCCCCGAGTGGCAGGAAAAGCCGAAGTGGCGGAACTTGCCGGCCTTCTTCAGCCGGAGGACCGTCACGGCGAGGTCGTCGTTCAGGACGTCGGGGTCGTCGACGGCGTGGAGGTAGTACATGTCGGCGTAGTCCGACTGGAGGTTCTCGAGGCTCTGGAAGACCGTCCGCTCGAATCCCTTCGGGTCGTGCTTGTCGCTCTTCGTCGTGACCCACACCTTGTCGCGGTTCTTCGCCCTTGCGAAATAGGCCGCGAGGCCCGCCTCGGAGTGGCCGCCGAGGTAGCAGTCGGCCGCGTCGACGTAGTTGACGCCGAAGCGGACCGCCTCGGCGATCTTCGGGTCGAACTTCCGGTCGAGCCCCATGCCTCCGAGGAGGAGGATCGGGACGGTCTTCCCGGTCTTCCCGAGCGTCCGGCGCGGCACCTGCGGCAGCGGCGCCGCCTGCGCCTCGGCGTCGAGAGCGGGGAGCGAGAGGCCGCCGACGAGCGCCGCTCCGGCGGCGGCGCCGCCGAGGCCGAGGAGGTCCCGCCGGGTGAGGCCGTTCTTCTCGTTCGGGTTCGCCATGTCGTCCTCCGCCGCCCGTTCAGGCGTTCTTCTTGCCGGAGAGGAGAAGCGTCCGGTCGTCGCTCCGCGACTCGCCGACGGCCGTCACGTAGACGGCCGCGTCGTCGACGACGGGGCACTCCTTCTGGCAGATGCCGCAGCCGATGCAGAGCTCCGGCCGCATGTAGGGCTTGTTCAGCGTCACGGTCTTCCCGTCCCAGCGGGTGAACGTCTCGTCGTAGGTGCCGATCGCCTTCGGCGTCGTCGGGCAGACCTCCTCGCAGACGACGCACGGTGTCTCCATCGCCCACGGCAGGCACCGGCCCCGGTCGAAGAAGGCGGTTCCGAGGCGGATCGGCCCGCTCTCGGCGTGCGGACCGAGGCCGAGCTTCCTCTCGAGGCTCGTCTTCTGGATCGCCCCGGTCGGGCAGACCTCGCTGCAGAGCGTGCAGTTGAGCTGGCAGAAGCCGACCGAGAAGTCCATCACCGGCGTCCAGAGCCCCTCGAGCCCCGCCACGGCGAGCCTCGCCGGCTGGAGGACGTTCGTCGGGCAGACGTTGATGCACTGGTCGCACTTGATGCAGCGCTCCAGGAACTCCGGCTCGGCGACCGAGCCGGGCGGCCGGATCGCCTTCGGGTGGAAGCCGCGCCTGTTGACGTCCTTCGAGAAGCGGAGGAACGGGAACGCGGCGACGCCGGCGAGCGCGGTGAAGAGCCAGCGCCTGCGCGGGACGTCGGGCCCCTTCACCTCGACGGCGAGCTCCTTCGAGATGACCGGCAGCCCTCCGAGCGTCGCCGTGCCCTCCTTCGCCGAGCCCGTCACGAGGTGCGCGATCGAGGGGAGGGGATTGAGGCGGAAACGGAGCGCGTCCTCGGGGCAGTCGTCGATGCAGTTGAAGCAGACGAAGCACTCGCTCTTCCGGAGAGCCCCCTGCGGGTCGGCGGCTCCCTCGCATCCCTTCAGGCAGAGGTCGCAGTCGGTGCACTTCGTGACGTCGCGGTCGATCCGCCAGAGGGCGAAGCGGGAGAGGACGCCGAGGAACGCCCCGAGGGGGCAGAGGACGCGGCAGAAGAAGCGGGGGATCACGAGGTTCGCGCCGACGAGGCCGAGGATGAGCGCCCCGACGAACCAGGCCCCCGCGAAGACGCGCGGCTCGGGCGCGGCCGGCTTGAAGAGGAGCGCCGAGGCGGCGGTGAGCCCCTGCGCGGCGAGGGCCGAGAGCCCCCAGTCGACGGCGGGGATGATCGTCACCGTGAAGGTGCGGACGAGGAGGCAGATCGGGTCGAGGAGGCCGATCTGGAGCGACCCGAACGCCGCCATCACGAGGAAGACGCCGAGGACGTAGTACTTGACCTGGAAGAGCGGCCGGTAGCGGTTCTTCTCGAGCCGCGACTTGTTGTTCCGGATGTTGAAGAGCCAGCCCGTGACCTGGTGGAGAGTCCCGTACGGGCAGACCCAGTTGCAGAAGACGCGGCCGAGGAGGAGCGTCGGGACGAGGAGGAAGAGCGCTCCCCAGAGGTGCCGGTAGACCGTGTGCGTCGAGACGGCGGTCGCGAACGCGACGAGCGGGTCGACCTCGAGGAAGAGCGAGGCAGGGTAGCCCCCGAGACGCGAGAGCCAGGTGACGCCGAGGAGGAAGACGAAGAGCGCGAAGAAGAACGCCTGCGTCACGACGCGGACGTTCGTGATCCGGAAGACGCGCGCCCACCAGGGCGAGCCGTCGGGGTTCGGGGCGAGGCCCGGGAGCCGGGTCGCGCCGGGGTCCTTCTCTCCGCGGACGGAGGCGCCCGGAGCCGCCGCGGCGCGGGCGATCGGCCCGAGCGCAGGAAGGCGAAGCCCTCCGCCGGGTGTCGGCGCCCCGCTCATCCGACCTGGACCTCCCGTACGTTCGTGAGCCGCCAGTCCGGGTTGCCGAGGCCGTGCGACGCCGCCTGCGCGAAGTAGGCCGGGAGCGGTTCGCCCTTCCGCGCGAGGAGGTCGTCCCAGCCGAACGCGTCGGCCGCGAGCGAGTCGGTCGAGGCGACGAGCGTCCGCCCCTCGCGCACGTCGGCGAGGCTCCCGCCCGTCGGGCCGCTCCGCCAGAGCACGCGCGACCCGTCGAGGACGACGAACGTGGGGCGGAGCATCAGCGCGAGGTCCGCGATGATCCCGTGGATGTCCTGGTGGAACTGGTTCCGCCGCCCGCCGAGGAGGCCGTACCAGTTCTTCGTCGTCATCGAGGCGCGGCAGAGGTTGTGGTCCTTCACGGGCGCCACGCCGATCACCTTCGTCACGCCGGCGAACGGCCTCCAGAAGAAGGGCCAGCGGGCGATGTGCTTCGCCCCGGGCGTCTCGAGGAGGCGGAAGTCGGAGGGGGTCGGGAGGTAGACCTCGGCGCCCGCGTCGAGCGCCGCGCGCTGCACGCCGCTCCGCGCGAAGCAGGCCGCCGGGGACTCGATCGGGTTGTCGGCGACGCGCACCTCGGCCGCGCCCGCTTCGCGGCAGAGGCGCACGAGGGCGGCGACGACGTCGGGGCTCGAGGTGGCGCCGAGCGGCGCGGAGCGTTCGAACGCGACGTTCGGCTTCACGAGGACGACGTCGCCGTTCGTCACGAACCGCCGGATGCCGCCGATGGCGTCGATGGCCCCCTTCAGCATCGCGTCGACGTCGGCGCCGCGCGCCACGCCGAGGTGGGGGAGGACGTTCGACGGGTCGACGGCGAATCCCTTCTCCGGGAGGCGCAGCCCCTTCGGCCGAGGCTTGCCGCGCTCGCCGTCGGGGTCCCGCAGGGAGAGGGGCCAATCCTTCGGCGCGAGCGAGAGGTACCCCGCCCCGAGGGAAATCCCCGCCACGGCGCCGAGCCCCTTCAGGAGGCGCCTGCGGTCTTCATTCATACCCGCCCCCTTCCGGCCTCGCGGCGGCCGGCGGCGAAACGGCCGCCTTCCGCGCCACGTCGGGGGGAAGCACACGGACGGCCTCCTCGAGCTTCCCGAGGAGCGCGGACGCTTTCGCGGGGTCGGAGGCCCCCTTCACGCCGACGACCATCGTTCCGGCGGCGACCGTCTGCGCGAACGTGTCGAGGTACTGGTCCTTCACCCACGTCGCGCCCGCGGCCTCGACCTTCGTGCCGTACGAGAGGAACCCCTCCTCGAATCGCGCGGCGAGCTCCGTCGCCTTCGCCTCGTCCCCCGCCGGGAGGACGAAGAGCTCGGTCTCGCCGTCGTCGAGCGTCGCCGAGGTGACGTTCTTCGCGAAGCCGAACGAGAAGGCGTTCTCGGCCGTGTACTGGAGCCGGTCCTGCGGAAGGCCGAGCGCGTCGCCGAAGAGGGCGACGGTCCACGGCTTCTTCCCGGCCGCGAGGCTCGCCTCGAACGCCTTCCGGAGGGCCGCGAGCCGGCCGACGACGGCCGGCGACTCGTCCGACCCGATCGCGCGCAGGTAGCTCGACCCGCGCGCGAGGAAGAGGGCGTTCCGCGCGAGGTACCAGGAGGTGCCGCGCTCGGTCGTCGCCTTCGCGTCGGGCGCTCTCTCGGCGGCGAACGCGCCGAGGGCGTTCTCGGCCGAGCCGAGATCGTAGAGCTCGAGGTCGACGGTCGCGCCCGCCGGGCCCGAGAGCGTCACGAACGTGAGCGAGCGGAAACCGCGCGAGAGGAAGAAGTCGGCCCGCCCGTTGATCTTCACGTAGAGGTTCCCGGCGTCGAAGCGCGCGACGGGCCCCTCGCTCCATCCCTCCGTCGCGAGCGCCGCCGGGAGCGCGCCGCGGTCGCCGGACGAAGTCACGGGTGCCGCGGGAGGGCCGCCCTCGGCGCGCTCGCCCGCGAACGCGATTCCGTCGGGCGCGGTCCGGCCTTCGATCTCGGGGATCCTCGCCGCGCCCGCCGCGAGGAGCGCCGGATCGGCCAGGAGAGCCGGGTCGGGATGCGCGCCGCGCCAGGCGACCCAGGCGGCGAGGAGCGCGAGAAGGAGGAGGACGACGGCCCCCGCCTTCGCCTCGGTCATCGACCAGCTCTTCCGGAAGACGCGGTACGGGCGAGGGTTCAGGACGCGGCGCTCGCTCGCGTCGAGACCGGATGGCGCGGTTCGTCCCGGAGCCGCTCCCATGGCGGGGCAGCGTAGCACCGGGGCGCGTGCCGCGGCGCGGCGTCTCGCCGATCGACCGCTCGATTCGATCGGTCAGGAACGACGAGGAGCGGCGGTCACTCTCCGGCCTTCCGCTCCGCCTCGACCTCCGCGATCGCGCGCGTGAGGAGCTCGCCGCGCGCGGCGTTGAGCCGCTCCTTCGTCGCGGCCCAGCGGTCCCTCTCGCTCCAGAACGGGCAGGCCGGACACCTCCCGCCTTCGGGATAGTCGGTCCCTTCCTCGTGCGGGCAGCCGAGGATCTCCTCGGCCACGAAGACGCTTCGGGCGTCGTGCTTCTCGACGAACGCGAGGACCTTCTCGCCGACGAACGGGTCCCCCCGGAGGTCCCCCTCCCCGGCCGTGAAGGTCTCCTGGAACGTCGGGTCGGCGTCTTTGGACGGGACGATCGAGACGACGACCTTCGTGGCCCGCGCGTCGTCGGGGCCGTAGTAGGCGACGGTCGCCGCCGGGAAGCCGCGAAAGCCGCGGCGGGAGCGTTTCGCGAGGCGAGCGTGGAGCCGGAGGGGTCTCACGCGCGGAGACTAGCGCGACCCGGCCCCGAGGCAGAGCCCCACGCGATGCCCCCGCCCCCGGCCGCGGGCGAGCCATCCGCCGCCGACCCGCTCGAACGAGTCGGGCGGGGAAGGGAGAGCGTCCCAGCCGAGGGACGGCGCGAGGAGGCGGTGGAGGTCGTCGTAGAGGAACCCCTCGCTCCTCTCCCGTGTCGTGACCCGGGTCCGCTTTACGCCGTCCACGATCTCCGCCCGAAGCCCGACGACGGGGCTCCCGAAGGCCGAGGCGAGCGCCTCTTCGGGGAGGAGGCGCTCCCACGCCTCGGCGTCTGCCGGAGAGTGGCGCGGGCAGCGGGCCGCATCTCGCGGGCCGCGGCCCCAGACCTCCCACGGCGAGAGCGGCGCGCCGCCGCAGTGGCCGGTGAACTGCTCGGGCCCGGGGCGCGCGGCGAGGTCGAGGGCGCGATCCCACTCCGCGTCGCCGAGGAGCGGAGGAGCGGCGGCGAGCCGCTCGCCGGCGAGGAGCTCGGCGCGCCGCGGCGTGACCCACGCGACGGCCGGGCCCCGGCCGGCGAAGACGGCGCAGTGCGTCGTGTCGCAGAGGTCGTCCGCCCCGTGGCGCGGTCCGGCACCGAGGAACCGGAGGGCCGCCGCGGCGAGCTCCTCGCGGAGCTCCGGCGTCCGGCCCCCGAGCTCGCCGCGAAGGACGCCGTCCACCCACTCGCGCGTCCCTGTCGTCAGGACGAGCCGCGGCGCGCCCTTTCGGCCGGAGACCGCGACCGTTCCCTGGTAGTAGCGGACGAGGCGGTGGGGCGGGACGTCGAGGCGGAGGAGGCCGGGCCCGGCCTCGAGCCCTGGCTCGGCCTCCACGCCCGCGCCGGGGCCGAGCCACGCGTCGCGCTGGCCCCTTCGGCGGAGCTGGACGGGGCCGGTTCCGGCGTTCTTCACGCGTATCGACTCGGGCCGGAGCGTGGAGAGGAGGCGAACGCGAACGTGCGACGGCGGGCGCCGTATCGAGCGGGCGGCGCGCGCTCTCGCGCGATCGCCGGCCGGCGCGAGCTCCTCGCCGAGGAGCTCGGCGGCGCGCGCGCCGGTGCCGTCGGGAAGGAGCGCGAGCGCGAGGCTCTCGCCGCCCGGCGTCGCGGCGAGGGCCCACCCGGAGGTGGCGAGAGGGCGGCCGTCGAGCGCCGGGACGGTTCCCGTCTTGACGAGGCGGCCGCGCGCGCCGAGGGCGGCGCCCGTGCCGCTCCGCGCCGCGGCGCGCATTCCGTCGAGGACGGCGAGCCGGAGATCGTCGCGCGAGGGCCAGGGGCGGCGGAGGAGATCGCGATACGCCCGGAGGAGCGCCGCCGGGGCGATCCGCGGGAGCGCGTCGAGCGGGCCGAGGCCGATCGACGCCTCGGGCGAGAGGGGCCGCCGAACGGAGAACCCGGCGCGGGCGAGGGCTTCCGCGCGGAGCGGCTCCGGCGTCGCGCGGGCGAGCGCGAGGAAGTAGGTGTTGCACGAGTGAGCAATTCCACGGGCCAGATCGACGCGCCCGTGCCCCGCGGGGAGCCAGCAGCGCGAGTCGACGGTGCACTCGAGACGCGGAGGGGCCTCGCCGGGATGGGCCTCGCCCCAGGCGGCGACGACCCACGGTTTCTGGAGCGAGCCGACGGCGCGGGGGAGGCCGGCCTCCGCGGCGGGGGAGACCGACTCCCCCGCGAGGCGGAAGACGAGGAGGGCGGCGAGGATCACCGGCAGGAAAGGATCACCGCGAGGAGAAGACGATCCTCTCGCGGAAGCGGCTCCCCTCCTGCCGTCTCTCGACGGCGACGGCCGAGCTCCTCGGGGCCCAGCCGAGGAGTCCGAGGATCCGGTCGGAGAAGGGGCGGACGTTCCCTTCGAAGGAGGCGCCCTCGGCGTCGCGCCACGCTCCCTTCTCGGCGCGGACGGCGTCGAGGTCGAGCCGGCTCCAGCGGACGAGCCCGGCCTCGGCGGCGGGGGCGGGAGACTTCGTGAGGTGCGCTTCGTCTGCGGCGAGCCAGAGCCAGTCGCCCCGGCGGCTCCAGGCGAGAGCCGGAAGGGCGGGCCCGACCGTGAGGGCCGCCGGCGAGGAGTCGGCGCGGCCGGCGCGCCGCGCGAGCGTCTCGCGAGCGAGGCCGAGGAACGCCGCCTCCCGCTCCTTCGGGATGCGCGCGAGGAGGCGGCGCGCGCCGTCGGCGCCGACCTCCCAGCCCCAGCCTTCGAGCTTCAGCTCTCCGAAGAGCGCGGCCCAGCGGGGGAGCTCCGCCGCGTCCCCCTCGCCTTCGGGCGGGACCGGCCGGGTCAGGTCGACGAGGTATCGCTCGCCCTGCGCGGCGTCGGGGTCGGGGAGCGGGCGGCGCGCGAGCCGGGGCCGCTCGGACGGCACGGGGAGCGGCTCGAGGAGTCCGCGGCGGAGCGCCTCCGGGAAACGCGTTCCGTCCGCCTCCCAGCCGGCCGCGGCGACGTTCCGGCCGTCGAGGCTCCAGCGTACGGCCGCGGGCGGGGAGCCGCTCTCACCCTCGCGCACCTCGACGAGCCGCCCCTCTTCGGCGCGCAGGGCGCAGAGGAGGGTGCCGCGGTCGGCGCCGCGGACCCCTTCCGCGAAGAGGAACTCGCGGCGGAAGTAGCGGTCGGCGCGGAGGGCGGCGAGGTCGAGGCGCGCGGAGACGAGACCCGGCAGGAACGCCCCGAAGCCCTTCCCCGCGGCGGCGCGGTCGAGGGCGAGGTGGAGAGCCCGTTCGCTCGTCGCGACGATCAGCGTGCCGTCGAGGCGCGCCCAGGCGAGGCCCATCCGCCTGTCGAGCGTTCGCTCGTCGCCCGCGCCGCGCGCGACGAACGCGTACGGCACGCCGTTCCGGCTCCGCGCCTCCCCGGCGGGGAGCGCGAAGGGGAGCTGGGCGAGCGGCGTCCGGATCGCGAGGACCGCCTCGAGGTCGCCCGCCGAGAGGAGCGCGAGGCCGAGGGCCGTCGGCTTCGTCGCGGCGATCTCGGTCCACGAGAGGGGGAGGTCGGCCGCGAGGAGCGCGCGCTGGTCGTCGAGCTTGCCGCCGACGCGCGTCTGCCGAAGGCCTCTCGCCACCGGGTCGTCCTCCGGGAGCGTCCCCGAGAGGGCGCGCCGGAAGCCTCCGGCGAGGGCGCGGTCGAGAGCGGCCGGGTCGGTGGAGACGACGACGACGGGCGCCTCCGGCAGCGGAAGGAGCGGCTCGGCCGCGGCGAGCGGGAGCGAGAGGAGGAGGGGGACGAGGAACGGGGTCGGCTTCACGGGACGTCCTCCGCGTTCAGGACCCGGGCGTAGAGGTCCCAGGTCAGGTCCTTGGGAAGGAGGCGGACGACCGGGCGGCCGCTCCCTCCGAGGAAGGGCTCCGGCCTCGGCGCGGCGGCGAGCCGCAGCGCTTCGATCTCGGTCCGAAGGGCGGGAACCGAGGGGGATCGCCGGTCCTCCAGGGCGGAGAGGGCGCGCTCGGCGAGCCCCTCCTCGCCCGTGGCGGCCCCGATCCGGGCGAGGTCGGCGAGGAGCCCGTCGACCTCCGCGTCGGGACGATCCCGGCCGCGAAGCTCGTCGGCGTCGAACCAGGTGGAACGGAGCGCCGCGCGGGCCGCGCGAACGTCGCGGGAGAGCTCGGCGCGCGCCACGCGCCAGCCGGCGGCGGCCTCGTCGGCCCCGCCGGAGGCGAGCGTCGCGGGGGCGACGAAGCGGGCCGGGGCGGGAGCGAGGCTGCGGGTGACGACGCGCGCGGAATGGCGGTCGTACGGGTGATCGACGAGGTGCCGCGCGAGCTCGGCTCCCCACGTCGCGAGGGTGGCGGGGTCCTTCTCCCAGAACGCGCGGGCCGTCGTCCACCACGTCGGGGCGGAGGCGGCGCCGCCGCCGAGAGAGCGCCACGCGTCGAAGGCGGCCAGCTCCTGCTCCTCGGTGAGCGCGAGCCGGGCGCGCGCGGCGACCCACTCGCCGCGCGCGCCGTTCGCGTCGTGCAGCGCGACGAGGAGGCCTGCGCGGTCGCGGACCTCGGAGAAGTACGCCGGGTCGGGGAGGCGGCGGAACCAGCGGATCGCTGCCGGGCGGTCGACCCCCGCGAGGAGGGCGACGACGGAGACGAGCTCGCGCCGGTCGCCCCACTCGCCCCGCGCCCAGCTGCGCTCGAGCTCCTCGAGCCGCGCGGCGCGGCCGGTAGCCGGCGTCAGCTCGAACGCGAGCTCCCAGACCGCCGCGGGCGCGGCCGCGGCGGCGAGCCGCTCCTCGACCTTCGACGAGAGGAG